>Ga0182745_1000651_pt1 | contig 36996 bp, 25 predicted proteins | sample eDN3rd30CKraftBY_FD_128523 | JGI IMG/M metagenome (GOLD analysis project Ga0182745, IMG submission 128523) | Enriched backyard soil microbial communities from Emeryville, California, USA - eDNA 3rd pass 30_C Kraft BY (version 2) (version 2) | ecosystem: Environmental > Terrestrial > Soil >...
GCGAAGATGATCGCCTGGCAAAGCATCTGAGGGATCGCCCGATCAGCGCGTTCCGGAGGTATCAAAGGACGAAACGAAGGAAGGCTGGGTAAGACTCAACAAAACGAACCACAGCTTACACCCATCGCCCAGGGGTTGCGTCAATCCGAGGCGAGTGGCGCTAACCACGACCGTATTATGTCCTATCGTTCCTCAAAGGATCCGACCATGTTGAATACCACTGGGTTCGGGCTACCGATGAGACGAGGAGCGGAACTTGGCGAGGGTGGCGGAGAATCAAGCTTGGAAACGACCAGGGGGGCCTGGGATTCCCGACCTCGTCGCCTTGACCGTCCTGGTCGCGGTTCTGGTTGGTGGGCGGAACGCCCTGTTGAACGACCCTGGAACCTCCTGGCACCTCCGGCTTGGACGTGAGATTCTTCAAACGGGGCAAGTGCCTCGAACCGACTTCCTCACTTATACGCGGGCGGGCACCCCCTGGGTGGATCAATCCTGGGCGTTCGACGTTGGACTCGCCCTGGTGGTGGATCGTTGGGGATGGTCGACGGCGATCGTCTTGAGCGCACTTGGGCTGGCGACGCTCTATGGAAGTTTGGCCCGAAGCTTGATCAAGGAGGGGACCGCACCGCTGGTCGCGGCGCTGGTGGCCCTTCTCGCCAGCGGCATCAGCTCGTTGCATTTTTTGATTCGGCCCCACCTGTTCACACTCTGGTTCTTCTACCTCACCTCGAGACTTTGCAAGCGACAGCATGAGAAAGGGGGGTGGGTCGTCCTGACCGTTCCATTGCTCATGGTTCCGTGGTCCAACCTGCATGGCGGCTTCCTCGCTGGGCCGGTGATCGTCCTGACCGCCGCCTTCGGGCATCTGGTGTCGCGCCCTTGGAACCGCGCGACGCGTGCCGAGTTTGGGAAATACCTGATCGCCTTGGTCCTCTGCGTATTGGCTCCGCTGATCAACCCTTACGGCATGGGGCTCTATCAGCATGTGCTGAACCTGCTTGGAACCAGCGGCGTGACATCGCTGATCCAGGAGTACCAACCCATTGCGTTCGGGCAACCCGAGTTTCTGACCGTGGAGCTAACCCTTCTCGCCCTGGTCGCACTGCCAGCCGTCTCGGCCCGAAGGATCCATCGATACGACCTGGTTCAACTGGTTGTCTGGCTTCACTTCGCGCTTAGCTCGGTTCGCCATATTCCCCTGTTCGCAATCGCCATGGCGCCCGCCCTGGCGACGCTCGCCGACGGCCTGCCCATCACCTTCCGAACGACGGGCGCGGACCGAAGCCGCTGGAGCTCCTGGTTCCCCGTGGTTTCCGGCCTCGTGATGACCCTGGCCTGCTTCGGGATAAGCTTCGGCGGCTTCAGCGCCGAGAAGTGGCCGCTTGAGGCGGTCGCGGTGCTGGACCAACAGCCGCTGGACTCCCCCCTTTTCCACGAGCAAGACTGGGGGGGAATCCTCGAAGAACGAACTCGTCCCCCGCGCAAGGCGTTTATCGACGATCGCTTCGAGCTCTTCGGACGCCAAGGAATCCTCGAGTATATTGATGCGATTCAAGGTGGTCCCGCCTGGGACGAGATGCTCGAACGTGAGCGATTCAAGCTGGTCTGGGTAAAACCGGACAGGGGCCTTGCGAAACGGCTCGCGATCGACTCTCGTTGGAAAACGCTCCACCGGGACCATCTCTCGGTTCTCTACCAACGCACGGACCAAGCGAACCCCAAAGACTCGGCCCCGAACGCCAGACCCAGTGCCTCAAGATCGACCAGGAGCTGATACCACCCGACACCGAAGCTCCGAACCCAACGATACGGGATATCGATGGCCGTGCATGGGAGTCAGCCCAAGATCGTTTAGCCCGACAGATTCTTTCCGAGATGGTTCGTCATACGAGCCTTGCCAGGTCAACTCTTCGTGGATGGAGATCAAGCGAACATGCGACCAGGATTGGGACGATCCTACAGAATCGGAGGGGCGTTGAGCTTGGTTTTGTTCTGGCTCTCGTCCATCGCCCTGGCCGCGAACCCCGCCAGGGCCCAACCGCCCAATCTCGTGTTCATTCTCGTGGATGACCTGAGATGGGATGAGCTGGGATGCATGGGTCATCCATTCGCGTTAACGCCGCACGTGGATCGCCTCGCCAGGGAAGGATCCCGGTTCACGAATGCCTTCGCGACCACGCCGCTCTGCTCGCCGAGTCGGGCAAGCTACCTGACCGGCCAGTATCCCCATCATCACGGAATTACCGACAACACCGCGCGCGACGCGCAGAGCCATCGCCTGGTCACCTTCCCCGCCTTGCTTCAGAAAGCCGGGTACCGGACGGGATTTATCGGCAAGTGGCACATGGGGAATGACGACTCGCCGCGTCCTGGATTCGACGAGTGGATCGCCCTGAGTGGCCAGGGAACCTCGTATGACCCTCAACTCAACCGAAATGGCAAAATCAGCCCATCGAAGGGATACACCACCGACCTCCTGATCGAGGATTCGCTGAAATTCTTGAAGCGCGAGGATCCACGCCCCTTTCTACTCTACCTCTCACACAAGGGGCTGCATCCCGAGCTGATTCAGCATGCCGATGGTTCCCTTTCCGACCCCAGCGCGGCCCGCTTCATCCCCGCGAAACGCCACGAGTCCCTCTACAAGCAGGCCAAGGTCCCTCGCCGTCCGAACGTCCAGGACACGCTGGAAGGGAAGCCCGCACTCCAGCGCCCGATCGCGGGCTTGCCTCCGCTAAGCGCCCACACCGGAACCAGCGACGAATCGGTCCGCGACCGCCAGCGCATGCTCGCGTCGATCGACGAAGGGGTCGGGGCGATCCATGCCGCCCTCGAAGCGTCGAAACGGCTCGACTCGACCCTCATCGTCTTCACCAGCGATCACGGATATTTTTACGGCGAACACGGACTGAGCACTGAGCGCAGACTGGCGTATGAGGAGACGATCCGCGTTCCCTTGATCATGCGGTATCCCCCCTTGTTTCGCGCCGGCTCGACCATCTCCCCCATCGTCATCAGCCTTGACCTCGGGCCGACCCTCCTGGAGCTTGGACAGGCCCCGATCCCATCGAATCTTGACGGTCGATCGATCTTGCCGCTGCTGCGCGAGGAAACCAGGAAATTGCATGACTCGTTCCTCATCGAGCACTCGTCGGACCAGGTTTTCCCGCGGGTGGCGAACATGGGCTATATCGCGATCAGGACCGACCGTTGGAAGTACATTCAGTATCGCGACCTCAAGGGGATGGACGAGTTGTACGACCTCTCCGCCGACCCTTATGAGTTAAAGAACCTGATCCACGACCCCACTCATACCGAGACACTGAGCACCCTGCAGGCGGAGCTTCGGCGTCAAGCTCGGTAGAGAAATCATCGGGGTAACCTGGCAAGCGGTCAAACCAGGGAATAATGCCACGAAAAAAATGATCCGGCCCCGCCTCTTTCCATCGGAAGGGTGCGGGGCCCGAGGGTCGTTTCGCCTTGGTTGGCTCAGAGTCGAGGCGTTGATAAGATCAGCCTTTGCTTATTTACGCCCGGTCAACGCGTTGAGGATGAGCATTTCGAGCTGCTCGTACTGGCGGGCGGCCCGAAGCTCTTCCACCCGGTTCATATCCAGCTCTCGAACGATGTCGAGGAGGCGGAGGAAGAGGGTGCGCGAGTGGCTGAGGTGCTTCATCGAGTCTTCCAGGCTGGTCGTGCGCATGGCTTTGACGTCCAGGCCGATGCATTCGCCGTTCTGGCCGTACCCATTCTTCTCGAGCACGAGCACCTGGTCGAAGGCCCGTCTCAGGTCCACCGAGCCAAACACCTTGTCCTGGTCGTACTTCAAGCCATTCTGATCGTTCAGGTGAACGCTCCAGAGCTTGTCATGGTAAAGGGCATAGGCCATGTCGTCGGAGGGGTCGAGCCCCGCGAGAATGGAATGCGCGCTTTCGATCAAGACACCGGACCGGCTCGGGTCGACGGTCGCGTAGGCGACTCCCACCATATGGCCGACCGTGGGGATGTAAGCCTGGTCGGTCGGCTCGTTGGGCTTGGCTTCACCAAGAACACGAATCGAGGGGTCATGCTCAAGGATCGCGTTCCAGGCATCGACAATTCGCGAGACCGCGGTTTTGGCACACTTGGCTTCGCGAATATAAGACCCTTCCCGGGCCAGCCAAAGCACATAGTTCTGGCAGCCGACTTCCTTGGCGATATCGACGGCACGTTTGGCACGGTCGAGAGCGTACTGGCGCTCCTTCGGACAGTTCGAGGTGAAAGCCCCGTCGAGCGTGCGCGGATCTTCCCAGAGGCGAGGAGCTAGAATCTCAACGAACAGTCCTTCGCCATCCAGGATCGACTTGACCTGGGCGACCCCCTTCAGAGTCGCGGTCCAGTCCAGCTCGCTCGAGACGATATCATCGTCGTGGAACTGCACGGCGTCGAAGCCGAGCTCCTTGTACGCCTTCATCTTGCGGGCGAAGGGAATTTCCTGGCGAGCAGGCGGTCCAAAGGGGTCGGCTCCGGTGCTGATGTTCCACGGGCCGAAGGAGAACCGATACTGTGTGGGAGAGCCGCCGTTGGCCATGAAGGTCGATGCTCCTAAACTTGAAGATACATGAAGAGACACCAAGTCGAGCGCGGGCACCGCGGCCATGGCGTCGGGGAGTCGGGTGCCCTAAGTTAGCGGCCTAGACCAACATTTTCCTCCCCTTTTTTTGGACGTGTCGAGCCAAACGTGCAAACGGCCAACTCCATGCATCGAGGGACGATCTTCGTCCGACTGCTTCCAGCCGTCGTCGGAGCCGGGTACCCAAAGGGGAGGGCATCCCTATCCGCCTCTGAACCACGCTTGCCATTGCCATCGGCCCAGTCGGTGGAATAACCCGAGAGGTGGGGCTTTCTCGACTCTGGTGCGAACAGGTATAACCACCAGTAGCGATTCCCGAGGCGAACGAGAGTTGGAACGGAATACGATAAATCAACGGACCACTCTTAACGGAAGTGATCAGCTCGCTCCGCGGCGGACCTCGGGGCGATTGAGAATGCCCTCCTATCTCATCTCATGGTCTGAGTCCCATGCAACTTGAACGGAGGCGACCTACGGGTCGGAGGTGACCATGAGACTCTGGCATCTTATGGGACTCATCTTCCTCGTGGCGGTTATCTTCACCCTCGGCAGAGATCCGGTCGGCCTAGTCGCGATGATCGTCTTCGTGGTCGGCGTGGGGGAGACGATCCTCGGCACAACCGCCGTAATGGCCTTGTTTCAAACGCTCGGCGCGCTCGGGTTCGCGAAGACGCTCCCCGCGCACGCCGAGGCCCTGGCCGCCACCGCGGTCGTCCTCGTCGTCGCCACCTTGGTCATGTGCAGCCTCCTCTTCGTCGGGATCTGGGTCATTCAGGTCGTAGTGGTCTGAGCTCGGCTCAGCCCTGTCTTCCCTTTTCAATGGAATTCGGAGTTTGATCCTCCATGGGTTCGATGACCTATGTTCCGCAAGTCTATCCCCAAGTCTGGCTCCCCTCTGAGATCGATCTGAACACGTGGGATAAAATCGAACCGTGGTACCGAAAGCTAGTCGACCAACCCATTGCGTCCGCTCAGGATCTCGAATCCTGGCTCGAAGCGGTGGGAGAGTTGAACGCGGCCGTCGCGCAGATCGGCGCGAAGCGATACGTCGCCATGACCTGCCAAACCGACGACCCGGAGCGTGAGGCTAGCTACCTGGAGTTCGTTCGGGAGATCGAGCCACAGCTCAAACCCATTCACGATCAAATTCGAACGCGATACCTCGAGTCCCCCTTTCGTAAAGCCCTGTCGGCGGACCGCTATCTCGTGTTCGACCGAGCCCAGGCAAATCGTAAGGCCCTCTATCGATCTGAGAACATTCCCCGCGAAACCGAGCTCGCCGAACTGGAGCAGAGCTACCAGAAAATCATCGGCGCGATGACAATCCAGTACGAGGGACGGGAGCTTACCCCCTCGCAGATGGCTCCCTACCTCGAGGAGAACGACCGAGGCGTCCGGCGGACCGCCTGGGAGTTGGTCACCAACCGCAGGTTGGAAGACCGCGCCGAGCTGGATGAGCTGTTCGATCGCATGATCGAGCTTCGAGTGGAAACCGCCAAGACGGCCGGGTTCTCCAACTACGTCGATTTCGCGTATCGAAGCCGAGAGCGTTTCGACTACGGGATCAAAGAAGCGGAGGAGTTCCAGACGGCGATCGAGCGCGTCGTGGTGCCACTCGCGAAAAAACTCCAGGAAGAACGCAGGCAGGCCCTCGGCCTCGACACGCTCCGTCCCTGGGATCTTGCCGTCGATGCGCTGGGACGCCCACCGCTCCGCCCCTTTCAGGAGACCGAACAGCTCGCCGCCGGGACCGAGGCGATCTTCGAAAAGGTCGATCCCGAGCTCGGCGCCCAGTTCGGTTACCTCCGGCGCAATGGGCTCCTCGACCTGGCGAATCGCAAGGGGAAAGCGCCCGGTGGTTACCAGACGACCTTCGAGGCCGATCGGCTCCCTTTCATTTTCATGAACGCTGTTGGGTTGGATGGCGACCTGCGCACCCTTCTCCACGAGGGAGGGCATGCGTTCCACGCGCTCGCCAGCCGCGGCGAAACGATCTCCGCCTATCGTGAAAGCCCCATCGAGTTCTGCGAGGTCGCCTCGATGTCGATGGAGCTTCTGGGAGCTCGCGACCTCGAGCAGTTCTACTCCGACGCCGACGCGAACCGCTCTTACAGGCAGCTCCTCGAGGGGATCGTCTTGATCCTCCCCTGGATCGCCACGGTCGACGCATTCCAGCACTGGGTCTACCAAAATCCCGAACATACGCGGGAGGAACGTGAAACCGCCTGGGCCGGACTTCTCGACCGATTTGGAGGAATCGTCGACTGGACTGGATTCGAGCTCGCGAAAAAGCACTCCTGGCATCGTCAGTTGCACATTTTCCTCTATCCTTTTTACTACATTGAATACGGGATTGCGCAGCTCGGCGCGTTGCAGGTCTGGCAACGTAGTCTGACCGACCGCAAGACCGCCGTGGCCGACTATCGTCGGGCCTTGGCGTTGGGAGGGGCTCGCCCCTTGCCCGAGCTCTTCGCCGCCGCGGGAATCCGGTTCGACTTCAGCGAGGAGACCTTGCAACCCCTGATGGCCGCGATCGGACGGGAGCTCGATCAAATCGACGCCTAAGGGAAAAGCCATGGAGGGGAGCGGCTTGATTCCCTCAGCCGCAGTCTCGGTCCCCTTGAACTCTCAACCGAGTTCAAGGGGATCTGGCCAATGAATTCCGCGTAGGCATGAATCGAAAAGACAAAAGCAGAGTGGACCGAACCGCCTAGAACAAGTTCCACGTCGGCATAACAGATCAGTGCCTTATGTTCCGCGGGAAGTGGTCTGGGAGTGCGTCGCTCACGCTTCCGCCTCTGAAAAACAAGCCATTGGCCTTACAGAGCCGGAAGCGTCAGCGACGGATGACCAACTTTACGTGAAAAGAAAGCGTCGCTCACGCTTCCGCCTCTGAAAAACAAGCCATTGGCCTTACAGAGCCGGAAGTCAGCGACGGATGACCAACTTTACGTGAAAAGAAAGCGTCGCTCACGCTTCCGCCTCTGAAAAACAAGCCATTGGCCTTACAGAGCGACAGCGACTGGCCGAAACCGGCCGAGTCCCTCGACCAAACCAAGACTCCTTCGCCTATTCTTCTGTTAGGAGTTCTAGAATGCGATCATGTTGTTCTGCGAATTGGTGGAACGGTGGGAAGACTCTGATTGTTTTGGAGAAAAACACGGCTTAGGAGGATCAGGTGGTCGTCCTTCTTCACCTCGCCCGCCTCCCCCTTGATGGGGTTCAAGATCATGTCCTCACCTCGTTGAAGACCAATCAGCAGACAGCACTTCTTGTCATCGCGATATCGTAAGAACATGCTCGCGATCTCAACGAAGTCGCGTCCAACCAACTCCTCGGGAACGGGTAGGAGATAGAGCTCGTTCGCGTCTCGGCCAACGGTCAAGAGTTCTTGATAGACGTTGGTCATGCCATGATAGATTGCTGTTCTCGCGAGCAGCCGGAGCCCGAGTTCCTCCGAGGAGATGATCTCATCGGCGCCGGCCCGAAGTAACTTGTGCCGGTTCTCCGTGTTCCGAGACTCAACGGCGATATTGGGCTGATTTCCGCCGCGGCAGATATCCCGGATCGCGATACAGGTTAGGATCGATTTACCGTCCGCGTAGTTCCCCTGGCGGTGATCTTCGAGAATGACCACGGAGTGGGCGGTGGCGACCCGGGCGCGGCGAAGAACGATGTCGTTAGTCGGATCTCCCTTGACAATATAGACATCATTGAATGCCGGGTCATCTTGAGTATCGGGGAGATCAATATGTTCGGTTTCGTCATGGATGATGACGACGGGCCTTTTATCCTGGATGATCTTGCTGTGGACTTCGCGAATCCAGGCCAGTCCTCGAGGGCCCCAGTTGCAGAGGACGAGGTGGTCATCCATCTCAAAGTGCGACATGTCTCGTCTCCGCAGTTGATGTTCCACTAAAATCGACGCCACCGTACCCGTGAAAAGCCCGGCCAATCCGATGCTGGTACAGAGGAGAACCATGGCGAAGAACCGGCCAAGCACCGTCTTTGGCTGGGTCTCCAGGCCGCTAAAGAGGAGAACCCAGACGTTAAAGAACGAGTCGGTCCAGGTTTCGTATTCCGACTCCATCCCTTGCTCGGCGAAATGCAACCCGATGCTTCCGATGATCCAGGCGACACAAATCGCCGTGACGATCCGAAAGACCTGATTACGATTCCACTGCTGGAGCGTTCTCAAAACGAACTCGCGAATGGAGCGATTCCCGTCGTGATCGCCCGCCTTCCGAATGACGAGCCGAAACTTGTCCCGCATATGGCTCCAGTGTCAATGAGGCGAAGGAGAGGTCGAAGCACCCGAGGTTCTGGATTATTGCGAGATCGTCAAGGAGAGGGGGAGTGAGGAATGCTCGGCGCTGGCCGCCTCGGCTTTCCCAACGGCGTAAATCCAACTCGTCCCCGACTGGACCCAGGGCTCGGCGTAGAGCTTCACCAACCGATCCGTCTCGCGCGGAGGAAGCAAGACCCCGTTCAGACCGATGTCGAGGATTCTCATCCCGCGCGGGAGGTTCCGGATCTCGATGGGAACGCGGCCTTGAAACGCTGGTGACCGCTCGACTTTGAGATGGAGCGTCGTCACCTGCCCGGGCCTGATCTCCAGGGAACGGGGTGCGGCGTCGATCGTCAGGTTGGGAGGAGCGCTCACCACGATCCATCCGCCGTTCACTCCGCCCGGATCAACCTCCTGGGTGAACAAAGGACCGGAAGGGGGATCCGATCGCGCGCGGGAGATTCGAGGTTTCGAGGGTTCGACCGCCCGTCCGCGCACCTTCCAGGTCGGGGGGGAGAAGGCCGAGGCGGCCGGATCGGCCGTAAGAGCGAAGCTCGCCGTGTAGGCCTCCGGCTCGATGCGTGCGTCCGTCGCGGTCACTCCGGAAGGGAGGTCATGGACCGAGAGATCCACCGCGCCCGTGAAACCATCCAGCCGGGCGATCGAGGCCGTCACCAGGGTCGTCCCGCCTCGGGGAATCGCGGGATTCTCGGTGCTCAACGTCAAGTGAAACCGAGGCTCGGGAGGGTGGACGAGCAGGTGATACCCATACTCGAGCCCCCCTTGGCCGCTCGCCTCCTCAACCCGAACCAGGTAATCGCCATCGGCGGGGGGGTCGAAGACGAGCAACGAATCCGACGCGGTCTCGGGCCCTCCGTCGTCATTCCGGTACATGATCTCCACCGGAGGCACTCCCCCAGGAGGAAAGACGCTGCCGGGAGGATGGATCGTGACCTTGTAAACGGGCTGCGTCATCGGGTGGTATTCGGGAGTGGTACCCAGGAAACCCACTCGTTTGCCTCGCTCGCTCCAGAACTGGCAATCGTCGTCGGCGTTCCGAGGAAGGGCCTGGATTCTCGTTAACTCCCGTCCGATCAAGACATAATCACCGGTCGAAAACGTCTCCCAGTGCGTCAACCGAATTCCGGGTTTGCTCGCGTCGTGGTCGCGAAAGGCGACCTCGGTTTGGTCGCGTGGTCGAAGCACCGCGCGCGGGACTGGCCGGCCCGCCGAATCCAGGATTTCGATCACCGAGTCGATCCGCGTTCCCAACCGCCTGCCGAAGAGCTCCACGACCAGCCGTTTCCCCTTCCGTGCCTTGAATCGGAAGTGGTCGAGATCGCCCGCGTGTTCGATCCGAGCCGACACGCCCCCTGGAGTCTCGATTGGCTCCGGATGGCTCGTCTCGTCATTCGCCGCCGATTCCACTGTCTGCTTTCCCACCCCAACGACAACGGATCGTGCGTTCAGTAGCGATCCGTGCTTCAGCGGGATTGGGAGCGTGATTCGGGAGCCGATCTCGGCATCCTTCGCGCACCGTGCTTCGACCCGGTCGACTCCCTCCAGGTTCTCACCCGAGAGGCTGATCGAGGCGGTCTGGCCACGCTCCACCCCCAGAGGGAAAACGTCGGTCAGGTCGGGTAAAATTCCCCCAACCACCTGATAGACTCGACCCGGGGCTCCCATGTAGTTGGCGTCGGTCACCTTTAAGGCGAGCACCTGGTCACGAGTTGCCTTGAACCTCAGGATCGGATCCGAAGCCCCTTCGCCCGGCCACGACTCGGCGAGTTGATTTCCCTGTTCGTCCTCGAGTCCGAGAAGCGCCATGATCGGCGACCCAATCGCGCCCGACTGGCTTTCAAACCGATAAACCTCCCCCGCACGGGCCTGGAAGCGAAACGTATCCACCTCGCCAGGCGAGGCGATGACCCCTTTGAACGTCGAGGGGAGGGGGCACAAGGGAGAATCGCTCGCTTTCGCCTCGACGATCTCCGGGTAAGCCGAGACCAAAAAGGTCTGAAACGCGGGGACGCCGTTGGGCGTGATCACGCCGATCCGTTTGATTCCCGGGCGAGCGTCCGAGGCGACTTCCAGCTCCACCACGAGTTGGTTGGGGTTGGGCTTGGCCGGGGGAACGATCCGCCCCGAGAGGCCGGCGTCGGGTAGGATCAACTCGAAGGCGAGACCGACCCCATTCCCATTCAGCACGAATTTCGTCCGAGCCCCCACGACGGCTGACTTCGGCGCGATCGAGGTGAGTGTGGCGCTTCGCGCAAGCTCGGCTTTGACAGGGGCAGGGGGACTCGCCGACGATTGCGCCAACGATCGGATCTCCTTGCCGTCGCGCAGGTCATGAAGCGCAATCGAACCGTCGAATCGGCCGATCGCAAGTTGGGTGCTCTCTGGATTCGCGACGATCGCAAGGGGCCAGTCAGGCAATCCGCCGATCACCCGGCGCGCCTCGAGCTTGGGAAAATCCCAGAGTTTGATCGACCGATCCTCACTGCTTGAAATCAAGGTGGTCCCATCGTCCGTCAGCTTGAGCCGCACGACCGGCCCATCGTGGGCGAAGACCGACCTGATCCGAGGAAACGCGGCCGAGTCCGCCCGCCAGACATGGATCGATCGGTCCACCCCCGCGGCTAGCAAGAGCTTCCCGTCTTGGCTGAACGTCACCGCGTAGAGCTCGGCGCTCGCCTCCGAGAGCGTCTTGATCCGTTGATTCGTCGCGAGGTCCCAGACCTTCACCGTGCGATCGGCCCCCGCCGAGGCAAGCCGCGTTCCATCCGGGGAGATCGCGAGGGCATGGACGGAATCCGTATGCTCCTTGAGCGTGCTCTTCTCAACGCCCTCCGGAAGGCTCCAGAGTTTGATCATGCGGTCATACGAGGCCGTCGCGGCGAGACGGCCATCGGGCGAGAGGGCGAGTGCTTGAATCAGGTCCGCATGCCCTTTTCGGTCGAAGGTCCGCCGTTGAGCGGAGAAGTCCCAGATTGTGAGCTGGCCATATTGCCCAGCGCGCCCTCCCGCGGCGATCAGCGTCTTACCGTCCGGCGGAAATCGGAGGCTGGTGACCACTCCCCCTTGGTTTGGCAAGCTTGCCTGGAGCTTCCCCGAGGCTGCCTCGAAGATCCGAATCGTCTCGCCCGACGCCGATGCCACGTGTTGACCATCAGGGGCAAAGGCCAGCGCCACGACCGGGTCACTCCCCGCGGCCCGCTTCTCTGGAACGGGGAGGAGCTTGAGCGGATCAACCAACGTTCGGATCGAGGTCTCCGACTCGGAAGGCCCGTCAAACGTCGCCCCCTCGCGGACCCACCGTTCCAATAGCTTGACCTGGTGATCGGGGAGTGGGGGAAGCTTGTAGGGCATGCGCGGTTCGGCATCCGGCGCGAGGAGTGCGACCAGTTCGCTCGAGTCAGGGTCGCCCGCGACCACAATCGATTCCTTCGCCGACTTACCCCCTCGCTTCAAAGCCGAGAAGGTTGACAGATCCAACCCGCCTTCGTGCTTCTGTTGGTCGTGGCAGCCCAGACAAGCCCGTACCAGGATCGGAGCAACCTCGGCTCGAAAGCTCACGGGCTTGGGAGGATTCTCGGCCCGGGCCGAGCTCGAGGATGCTAGGACCGAAACGGCCAGCAACGCCCCGACTAAGGCTGGTTGGTGCATCGTCCTGTCAGCTCCGCGATGGCCGATCTGGGGTCCGCGTTTCAAAGGTCCGAGGTCATCTTACCAGTTCGATTGGTTGTCCAGACTCTTTAATGATTGAACAAGAACTCATTCCCGGTCAGCATCGCCCAGTACAGGTCTTCAATCGCCTGCCGGCGCGCCTCTTCCGCCTCCTTCCGATCCTCGACCCCAGCGACCGACTGGCGGAGACTGCCTCGAATTCGGTTTCGCTCGGACTCCGTGGGTTGTCGAGCCAGAGCGGACAGAAAGAGCCTCTGGATTAACTCGTCGTCACTGGTCTTGGCTGCGATCTGACGAGTAATGATATTTTGCTTATTCCGAAGCTTCTCGTTGATCGTGTCCCCGTTCGCCAGATGAAGGGCCTGCGTTAACGAGGGCTCCGACGATCGCTCGCACGAACAGGTCAGCAGCCGTTCCGGCCGACCGAACGCGGTGAGGAAGGGGCTGGGAATCTTCGAGTCGGGCAACTGGATGCTCCGCCACCCCGCGGGATAGCCCGCGAACGAGGTGGGGACGTCGAGAACCTGGGAAATCGCGTCGAGCATCACCTCGGCCGAGAGCCGTTTCACGGGGTAGTGACTCAGGAACTTCGTATCCGAGGCATTTTCAGGGAGTGGCACACTCGACCGGCCATAAACGCCGGAGTTCATGATCGTGCGCATCAGGTGCTTCACGTCGTATCCATGCGCGAGGAAATCCGCGACGAGCCACTCCATCAAGGGTTCGTCGGAGGGCGGGTTCGTCGCCCGCAGATCATCTTCCGGATCAATCAGGCCCCGCCCGAAAAAGTTCTTCCAAACCCGGTTCACAACCGCCCGCGCGAAGTACGGATTATCGGGCTGGGCCAGCCAGTCGGCGAACGCCTCGCGTCGATCGCCTCGCCAATCGGCGTTGAGCGCGTTCCCATCCAGAGGCTGAGGAGCCATCGCCCGCCCCGATCTGGGATGACGGACTTCCCCCTCCGACCCAGCCCGAACAATGACTTCACCCGGAATTTTTCCATCCTTGAGCTGGACTCGCGCAAACAGGCTGGCGACTCCGTAATATTGATCTTGTGTCCACTTCTCTAAAGGATGATTGTGGCAGCGGGCGCAGGTGAGCGACATGCCGAGAAAGGCCATGCTCGTGTTCTCGGTGAGGTCGATCGGCTCGCGATGCAACACGAAGTAGTTGGCGGCCCCTTCGGTTAACGTGCTCCCTTTCGCGGTCACGATCGAGCGTGCGAATTGATCCCAAGGCGTGTTCTTCCGCACGCTCTCCCGCACAAACCTGGAGAACGACCACATCGCCGGGGCGGGCAGTTTGTTCGATGAGACGAGAAGCAGATCAGACCATTGATAGGTCCAGTAATCGACATAAGCGTCACTGGTGAGCAGTCGCTCCACCAGCTTCCGCCGCTTCTCTGGGTCAGAATCTTGTGTGTACGCCTCGACCTGCTCCGGGGTTGGCAGCAAGCCGGTCGCGTCGAGCGTGGCGCGGCGGAGCAACGCCGCGTCGGAGGCGTCGGGTGAAGGGGGAATGCGCAACGATTCCAGCTTGGCCAGATTCTTCTCGTCGATCTCGTTTCGTCGAGCCGCTTTCACGAAGTGCTCTGGCGCGAGTTTGGCGTCATAGGGGGAAGTGACGGTCACTCGGTTCACCCGGCTCGAGAACCAGACGGTGACGGCCGCCTCGCCATGCCCTTCCACCTTGACCAACCCCTGGTCATCCACCCGCGCCACGGTCTCGTCGGTACTGCCGAACTTCGACCAGCGCGTGACATCCTCAACGTGGCCATTGGCGTATACCGCCTGAACGAGCACCTGCTGCGTCTGCCCGGGGGTGAGCCGGACCAACCTTGGATAAACCTTCAGGCTCTGGAGTTTGGGTTCCTCTTCCTCTGGGCCTCGAGCCCCCATGGCAATCCACTCGGCGAGCACGCGGTACTCGAGCGTATCGGGCGAAAGCCTGACGCCGCCACCATGCTCGAGCGCCCCGGTGGGCTTCAACAGCAGCAAGCTTTGTTCGGGAGTCGCTCGCACAATGCGCCGTCCCAACGCCTGGCGCGTCAGAACGTCAAAATCCACCTCGGGAGCATACCCCCTCAAGGTGAGTCGGAACCCATTCTTGCCTGCCGCGGCGCCGTGGCAGGCTCCCGAGTTGCAACCAGCCCTGGTCAAAACCGGCAGGACATGGTTTGAGAAGCTCCAGTACGCGGCGCGATCCATGTTCTCAACGGAGACGTTCGCGTGAACGGACTTCCCGTTCACGGTCGCGACGACTTGCGTCGTGCCATTGCCGACCGGAGAGACGACCCCCTCGTTGGTAACGGTGGCGACTTTGGGATTCAGGCTCGAGAACGTGGCCTTGGATGTTCGATCCCCTTGAAAAACATCCAACGCCGTTCCCTGCTCTTCAACCAGGAGGCGCTGGAACGTTAAGGCCCCATCCAGGCGCACGGAGGACGGGAGGAGTTGGAGTTCACTGCCCGACCCGCTCGAACAAACTCCCATGAAGAGAACCAGCCAGGCGAGTCGGTGGAGGGAGCTCATCTCGGAATTAACCCCTAGAACTTATAAGTCGAACAACAAAATCATATAACGTCCTTCACACTAGAACAATTCTTCAATGGGTTCGATTCCGTGATCCACGATACGGAGGGGGCGTCCCTGGGGGCCCGGAAGTTCCGTCTCGAGGTCGATGCCGAGCCCTTTGAAGACGGTCGCGGCGACATGAGCGGGGGTGACGGGGCGATCCTGAGGCGCGTGACCGATCTCGTCGGACGCTCCCACGACCCGTCCACCCTGGAAGGGTCCCCCGGCGAACAGGGCGGTGGAGCAAGCGGGGTGGTGGTCTCTTCCGCCGGCCGGATTGATTTTGGGGGTCCGCCCGAACTCACCGAACGCGATGACCATGGTGGAATCGAGCAGACCTCGTTCTTCGAGGTCGCTCAGGAGCGTGGAGAAGGCGTTGTCGAAGTTCGGTCCAACCTCGCGCTGATAGCAGTCGATCGGGCTGAAGGGAGACGACCCATGAATGTCCCAGGTAATCTCGTTAAAAACCGTCTCGAACATATTGATTGTGACGAATCGAACACCTCGCTCCACCATTCTTCGCGCGAGCAGGCAACTCTGGCCGAATCGAGTCCGTCCATAGCGATCGCGAAGGGCGTCGTCCTCGGCGGACAGGTCGAACGACTCCCGCGCCCCCGCGCTCGACATGAGGCGGTAGGCTCCCTCGAAGTTCGCGTCGAGGAGCCTGGCGTCCGAGGAGTGCTCGAACGAGGCAACCGCCCCATCGATCGCGGATCGGAGTGAGCGCCGTCTCGACTCCCGAACCGAGGTGATGTAGTCCGGAGGAAGGAGGTCGGGGACCTTGAACGCCCGGTCGTTGGGGTCGGAGTTCAGGACGAATGGGTCGTAGGTCTTGCCGAGGTAGCCGGCGTTCTGACCGTGGGGCATGTTCCCCCCGGTGGCACCGATCGGTCGGGGGAGGAGCACGTAAGGCGGAACTTCACCCTTGGGCCCACGCAGTTTCGACAGGACCGCGCCATAGTGGGGATGCTCGATTCCGCCGGAGAACAAGCGGCCGGTCTGCATCAGCTGATGGCCCACGTCGTGGACCGCCGCGGCGTTGTACTCCACGGAGCGAACCAGGGAGACCCGATCCATCAGTTGAGACATGCGCGGGAAGATTTCAGAGATCTGAAGTCCCGGTACGTTTGTCGAGATGGGTCGAAACGGCCCGCGGATTTCCTCGGGGGCGTCTGGCTTCATATCCCAGGTATCGAGGTGCGAAGGACCACCGACGAGAAAGAGGAGAATGCAGCTCATCTCGCGCGCGTTTCGACCTTTCGCCTTGTTCAGCTCCGCGCTCTGAGCCTCGAGGGTTCGCAGTCCGGTCAGCCCGAGCCCGAACGTGGCGAGTGAGCCAACGTGCAGGAAATCTCGGCGCGATAACCCATCGCAAAACCGCACTGACTTGGTCGCATCGACGCGAATCATGCGGAAAAACCCTCAATCGTTTGGACTGAAACGCGCAACTTCAGAGCCCGCCCCTTGCCAATATCGCTTCATGCTATCCGCTCCCAATCTCAGGGTCAAACCACCCGCGTTGGTGAACGTTTATGAACTCGAGTTGGCCCGAGGCACGGTAAGGTTTAGAGATCGCATGGCGCTCGTGTCCTCACTCCGGAGCTTCGCATCGAGGGGTCGTCGTAGTCCATCACCAGTGAATTCTCGTAACGTGAGCCAAGTGGTGCGACTGTATCACCAATCTAGAATCCCAATGGCTACCTGAAGGCAGACAGGCTCGACCCCTCCCTCCTCGACAGTCCACAAGACGACTCACCTGATAAAAAACAGCGATTTAACATTGGAAAGTCGATCAACGCGGTTACGACCAAGGGACTCTTGTTTCTCGTCGTTGAGGAATCAAAAGGGTTCACGGCGGGACTACTTCCCGGAGGTCAACCGAACCATGGGTTGGCGACAACCGTACCCGGGGAGGGGCGGGTCCATTTTCGCTCGCGAATCTAAATTGAGGATTGGCAGGCATTTGACCCGACATTACCAGAGGTGTACGATCGCCTTAGGTGCTGCACTCCAATCGCAGGTGCGCATAGCCCCTGGCTCAGCCATTTCTTGAAAGGGGGTTGATCATGCCTTTGTTCGAGGTGGAAACCACTTCTCACATCATGATTGCTTGCGTCGAGGATGAAGCGGCGGCCCGAGGGTTCGCTAGTTCCAACTACCCGACGGAGGAAGTCGTTCGAGTCAGTCATCGGCCACGAGACGCCTGGGTCATCTCCAAGAACCTGCTTGGCTTGAAGGGATCAACCGATCCTTGTACGACGGCGAGAGACTGTCTGGCGAAGGCCCAGGGAGACAAGCTGCACGCGGTCCGCTTGTACATGCAGCAGACCGGTACCGACCTTGATGGCGCCCGGAAAGCCATCGAGTCGAATATGGCGATCGGTTGGTAGAGAGTGGGTGGCAAAGGCCGTCCACGCAGACTCAGCCACCGGTTTCGTCGTGACGCCAGGCTCGAGTCTCCGTTGACGGACGAAGCTTAACAAGCGAGTGCCGAGGGCGGAGCAAGCGACGGTCCTATCCGCTGGCGTTGGGCCTAAAACCGGGGGGTTCCAGGCCTGGAATGTCTGACCCGACGCTTAAGATCGGCACCACCCATCGTCGCTCCACCTCGCTCGCGCCCAAGGTCAATCCGACCCGTTAGAATCTCGAGCGGCTCAGCCTGCTCACACACCCAAAACTGAACCCGATCTGTTCCGAAAAAGTTCGGTTCTTACAGGGGAGGGGATTCTTCGCACGGCGCAAAGGGCCGCTCGAAGATTCTCCTCCCTTCGTTCTTGTGGCACACTTCCTTTGACCGTCTGATCTGAACTACACAAGCGTTTTGATTTCGTTCCACGCTGGCGGCAAGGCCCTGAGGAGCAACCTCCTCAAGGGGGTGGCCATGCCTTCCCCATCGCGGCTTTCTTCCATTCAACCGTCGGGGAGTCATCAATGGTCCGGGTGATCTGTCTCATTCTGGGAGGTGGACGCGGAACTCGGCTCTACCCCCTCACCAAGTCCCGGAGCAAGCCCGCCGTTCCAATCGCGGGCAAATATCGGCTCATCGACATCCCAATCTCGAACTGCATCCACTCGGGATTGAACGAGATCTTCGTATTGACCCAGTTCAACTCCGTCAGTTTGCACCGGCACATTGCGAACACTTACAAATTTGACGCCTTTGGGCGCGGCATGGTCGAGGTTCTCGCGGCCCAGCAAACCATGCAGCACGAAAGTTGGTACCAAGGGACGGCCGACGCGGTTCGGCGCAATATTCCCTACTTTACCGAAAATCGATACGACCTAGTCCTCATCCTCTCGGGAGACCAACTCTACCGCATGAATTTCCAGGACATGATCCGGACTCACCTGGAAACCAACTCAGAGGCGACCATCGCCGCCCTCCCGGTCGGCGAGCAGGAGGCCATGTCGTGCGGGATCATGCGCATTGACGCGGGGGGGCGCGTGACCGACTTCGAGGAAAAGCCCAAAACGCCCGAGAAGCTCGACCGGGTCCGAACCTCGGCTGACTGGCTCGAACGGCTCGGTATCAAGGCGGAGGGCCGATCCTTCCTGGCTAGCATGGGCATCTACCTGTTCAACCGATCGACCCTGGTTGAAATGTTGGCGTCGGGGACCGCGACCGACTTCGGCAAGGAGCTCTTCCCACAAGCGATCGAATCGCACCGGGTTCAAACCCACCTCTTCGATGGGTACTGGGAAGATATCGGGACGGTCGGGGCCTTCCACAAGGCCAACATCGATCTCGCCTCCGACAACCCCCCGTTCGACTTCACCCTGGGCGATCTCCCCGTTTACACCCGTCCGCGTTACCTCCCTTGCTCCCGACTCTCAGACGTCACCGTGCGAAATAGCCTGATCTCGGACGGCTGCGTGATCGGTCGCGGTTCGGTCATCGAGAACTCGGTGATCGGAGTCCGCGCCCAGATTGCTGAAAACGTCACCATCCGTAACACCTACATCATGGGAGCGGATAGTTACGAGAGCGCCCAGCAAGGGCAAGACAACGAACGGGCCCATCGTCCCGCCATCGGTGTTGGCGCGGATTCGATTATCGAAAACGCGATCATCGATAAAAACGCACGAATCGGACGAGGGGTCCGGATCCAAAACGAAGCAGGCATCGTCTCGTCGGACGATGCGCCTCACTATGTGATCAGCGATAAGATCGTGGTCATCCCCAAGTACACGATTTTGCAAGATCGCGTGGTGATCTAACCAGCGGAGCCTCGCCCCTCGTTTGAATGAGCCAAGTCGAACCCACCCGACAGAGCCACCTTCCGGATGCTGCCTCATCCGGCTGGTGGCTTTGTGTCTCTCTTCCAAATTCAATTCCCCACTTCCAAGTGAAGAAAGGGACAGGTCTCTCCCGGTGGAGATTGTCCAAGACGTTCGCTTTTGATAAACTTTCCGTAGAGACGCGATAGTTTGCATGCACCCAGAGTACGAGGTTTTGGCGAAGATTCGCTCATCGCGCCATCACGCCTCGGCATCCTATTGGGAAGGACTGACCGTGACGGAGGAAGCAAAAGTCGCCTCTGCGGAACTCATCGGCGGGTTCCGCTTTGTCCGCATGGTTCATCCTGGTGCTACCTCGGTCGTCATGGAAGTGGTCCAGGAGTCGACCGGTAAGCGATTTGCCCTGAAGCAATTGCTGGAATCTCGAGGGGGGGATTCGGCCGAACGCAAAGCTTTTGAGTTCGAGGCCAAAATCGGTCTCCTCCTCAGACATCCGAACCTGATCAACGTTCACGAGTATTTCAAGGATCCGGTCCAGCCCTATTTCATCATGGACCTGTTCCCATCGTATCACCTGAAATTGCCGATCGCGCGTCCCTCGGTCTATCCCATGCCGCGGGCCCAGCTCCACCGCATCATCACTCAGGCGGCAACGGGCCTGGCTTATGTGCATTCGAAGGGATGGGTGCATCGCGATATCAAGCCAGAGAACATTCTGGTGAATAAGACGGGGGAGACGCGCGTCATCGACTTTGCCCTGGCGATGAAACCGTTTGGAGCGATCCGCAAGATGCTGGGGAGCAAACCCCCTCGCCAGGGAACGCCAAGCTACATCTCGCCCGAGCAGATCCGATGTGAGCCGCCGGCCCCCTCGTGCGATATTTACAGTTTCGGCGTGACCTGCTACGAGTTGGCGTGCGGGCGCCCCCCGTTCCGGGCCAACTCCATGAACGAGCTTCTGAAAAAGCATGTTCACGAACGGCCGCTCCCGCTCTCCTCGCATAACAACGAGGTCACGAAAGAGTACAACGACCTGGTCATGTCGATGCTCCTGAAGCGTCCCGAAGACCGAATTCCCAGTTTTGATGAATTCCTGAGCCGATTTCGCCGAATCCGGATCTTCCAGGACGATCCGCCGATCGCCTCCAATAACGGCTACATGTGAGCCGCCCGAACGATCCTTCGACGTTCGCCCGCTTCGATCCCTGGGTTCTCCGAAAAGCCTTGACCGTTCGCTTAAGGGTGTTTGTGCAATGGCCGGTCCTAGTGAATATCGACTCCCCTTCGAAGCGCCCATCTATGAGATGGAGTCGCGTCTCGCCGAGATGGAAGTCAACTACTCGAAGACTCGAGCAGGGGGAGACTCGACCGGCGTGGCGGAACAAATCCGCCGCCTGCGCCGGGAGCTGGCCAACCTGAAACGCACGATTTACGCCAACCTCGAGCCATGGCAGACCGTCCAGGTCTCGCGCCTGCCGAGCCGTCCTCAGACTCGAGATTACATCGACCTGATCTTCGACCAGTTTCTCGAGTTGCATGGCGACCGGGCGATGGGCGATGACAAGGCCATCGTGACCGGCCTGGCCCACCTGGGTGAGACCAAGGTCATGTTCATCGGCCACCAGAAGGGGAAGAACCTGGCGGAGCGCACCGCTTGCAACTTTGGATGCGCTCACCCCGAAGGTTATCGCAAGGCGATCGTGAAGATGAAGATGGCGGCCAAGTACGGCTTACCAATCGTCACCTTCATCGACACGCCTGGCGCCTATCCGGGGATCGCCGCGGAGGAGCGAGGCCAGGCGGCGATCATTGCCGAGAACCTGATGATCATGAGCCAGCTCGACACTCCCATCATCTGCGTGGTGATCGGAGAAGGGGGGTCGGGAGGCGCCCTCGGCATCGGGATTGGCGATCGCCTGGCAATGCTGGAGCACGCGTATTACTCGGTGATTAGCCCCGAAGGCTGCGCAACGATTCTCTGGAAATCGAATGAGCATGCGCCTCGGGCCGCCGAGGCACTCAAGATGACCAGCAAGGATCTACTTCGGCTCCAGATTATCGACGACGCGATCGCCGAGCCTCTCGGTGGAGCTCACCGCGATCATCGAGAGGCCGCCGCCAGCCTGAAGTCCTATCTCATCCGCTCCCTCCGCGAACTCTCCGAGGCTCCGCGCACCGACCTCCTCGAACGTCGATACGAAAAGTTCCGCAAGATGGGGGTGTTCCACGACGGGTCCGCCCCCGCCCTCAACGGCCAATCCGAAGTCATTGCCTGATTCGGCACCCTCGCGGGCCTCTTCTCCTTGCTCCTGCTTTGAGCGCGACTCGCTCGATCTCAATCCTGACAAAGGAGTGCGATCGAGTGAGCTCCCACCTGCTTAAGCCAGGGCTCACATCCAAACCGGCCATAACGAGCCGAGCTTGACCCTTTTTGCCCCCTCTGTTAGAACCACGCGCCATAGCCCCCCGGCGTCTTCATCGCAGATGAGCAGTCGCTCGAACCAGCCCGCCATGTCGTTCGCGACGATTCGGCTGGCTCGAATTCGCGGGTCAAAGGACGACCTGCCCACGCCTTGGGAATGAGGTGGACTCGATGAGCCTGAGGAAAATCGCCTATCTCACGCCCCTCTACTTCGACGAGAAATCCTGCCTCGGTGGTGGTGAACGCTACCCCTTGAACATGGCGACGGGCGTGGTCCTCGCCTCTCAAGGATCTTGTGAAGTCGAAATCATCTCCTACGGTGAACGGTCGGAACAGCGCGAGCTCCGGCCAGGGGTCGGCCTGCGCGTGCTCAAGGCCGCCAACCACCCGCGCGACCGGACGAACGTGGTCTCCTGGGAACTCCCCGACGCGCTCGCCGATGTGGATCTGGTTCACATCCATTCCCCTTACACGAGGTCGAGTGAACTCGGCTTGCTCGCCGCCAAGCAATTCCACAAACCCCTCTGCATGACCGATCACGGTGGAACGTCGAGCACGATCGGGCTGAACCTTGGATCGCTGGAACTGGCCGATCGAATTGTCGCGTACTCCGACTTTGGCGCGTCCCTCTACTGGACCAAGACGCCCATTGAGGTGATCAAGGGGGGAGTGGACGCCTCGGCCTTCACCCCTCCCCAAAAACCGGTCCAGCGCGATCGGGTGCTGTACGTGGGAAGACTCCTCCCGCACAAAGGAATTGACCAGCTCATCGAAGCACTTCCACCGGAGATTCCTCTGACTGTTTGCGGCCGATCCAACCACAAGGATTACACCTGGTTCATCTCGGACCTTGCCAAGCGCCTCGAGAAGCGGGTGGAGTTTATCACCGACGCGGACGATGCAGCGATTCGGGACCTGTACCATCGGTCCTGGGCGACCATTCTCCCTTCCGTCTATCGCGATTGCTTCGGCGGCAACCATGTCGCTCCCGAGTTGATGGGCCTAACCCTCCTGGAGTCGATGGCGGCGGGTACGCCAGCGATCTGCTCGCGGGTGGGCGCGATGCCCGAGTTCGTTCGCGACGGTGAGAACGGATTCGTCTACGACGACCTCAGCCAGCTAACCGACCGAATCAACCAGCTCTCGCAATCGCCTGAGCTGACCGATCATATGGGACGCGCGGGTCGGGCCACCGTACTGGCGAAATTCGACCTGAAGGTCGCCGGCGCGAAGCTGCTTGACCTCTACCGAGACATCGTGGCACATCCCAGCGAGGCCGCGGCGTGAAAATCCTCGTCCTGAGCAACCTCTACCCCCCCGACTACATCGGCGGCTACGAGCTCGCCTGCGCCGATGTCGTGGACGAGCTCCGGAAACGCGGGCACGATGCGCGCGTGCTCACCGCCATGCCACGCCAACCGACCGAAACTCCTGGCCATGTCCTCCGCCGCTTCAAATTAATCGACGAATGGTCGGAGCATGGCATGGGCTCCACACCGTTCACGTTTCGAAAGTCGGAAATTGAGTCAAGGTTAATCAATTCTTATAATGTCCATGCACTAATTTCTTACCTTGAAGAATTTCAACCGGATGTGGTCTATGCATGCGCTCTGACTGGCCTGGGAGGCATGGGTCTGATCGGATGCCTGCAATATCTGGGAGTCCCTTGGGTCTGGCAGCTCGGTGATCGCGTCCCTCATCATCTCTGCGGCACGCGGCAGGAAGTGATTCCGGGGCTCGCCTCGCTTTACTCGCGATATGTCAAGGGGCATTACATTGTTGTGAGCCAGCAGCTACAAAAGGAAATCGAAGCGGGTGGCATCGCGTTAATGGGGCAAGTTCACCTCCTGCCCAACTGGATCAAGGGAACTCCGCCCCCGGCTCGAACGACTTATTATAACGGCGGTCACCTGCGCATCATGACTGCGGGACAGGTCGCCCGATGGAAAGGGGTCGATCTCCTGATTGAAGCCGCGGCGAAGCTGCGCGAGGCCGGACGGGATAATTTTTCCGTTCATATCTACGGAAAACTCCATCAACATGACATACCATCTTTGATTCATAAGTTTGACGTAGCAACCCACGTGGAGCTCAAGGGAAGCATCCCGCGGGCTCAGCTCCTGGAAATGTATCGCTCGTACGACCTGTTCGCGTTTCCGACCCTCTCGCGCGAGCCCTTCGGGTTGGTTCCACTCGAGGCGGCCGCGGAAGGATGCGTCCCCGTGATGGCGAGGCGGTGCGGAATCGCCGAGTGGTTGGTACATGGGGCGCACTGCTTGAAGGCGGAACGAACCGCTGAGTCCTTCGCCCAGCGCTTCCTGGATGTCATGGATGGGCGGGTTGGACTGGAAGCGATCGGACGCCGTGCTCAGGCCGTCGCCTGGCGAGACTTTCACCTGGATCGCATTCTTCCTAAAATTGAACACATTTTGAATCATGCCGCACGTCGAAAACCAGAGGTCGCCGGGACCGCTCACGAGGCCTATCGCCTGGCGCGGATGGCCGAGCACCTCACCGCGGCCTTACTCGCGGAATCACTCGCGGCTTGACGGAGATCCTCGGACCTGGAGTGACTAATCGGATGAAAATTCTGGCCGTAAGTAATCTCTATCCTCCCGACTTCGTGGGAGGGTATGAACTCGGATGTGCGAATGTCGTGGATGCGCTCAGAGAACGAGGGCACGAAGTGCGCGTGCTGACCGCCGCGCCAAGGCAACCGGTCGATTCCCCCCCCCACGTCTTACGCAGGCTGCGGCTGACCGACGAATGGAACCCGAACGGGATGAGCCACCATCCCCTGGGCTATCGGCTCGACGAAGCGGATTCTCGGCTCGTCAGTGCATTCAATGTTCATGCTCTTTCGACCGTCGTTGAGGAATTTCAGCCCGACGCGGCCTTCGTTTGCGCGGTGACCGGGCTCGGCGGATTCGGAATCATGGCCTGTCTCCAGTTCCTCAATATTCCCTGGGTCTGGCAACTCGGCGATTGCATTCCGCGGATCCTCTGTAGCACGAGGCAGGATACCTTCCCCACGCTCGCCCAGGAGTTCACGCGTCGAATCCGAGGGACATTCGTGGTTGTAAGCGAGCAACTGCGCAGAGAAACCGAGGGGTGTGGTTTGACCCTGGGTGATCGCGTGGAGATGCTTCCGTACTGGATCACGGGCGAACGTCCCCCCGCGCGGTCGAAGTTCTACAACGGTGGCCACCTGAAAATCATGTCCGCCGGGCAGGTCTCCTACTTCAAAGGGAGTGACATCCTGATCGAAGCGGCCGCCCTTCTGCGCGAGGCCGGCCACACCGATTTCTCGGTCGACCTCTACGGAAACCTCTGGGACCCGCCTCTCCGGGAGCTTATCCGCCAGAGGGACCTATCGGAACATGTCGTTTTAAAAGGAGTTGTTCCACAGCCCGAGCTCTTGAAACGATATCAAGAGTACGACGTCTTCGCCTTCCCAACCTGGGAGCGCGAGCCATTCGGGCTGGTTCCATTGGAAGCGGTGGCTCGCGGATGCGTGCCGATTCTGACGCGCCGATGTGGAGTCGCGGAGTGGCTCGTTCATGGGCTTCACTGCCTGAAAGCGGACCGAACGCCGGAAGCGTTCGCCCAGAGCTTGACCGAGGTGATCGAGGGCAAGATTCGACTCGAAACGATCGCACGTCGAGGAGGAGCCGCCGTCTGGCGTGATTTCCACATCAACGCGATTGTCCCGAAATTCGAGGAACTGCTCATGGATGCGATGACGGATCGCGAAAACCGAATCGCGGGATCACCCAATGACGCCTACCGTCTCGCTCGAATGGCCGAGCAACTGACCTCGTCACTCCTTCAAGAATCCTTCAATGCTTGAAGGGAAAGGCTCGGTTATTGAATTCACACGAAATCGTGGACACAAGACTCTTGGGATCCGAAATAAGCTCAACCCCACCAAGCCGCAAGGACGAATTATTCGAAAGAATCGATCGAGAATGACTGACCTTGACCATGTCACTCGCATCGGATAGAAGGCGACTACCCCCCCAGGTTCGCACCTCTCGGATCGCTAAGGAATGCCAAAGGCTTGAGCTTCTCACCTTTCGTGAGAGCGAATTGCACAAGCGTGGTCAATCAATGGTCGAGCCACGCACCAATCGGAAGTGGCCGCGAGCCAAGAGGTGGCTGATGAGCGTGAGGAAGATTGCCTACCTGGCGCCCCTCTACTTCGACGAGGAGTGTTATATAGGCGGAGGCGAGCGCTACCCTCTCAACCTGGGTAAAGGGGTTGTAGAGAGTTCCAAAGGGCGGTTCCATGTCGAACTCGTCTCCTTTGGCCCGCGCTCATTTCGCCGGGAACTGGCTCCGGGACTCTCCCTAAGAGTGCTTAAAGCGTCCGGAAAACCTGCCCATCCGCTCGACGTGGTCTCGTGGGAACTCCCCGCCGCGCTCAGCGAGGTGGACCTCGTTCATATCCACCAGGCGTACACCCGTTGCTCCGAGCTCGGCATGCTCGTCGCCAAGCAACTCCGGAAACCGATCTGCGTGACCGACCATGGCGGCACGTCGAGTCCGTTCGTCCAACAGCTCGGCGTTCTCGACCTGGCCGATCAGATCGTTGCCCAGTCCGACTTCGCCGCGTCCTTCTTTCAGACACGTACGCCGATCAAGATCATCAAAGGGGGGGTCGACGCCCACCGCTTTACCCCTTCCACAAAACGGGTTAAGAGAGACCGCGTCCTCTACGTCGGTAGGCTTTTGCCCCACAAGGGGATCGACAAGCTCATCGAAGCGATGCCGGCGGAGCTTCCCTTGACCGTCTGCGGTCGTCCTTATGATGAAGATTTCTTCAATCGACTGAAGGTCGCGGCCAAGGGAAAGCGCGTGGAGTTCGTCACCGACGCGGACGACCAGCGCATCCTCGACCTGTACCGGCGGTCTTGGGCCAACATTCTCCCGTCCGTCTATATTGACTGCTACGGCAACATGCATCGCGCTCCCGAGCTCATGGGATTCACGATTTTGGAAGCCATGTCGTGCGGTACCCCCGCGATCAGTACACGGGTCGCCGCCATGCCCGAGTTCATCATCGAAGGGGAGACGGGATTCGTCTTCGACGAACCCGAGCAGCTCGCCGCTCAACTCAGGCAGCTCGCAGCCGATCCAGAGCTGGTTGAAACCATGGGGAAAGCCGCCCGGCGGGTTGTCGAGGAAGAATATGACTATCGGGTCGCGGGAGCCCGTTTAGTCGAGGTCTACGACTCGCTGATTACCCGCGCATGGGAGGTGGCGGCGTGAAGATCCTGGTCATTAGTAACCTCTATCCTCCCGACGCTCTGGGCGGGTACGAAATGGGCTGCCGCCAGGTCGTTGATCGCCTCCGGGCTAACGGCCACGACGTGCGGGTGCTGACCACCGCGCCTCGTACCCCGGTGATCAGTCCTCCGCATGTGCATCGCAAGCTCCGCCTCACCGACATGTGGGTGGATTACCACATCACGCGCAGTGCCACGGTAACTCAGCTTCTCGATGAATCGGAATCTCACCGCATCAGTTCGTTCAATGTTCATGCTTTGCTTCATGAGTTGAAAGATTTTGAACCGGACGTGGCCTACGTCTGGATGCTGACGGGCATTGGCGGGCTCGGGCTCATGGCGGCGCTCCATCACCTGCGCGTCCCCTGGGTCTGGCACCTGATGGATGATGTGCCGGCAACGCTCTGCCAGCTCGGCAACCAGGTGGTTCCCGAGCTCGCTCAGGAGATCGAACGCCAGCTCCGCGGGCATGTCATCGCGTGCAGCCAACAGCTCGTCGATGAAATTGAGCGCCGAGGGATCCGGCTCCAAGGGGAAGTCGAGGTCATCCCGAACTGGGTTTCTGGCGAAATTCCTCCGGTACGCTCTGAGTTTTACGCGGGGGGTCGAGACCTCAGGATCGTCGCCTCGGCAGCTCATATTGATCGATGTTATGATAAAGGCATGGATCTGCTGATCAAGGCGGCTGCCCAGCTACGCGATCAGGGTTTGGAAGGTTTCACGCTCGATATCTATGGACGCGTGAACGATGGCTACTATGCCGACCTGATTAAGACTTATCATCTGACTAACCTGGTGCGTCTACGAGGAAGCCTGAAGCAGTCTGAGTTGATCGCTGCTTACCAGCATTACGATCTTTTCGCCTTCCCCGCTCGCTTGAAGGAGCCTTGTGCATTCGCTCCGCTCGAGGCGGCCCCAAGCGGTTGCGTCACCTTGATGTCGCAGATTAGCGGTAATAGCGAATGGCTGGTCCACGGTGTCCACTGCTTGAAGGTCCCTCGGACGGCGGACGGGTTCGCATTCATGCTAGGTGAGATCCTCCAGGGACGCGTCGACCTCGCGCCCATCGGACGTCGCGGAGCCTTGGCGGTCCGTCGTGATTTCCACCTGGATAGCCTGCTTCCGAAGATCGAACGAATCCTGGGCCGAATCGCCCAGCAAGATCGAAGTGGAGCAGGGACTAGCGACGAGGTTTACCGGCTCGCGCTCCTCGCGGAAAAGCTGAATAGCGTCTTGCTTCAAGAACCCTACTGCGCTTAATCTTCGGCGACAAAATCAAGATTTGATCACTCGATGGCTCTGGGTTGCCCTCCCGATCGGACAGGGATCGTTCGGTCCTACCCTGATGTTCTCCGGTTTCCGGGCGTCGTGAATTCGCCTCCCAAGGAAGGAATACAGACATGCAAGACTTCGCATTTTATAACGTTGGGTGTCACGATGCGAAGGGCCCCAGAGGACTGTTGGTGCTCGTACGAAGGGGACTAAGGCGCATCCTCCGCCCGATCTTCCTCAGACAGGTCGAGCTCTTTCGCTACCTCGCCGACCAAATCGAGGCGCACGAGCACCGCATCTTCGCGGGCAAGGTCGAGGGAGAAGCCGCGAAGGCAAGACTCAACGCGTTGGACGGACGGCATGACGAGCTCGCCGCCCGACAAGATCAGTTCGCGGCCCGACAGGAGGAACTGGCCGAGCAGGTCCAGACCACCATCGCCTTCGGATGGGATTACGTCGCGCTGGTCCGCCGCCTGGCCACCCTTGAAGATCAGATCGCGGCGATGGGAGCCCCTGGCGCAACTGGCTCCGACGAAGGGGACACGCACCCTTCCATCCTCTTCCCGGGCATCGAGAAGGCCAGCCGGCAGATCGGCCTCGACCAGGAAGGTCAGCCCGCCCGATCCAAAGTTTGCTAAGCCTGCCATACGCCCAGAGAACGGCTGGAACCTTACGAGCCGGGATCACTCCGCGATCCCTGGCTCGTTCTTGCGCGCCGACCAATACTGGTCCGTCTGCTCACTCGATTTCGAGTGTCGCCAGCACCGGCTGATGATCTGATGCATTCGTCTCAGACTCAACACGGATGGTGCGCAAGCCCTTGGCAAGGTCCGGCGTGACCAGGATATAATCGATCCGACTGCCGCGTCGCCCCCGAACCCCGATGGTCGATCCTTCCCCCTTACCGACACGTTCCCAGGCATCGACGAGCAAGGGGACCTTGGCGTTTCCGCCTTCGATCAACCTACGATAGGCCTCATTCGCTGGGTTGAAATTCAGGTCGCCCATCAACACACATCGCTCTTTGGATTTTTTAACCAGCTTCACCAGGGCCTCAACCTGCAAGAGCCGGTCTGCGTTTGAGTCGTGTGCAAGGTGGGTCACGAGTACCCGTAACGGACCTCCCGGTACATCGAGCCTGACCTCCAGCACCCCCCTCGGTTCGGCTTTCTCTCGCCCGGCGGAGAAGGGGAGGGGGTGGTTCTGGGACTCCAGGATGGGATGCTTACTCACAAGCGCCACGCCATACTTCCCTTCGCCGTTGATCAGATTCCCACCAAAGACCTCCTTGCCACCCAGCTTGCGCGCAAGCTCGGCGGCCTGGTCGGCGAATTGGCTCCGCCTGCCGAACTTCACATCCACTTCCTGGAATCCGATGATGTCGGAGCCGCGAACAACCTCGGCCACTCGATCCAGATCCAGCTTGCCGTCCGTCCCTTCAGCATGATGAATGTTAAACGTCGCGAGCCTCAAGGGCTCGGCCGCGGAGGCGAGGGGTAGGCCGATCACCAGTGCCAGCACCAGGACGAAGGGTGTTTTCCATCTCATCAGGAATCTCCTCTCAATGGTCGAGGCTCGGAACCGTGTCCTTCGAGTCATTGAACAGCACACGTTCCATTGTCACAAATCACGTAACATCATCACATTAGAATTATTCATCAACAAAAAGACTCGGCGCGACCATGAGTTCGCGCCGAGTCTTGAGCTCACTTCGGTATGGGGGTGGCCGCTGAAAGACACGGTCAAAGACCGTTCTTGCCGTATCAAGGTTCCGCACTGCGAGGCCGAGCTTCAAGAACACGCCTTGCCCACGAACGCAGACCGATCCACTGCGGCAAGGTAATACCGAGTGTAAAGAGATAACGCCCGGATCCAGCCATGTTCATAGGCGGGGTTAGGAATAGGTTCCAGAGGTCGACCGACACTGAAATGCCGAGGAACCCCACAGCATAGATCATCACCAACCACATTCCAGGCTGCTCACGGATGAATCCTGCCCGTTCCAACCTTTGTAGGTCCGTCACGGCTCGCCCCCTAATTCCTCACGATCCAAGTTATGTGGACTGGACCGCCTAGTCAGAGAAAACGAACTGGGTGACCACGGCTCCGACCTCAGCGTTCAATGGTCAAAACCCTTGGAGATTCGACTTTCCGACTCACCGCTTTCCGGTCAGTTCTTCGGCGAGCTCGCCCGCGACATAGATCGATCGAAGGGCTTCAACGATCCCCCGAGAGTCGACGGAGATCGCCCGGGCAGTGCGGTCATCGTAGGCGAAATCGAGCACGAGGGAGTCCACGTTCCCATCGAAGATGAGGCCAACGACCTGGTTCTCTCGGTTGACGACGGGACTCCCCGAGTTACCGCCGATAATGTCGTTGGTGGACACGAAGTTGATGGGTGTGTCGAGCTTGAGGACTCCCTTTTTCTTCGCCTCGTGCCAGCTAGGCGACAGGGCGTAGGGTGTTTTGTTCCCATGCGCGTTGGCGTGTTCGAAGGCGCCTCCGATGGTGGTGTAGGGAGCAACTGGCTTGCCGTCCGCCTCGTAACCTTTCACCGTTCCGAAGGCAAGCCTCAAGGTGAAGGTGGCATCGGGATAAACGGAATCTCCCTGGGTCTCGAACGCGGCCTTGGAGATGTTCGCATACTGGGCGGAGAGAACATCCTCGACTTCGTCCTCGAACTGAGTTCGAATCGCCCGAGCCTCGGCATCGACGTCGAGCGCAAGCTTGATCATAGGATCATCGCGCTGAAGTAGTTCCTGCACAGTGCCTGAGGCGATCGCCTTCCGCACAGACACTTCGGCAAGCTTTGACCCTTGAATCAGTTCCTTGGCCGCCTGTTCGGGAGTCCTGCCTCGCAGGACCCGTTCCACCGAGGCGTTGTTCGCATCCTTCATTTTCCAGAAGCTAAGAGAGCGCGCAAGCTTGGCTTCTTCGAGTTCGGGGTAGATGGGAGCGTCGGAGAAGAGGGCGAGTTGCAACGATTCAAGGGCGGAGTCTCCATATTCCCGCAAGCGGTCGCTATTGGGCTTCCCCTTCTCCTCGACGAGCCGGACCAGGGTCCGCGCGATCCGGAACAGTTCGGAGTCGAACGCGAATCCTCGTTCGAGAAAATTGTATCGTTTCGCGATCCGGGTCGAGACTTCCTGGGCGGCCTCGATTTTGTCCCAGGCCTCTCCATAGGCGGCCTGCGCTTTCGGGTTCTTCTTGATCTCCTCACGCAGTCGACGCTCGGCCTCGGCCTTGCGTTCCATGAGCGCACCATCCCTGAGCCCCTTCAGACCCCCCGCGCGGGCCTTCCGAGAATTCTGGTATCCGAAGAGCTCATCCATCGCCTGGCGAGCCTGTTCAGGACCCTTCTTGCCGTACTCCGTCAACAGCGCTTCGCGGTCGCGCAGGATCTCGAGCGCGAATGGAATCGACACGTCGCGCAGATACTTCAGGTGAGCCAACGTATTGAGCCGGCTCGTTCGGCCGGGGTGCCCCGCGACGAAGACCAGATCGCCGTCCTGACTTCCGTTGGCGCTCCAGGTCAGGTAATGGCGGGGACGCGCGGGCTTTCCATCCTCGTAGGCACGGAAGAAGCAGACGTCGAGGTTGTAGCGGGGGAACTCGAAGTTGTCGGGATCACCCCCGAAGAACGCCACGTCAAACTCAGGCGCGAATACAAGCCTGACGTCTGTATACTTTTTATAAGTATAGAGGGCGTATTGCCCCCCTTGATAGAGCGTGACCACATCGCTCCGGAGCCCGGTCTTATCCAGCGACTCTTTCTCAATCTCGGCAATCGCCTTTCGCTTGGCGATTCCAGCCTCGCCGTCGTTCGATCCGGGCTTGATGGCGCTGAGCACCCGCGCGGTCACGTCTTCGATTCCCACGAGCACGTTGAGCTCGAGGTCGGGAGCCTTGATCTCCTCGCTCCGCGACTTTGCCAGAAAGCCATCGTGATGATAGTTCTTTTCAGCGGTGCTGATTTTTTGGAGCATGTCCGCTCCAACGTGATGATTGGTCATCACCAGCCCGTCTGGAGAAACGAACGACCCGGAGCCGCCGCTATTGAACCGCACCGCGGAGGAGCGAAGTTGCTCGATCCACTCCTGGGTCGGCTTGAATCCGTACTGGTTTTCAAGAGCCTTCAACGGCAGGTTGTTGAAGACCCACATTCCTTCGTCAGCGACCACGTGTCCTCCCGTCCCGAGCATGACCACCGCGCCCAGCGCGAGGACGCATCTCTTCATCCGCGACATGGCTCGTCCTTGTTTTGAGAATTCATTCATCTGAAAAAGTCGGCGCAAGTCGTACTGAGCCAATCCATCTCATCAGAACTTTGGATCTTCAACCGACTCATTCCCCTTGGAGAGAGCTTGATCCGTTGGCTTCAACAACAGACCGATCCCCACCAGGAAGAGCAGGAGGGACATGAACGAGAAGGCCGCGATGGATGGCCAAGGACTCTCGTTCCAGGTCTTCGTCAGGTAGTTCGCGGAAAGGTCGAGTTGTTTCGAGGCCCCTGGGAGGATCGCGACGATAGCGATGAGGATGCCGGCAATGGCCCCTCCCGCGATGTAGCCGCTGGAGAAAAGGACCGCGGGGCTCGAGTCCGACTCTTCGGGAGGAGTTTGCTTGATCCGATCGACCAGGGCGCGGATCGCTCCTCCCACGAAGATGGGGACTGACGTGGCGAGCGGCAGGTAAACTCCCACGGCGAACGCGAGCGCGGGAACTCCGGCCAGATGCATCACGACCGCGATGAACACACCGATGAGGACCAGGTCCCAGGGGAGCTTCTTGGTCATGATGCCGTCGATGATCAACGCCATTAAGGTCGCCTTGGGAGCGTCGTACTTGATGACCTTGGTTCCATCATCACGCGTATCGACTCGGCCGTTGATGGCGGGGTCCACCAGGAACTTGGCCGCCCCCTGGTCGTCCACCAGGTACTTGCCCGGCTGAGCGCCTGGGGTTGGCGCGAGAACCCGCCAGACCTTGTAGGTTGTCCCGTCATGGACCTGCGTTTCGGTAAGGGTGGCGACGTCGGCCTTGACCTTGGGCAAGAACTCGGCGCGGCTCGTGATCACCGTGCTCGCGTCATTCAGCAAGAGCAGGGTGAATCCGATCACGACGGCGGAAGTTAAGGCCCCAACCAGGATGGCGATCTGCTGGGAGCGGGGCGTCGCACCGACGAGGAAGCCCGTTTTCAGGTCCTGCGAGGTGGTTCCACCGTTGGAGGCCGCGATGCAGACGATGCCCGCGATGGAGAGCGCCGCGAGCCGGTAGCTCGGCCCAACCCACCCCAGGATGACGAAGACGAGGCAGGTCAGAAGCAACGTCGCGACGGTCATGCCCGAGATCGGGTTTGAGGACGAGCCGATTTCCCCGGTCAGTCGAGAGGAGACCGTGACGAAGAGAAAGCCGAACAGAACGATCATGGCCGCCCCCACCAACCTCCCTGGTAGGTCGGTCGGCATAAGATGAGTCGCGGCGATCGCGGCGACGAGCCCGATCGCGCCCACTCCCACCAGCCAAAGCGGAAGGTCGCGTTCCGTTCGATTCTCCTCGGCGTTCCCTCCCGAGCCTCGTAGGTCTCGTAGCCCAGAGGTGATCGACGAGAGGATCAACGGAAGGGCCTGGAACAGGCTGATCACACCGCCGGTCGCGACCGCCCCCGCTCCGATATAGAGGATGTACGCGTCCCTGATCTCCTTCGGAGTCATCTTGGAGATAGGAATGGTCCCGGGCGGTGTCGCGATCAGGGCATCCTTCCCGAAGAAGGCGATCGCCGGAGTGATAACCAGGGCAGCAAGCATTCCACCGGCCACCATCACGCACGCGATGCGAAACCCGATGATGTAGCCAACCCCCATCAAAACCGGAGAGGCCTCGAGCGCGACCACGGCCCCGCGAAATCCACTGATCGCCCTGGAAGGAAACTCTTGCCAGAGACGCAAGGACTGCATCATAAACTGATAGACGAATGCCAGACCGAAGCCAGCGAAGACGGTTTTGGCGCTTGATCCCCCTTGCTCACCGACGATCAACACCTTGGCGCAGGCGGTCCCTTCTGGATAGGAAAGCGTCCCGTGCTGCTTGACGATAAACGCCCGGCGCAACGGTATCATCATAAGAATACCGAGGAGTCCGCCGAGGGCCGCGACGAGCATCACTCGGGCCAATTCCATGTCGTACCCGAGGATCATCAGGGCAGGCATGGTCACACCCACCCCGAAAGCGATCGACTCACCGGCCGAGCCCGCCGTCTGGACGATGTTATTCTCAAGGATCGTGGCCGAGCGGGTCCCGAGGGCTCGCGAAAGGGCCCGAAACACGGTGATCGAAAGCACGGCGACTGGAATCGACGCCGAGACGGTCATACCGACCCGTAGCACGAGGTAGAGAGACGACGCTCCGAAGATGATGCCGAGCACCGAACCCAGCAGCACCGACGATAACGTGAGTTCCGGTATCACGGCGCCGGGGGCAATATAAGGTCGGTGGGCAACGGCGACGCCCGAAGTGCTCGAGCCTTCGGCGCGGCCTGTTTCCTTGTGCGGGTCCGACATCGGGTGATCCTCGATAAAGCGTGCGCGACTCATCCGCTCAGTCGCAAATAACGCAATACCTTACCCATCTGGCAAATCGATCGCAAAGGGCTGGCCGAAGAGAAGCCCACGATCCAAGCCGTCAAGCCAATCGCTCCGCCTTATAAACTAAACAATTCATGACATGTTCACGCCACTCCAAGAGTGACATCTTGGGTAGAATGAGTCAACGGCAGGCGCGCACTAGCCATGAGACGAGTTCAGGCTCGGTTCAGTGCGCGCCCTGGGGTGGGAATCGACTTTTGATTGTTCGAGTTGATCTGGAATAGCGTCTGGAATCCGGCCAGCGCGTACTCCGCCGGTCCGGCATCTTGGGCTAGACCACCGACTCTGAGATGGAGGAAGGGCGACGGCTCTGGCGAAGCATCTGGACCTCGGTCAGGCGATTGACGATGCTTCCGAGGACCTCGAGTGGGGGCAGGCTCGCATCGACCTCGTAAATCACGTCCTTGGGATAGAAGCTCAAGGTCTTGAACGTTTCCTCATAATAGGTGTTGAGCCGCCGCCGGATGACTTCCTCATTCATGTCATCGAGCCGGTTCTCGCGAAGTGCTCTTGCCTTGAGCCGTTCGCTAGCCTTCACCGTGTCGTTGATGACCAGGTGGAAGATTTGGACAACGTCGAGGATTGGGTCGAGCCGCTCCGCCTGGGCAAAGTTACGCGGAACGCCATCGAGGATGAGCGTATGCTGGTTGGGCAAGAGCAATTCTTGCATCTCGAGAATCTGAACGTGCCGTTCCCAGATCTTTACCGTGAGGTCGTCGGGCACGAGGGCCCCGTTGGAGGTATAGCGCGCAATCTGCTGGCCGAACTGCCCGTACTTCGGAATCTTCCGAAAGACATCTCCCATCGAGACATGGACGAGATCGGGCAACTGGCCGAGGACCGAGCCTTGCGTCCCCTTACCGCTGCCCGGCATCCCGAACAGCAAAATTGTCCGATATTTCTGGGGATTCGCCATTTCGGGTCCTCGAACTAAACGAGAGGGGGATCGGTTGACGGGCAGGAGCACATACTATCATCCAGAGATCACGCGCCGGTTCCCAGCCCGGATTGTGAAGTTTTCCACAATCTATCCAGTTCGTCCATGATCCCGTACTCGAAATTGCTGGAGCAAGACATTGCAGGAAGCCCGAGTCCTCCTTCTTCGACACGCCGAAACCGCCGCTCCCGACCTCTTCCATGGCGCCGAATCCGATGTGGGGCTCGGCGAACGAGGCCTCGAGCAGGCGGAGGCGGTCGCGACACGGATGAAACAAGAACAGCCTGTGGCGATCTATTGCTCCGGCATGCGCAGAGCCAGGCAGACAGCCGAGCCCATTGGCCGGCTGTGCCAACTCGAGCCCATTGTCGTTGAACGGCTTCATGAGCGAAGGATGGGGCCCTTGAGCGGCCAAAGCAAGGCTGAGGGCTGGTCCGACTACGAGTTAACGATGGAACGTTGGAGTGCCGGAGAGGTCGATTACACCCATCCGGAAGGGGAGTCGTTCGCGGAGATGGCCCAGCGCGTGGTTCCACGATTTCAGGAGATCGCCGCGCGGCATCGCGGGCGGACGAGCATCGTCGTGGCGCATGGGGTTGTGATCCGGGTCCTGATCTGTTCCCTGGTCAAGGAACAAGGGCCAGCCGCGTTCCAGGAGATCCCCATCGACTTCGTCGGTATCCACGACCTGCGCTGGGACGGCTCCCGTTGGTGGTCAGGACAATTCTACTAAGTCGGTCCGCAAGGTGGTCACGGAAACCCTTATCTAGGCCGGCCGATTCAATCTTTGACCAGGAGTCCCCCACGCTCATTGCGAGTTGCTCCTCGAGTCGTCAAGGCATGGGTTTTGCACCTAAATCCATTTAGGCCCAGCCCGGGATGACTTCGAATCCAACTTGGGGAGAACATCTTAAGCTTCCCACCCCTAAAGGGTGTGGGATTTCCGGCTAGTCTCGCGAGGGTTCCAGCCCCGGTCATTGACCGCCAGTTCTGAGGGCAGCTTAGATTGCCCCAAGCCCGGTTGTTACCAA
>Ga0182745_1000652_pt1 | contig 36906 bp, 27 predicted proteins | sample eDN3rd30CKraftBY_FD_128523 | JGI IMG/M metagenome (GOLD analysis project Ga0182745, IMG submission 128523) | Enriched backyard soil microbial communities from Emeryville, California, USA - eDNA 3rd pass 30_C Kraft BY (version 2) (version 2) | ecosystem: Environmental > Terrestrial > Soil >...
CTGAGGGTGGCCGGGCCTGGAGTCGCGGGGAGCGTGAGCTCGGCCGACCAGATTTCCCCGCCGGAGTTGGTGCCGCCAAGCGTGGTGGCCTGGGTGGCCGGGAGTGGAGCGCCTGACGCGGGGGGAGATCCAACAAAGAATCGAGCGGCCTTGATCCCCGACTGAGTGGCCCCCGCCGTGGCTCGAACGGTGAGTTTGGAGCCCTTTCGCGCCTGCGCGGGGACTCCGAGAAACGTGGGGCCGGCTGGGGCCTGGTCGTCGATCATCAAGGCTTGCATGGCGGAGCGAATCTCCTGCCCGTTCTCGTCGAGCAGCCGGGCGCGGAGAATCCGAGCCCCTTCAGTCCCGGAGAGGTCGAGGGGGACCGACCAGTCCTTGGCGGAGGCCTCGAACAACAAGGAGCCGTCGGGTCCCCCGGGCGCGAAGCCGATCCGGCGGTCCTGAGGGCTCGAGAACTTCCGGATGATCTCCGGCTCGAACACCCCTGCGCGCACGCGTCCGAGCCCGATTTCGAGCGAGGAGCCCGGCAAGGGGCGATCCACTTCGACTCGGACTGGGAAGTTGGGGATGGCGGGAGACGTGGAGGCCGCGCGCAAACGCAGGGCGGGTCGAGCGACTTCCAGAGGGAGCGTGGGCTGACCGTCTGGGGGGAAGCTCGCCCGGAAGGCGATCCCGCGCGGGTAGGAATCGACCTGGACGTAGAAGGTCCCCCCTTGTTGTTCCTCGGGGCGACGTCTGAGGTTCTTCACGAACAAGGTGGCATCCGCCCCCCCTTGGGGGAGCGAGGCCCGCACGGTTCCGTCTCCCATTCCAAGAAAACCGGGGATCTGGTCGGGGGGAAGGACGAGCTGGGCGACGACGGGGGGGCCGGCCAGGTCGGGGCTCGCTCCCAGGCTGACGGAGAGTTGGTTCCCAGCCGGATTCTCCGCGCTGGAAGGGGCGTACTCGACGTGGGAAACATGGATATATTCCGTTGGCTCGGCCACGCGGGTATCGATCGTGGCCTGGCCAAGGACGGTCTGAGGATCCGCCGCGTTTCGAACCTCGACTCGCAAGGGGGCATTGAGGTCGGGCAGCGGGGCGTCGGCCTTGATCGTCGTCGAGGCGAACCGCACCTTGCTGATCTCCCCAGGGGCGAGCGTCAGGCGAGGCGGCGTGCCTGGCACCGGCTGGTCTCCCACCGCCAGCCCGACCTGTACATCCCAAGATGTTCCGGTCGGGTTGCGGAGGTAGAGGTAAAAAGGCTGGCGTTCCTTGATGGCGCGAAGCCCTAGGTCGACTTGAGGGTAAGTTGGCTGGCTCGGGTTAGCGCTCAGAAGGATCTGGAGCCGTTCCGAGGCCTGTTTCAGAGAAACGCCGACCGCCTGGTGAAAGTCGCGTCCCGCCACGCGAGCCCGCACCAGGAACCCTCGAGGAGGGGTCCCATCCATTTCTTCCGCGGCGCGATTAAGCTCGATTCGCAAGGGGACCACCTGCTGGAGCGATTGACCCGAAGGGAGCAGGGAATAGGCTCGTCCCTCACTCCCCTCCTCGGTCTCCCCTTGTTCCACCCGCCGCCTTAATTGCGTGGTGGCCGGGCCCACGCGTAACCAGGTTGTGTCGTGGAGCAGAACCTGGATCGGGATTGGGTTGGACTGGGTCGTGGAGGGAATTTGGATCGCGAGCGAATCATGGGCGATGGGAGCCTCGTTCGAAAGCGAGACGGTCGGGGCGGACCTGGTTGGCTCCCAGGGGGATGTGATGCGCTCGCGGTTATCTCCGTCCGTTAAGGCGCGAAGCTCTCTGGCCGCGGTCCGAAAGAAGGGAGTGCCGGTGAGGTCGGCCCCTTCGTACTCGTACTGATTGGCGAGCCAGGCGAGCCAGTTTTCCCGTTCCCGAAGCCAGAACTCGTAGATCTCTCCCTTGGGCGCCGCGCTGATGAAGCTGAGAGACCAGGGGGGGGCCACGAGCGGGTTGAGCGGCTCACCTTTCTGGAGGTCCTTGGACGGGGCATCGGGCCGTTCCTGTCCTCCCTCCCAGGTGGTGTGCAAGGCCAGTTCGAGATTCCACCAACTCCGGGAGTGATCCGCGTCACCACTCGAACCAGGTTGCTTCAACATCTGGTCGACCTGGTCGAGGAGCGGGCGGGCCTTGGCCTCGGAGAGTCCCGCGAGGCGGAGGAGCAGGATTCGACGGCGGGCGCGGGCGGCCAGGATCCGGTAGTGGGCCTCGTGCGAACCTTGAGATTCCACGGCGGAAGGATCGGGTGGAGCCTGGCCAGACCGGTCTTGCTGGAGGTTGGCCTTGAGTCGCCGGCGCGTCAGGTCACTGTTAGCCTTCCAGAGGTCGGCACGCTGAATGGCCGAGGGCATGGGGGTCCAGAGCGCCCGCTCAATCGCCAGATCGACTTCAGGGCCGACGCGGGGCATCCGAGCTTGCTTGAGCAAGGCGTTCACGGCGGGCGTCTGAAAGGGGCGGCACAGGTCGTCAAGGGCCAGGCGCAACGACTCGGTCAGCGCTCTGAGCGCGGCGACCTGCTGGCGGATCTCGGCGCTCGAGAGCAATTTCTCGCCTCGCTTGACCTCGGGCGGCAGGCGGAGGGCGTTCTGGAGGTCCAGGGTCTGGCTGGCGGCCACGCTCCAGGGATCTTGACCCGCCCTGAATGGGAGCGAAAACGCGTTGTCCAGCAGAAAGGGGAGGCATTCCAGGGCGTTGAGCCAGAGCTTCCTGGCCTCGAGAATCGCCTGTTGCTGGTCCAGGATCAGTGCGTACTGGGCCTCGGCGACGCGGTAGAGCCGGTCCGCTTCCCGAGGAGACGCGAACCCCTGGGCGAGCAGGATCACGCGGGCGTTGTGCCGAATCTGGCCAGCCTCTTCCAGGGGAAGTCGGAGCCAGGCGAGCGTTTCCGAGCTTCCGTTCGCCTGCTCGGCGAGGCTGGCGACGCGAAGGGCGCGCTGAACCACTTCGGTCGGCCAGTCCTCGGGTTTCGAGGCTCGGGCCCGTTCGGCCAGTTGCCGCAGGAAAAGGGTCTCGGAGTAGAGAGGCTCGGGCTGTTGGACCTTGAGCAGATTATCAAGCTTGATCAGGTTTTCGGCTGTCGGGTCGAGTCTGCGCGCGGCGTCGAAGAAGGCGCCGGCCAGGTTGAGTGTCGAGGCCCCCTGGGTCTTTTGCTGGAAACTCTCGGCGGTGGGGGGCGCGGGCACGGGGGGGGCGGGAACACTCTTGCTGTTGGTTTTGGTGGTGCCGCCGCCGGGCCCCTCCGGCTTCACCGCCTGGCCTTGACCTTGAGGAGCCGCCGGCTCGGTCTTGGTCGTGGCATTGGAATTGGCATTGGAATTGGAATTCGCATTAGCACCCGCACCCGCACCCGCACCCGCACCCGCATTGGATTGGGTCGCCTCGGCGTTTTCACCCGTCGGGGGCGGATTGAGTTCCGCGTTCAGGGCCGAGACGACGGTGGGGTCCTGGGTCCACCCCTGGGAGGCCGCCTGGGCGAGGGAAGCGGGCCGGGGCTGGCGGATGGCCTGGACGGACTTGAGCCACTGCTGGTAGAGGCCCAGGTTGGCCATCTGGTCCTGAAGGATCCGATCGGGGTCCACCCCCCCTCGCCACTGAGCGTCGGCGAGCAGCAAGGTGAGCTGAAGTTGCCGGAAGGCCAGGGGGGCGGCCTGGACGCTCGAATCCGCCCTCCAGCGGTCGCGCATCTCCCAGCCTTGGCGGAGCCACGCAGGGTAGGACCGGGTTGGAGGAAGAGGGGGTTCGGGCTGCATTTTCCCCTGCTTCAAGGCCAGCAAGGGAAAGTCTTCTCCCTGACCGAGGAGCACGGGTTCTTGCCGGGCCCCTTTGTTCCCACGGGCCCAGCGGTTGACCCGAGTCCGGACGTACCGGGCGAGGTCACGCACCTGGACGAGACCATCGCGGCGCCTTTGAGGTCGGTCCAACTCGGTCCAGCCTCGCAGGGCTTCCTCAAAGTAATAGCTGAAGACGGAACGCCCAAGTTCGTCGGAGACGAGCGACGTTTGCCCAGGCGAGCTCGCGGTGAGGGTGAGCCGGGCTGGGTCGGGCACCGCCCGCAAGGCTTCGGGAATCCGCGCCGCCACATCCTCGCCAAGCATCGCCCCTCGCGGCTCCACGCTCGACTTCGAGAGGTCGAGCACCAGAAGCTTCCGCGCGGCGGGCGAGCTCTTCAAGGCCTCGAGAACTTCACGCAAGGTGATCCACGTCCGAGGGGCGGCGGGGTCGGCGTCGGCGGGGAGCAACGCCAACTCTCGGCCCGGCCCAACACAGGCCCGGGCGTTCACATAAACAACCAGCGAGTCGGTGGGGAGCAACCCGGCGAGCAGGCCGAGCCCCTGCCTGATGTTCCGCTGCCCCTGGCTTTCCGAAGGGGGAACGAGCCATCTCGAGAAATACCCCCCGCGCGTTAATGCCCGAAAGTCTTGCTCGGCCCAGGGGAGAAAATGAAGCTGCCGGGACTGGTAGTTGCTCACCCAGATCGGCAGAAAGAGCGGGCGCGGAATGGGCCGGAGCCAGCTTAACAGGCCAACCAGGATTCCCGCGAACGCCAGAACACTTGCGAGCAACAAGAAGATTAGCCAACGCCGGCGATCGGACTGCCGCTTAAATGACCTGGAGGCCAACGGGTTCTGACGCCACAGCGGAGAGGCCGGCGGCGAAGGGGTGTTCGACATGGACGGACCAACCCTCGACTACGACCCCTCATCAAAGTGGATGAGTGATTGAACCTGTACGGCTTTATGTAAATGAGAATGACGGTTCGGTTAGTCTTTGAATGGAAGAGCGAAGAGGCCGCTCTCGCCGATCGGGACCTTTTGCGGGGGCGCGTCGTCCGGCCTGGGGATCGGCAGGTCGCGAAGCTCGGCCGAGAACCCTCGGCGCTCGGCCTGGGCCTTGAAGTTGTTCAGGGAATACAGGTGAATGCCCAAGAGCCTGGCGCTTGCTTCGTCTCGGCCTACCGGCCAGAACAGGGCGGTGGTTCGGCCCGCCTGCTGATAGAATCGTTGCTCCGCCCCCGCGGTGGCCAGCCCAAAGGGGCGAATCAGGACCGGCTTACCCGGTGTGTGGCGGAGGCGAACCACCAGGCACGACTGGACTTCGAAAATACCGGGCTGCACGGCGACGCGATGATCTTCCACGCGCACGCTCTCGAGCACCACGTTGTTCCCTTCAAGTGGGATCGGGCTCGACGCCTGGCCCGACCCGACCTCAAAGTCGGGGCCCCGATCCAGGGCCGCCGAGACGGGGCTATCCTGGTCCGGATTCCACCAGGCCCGCACGATCGGACGGTCGGGCGAGCTCACGCCGGGACTCGCGGGCCAGCTCGGCACGGTCAAGGTCCAGGCCGCCGCGGGATAGCCCGACTGATTTCCCCAGCGCATCGAGAACGGGGCCTCGGGTCGGCTCGAGGGAGCCAACTCGAACCAGACCTCCCTCGGCCTGACCACCGACAGACTGGTCTCGAGCCGGTTGAACTTCTTCTCCAGGGTGCAGAGCATTTGGAGTCCCGACGCCCCCTGGAGCTGATTTTGGAGGATCGCCCAACGCCAGTCCCCCTTTTCGATCGCGGGTTTCCACGAGTAGTCTTCCCGGGTGAACTCGACCCGGCGGAAGTCGACCCCCGTTCGAGCCGAATCGAGCTGTATGAGCAAGAGGTCGCCGTGGTTCAGAGCGATGTTGCGCTCCTGCCTGCGCTGGGGGTCGATCACCAGCTTGTAGCCACCAGGGGTGAGGGAGGGGGTAAACCACCGGTCGTTGCCGCCGACTCTCGAGGTTGTTAGGCCCTCGCTGGGGGACCCTTGCACGAGGACGTTATCTTCCTGCTCGATCCAGTAGCGCAACCGCTTACCCATGGCCCTGCGCAAGACCTTGGCCAGCTCGGGAGCTTCGTTCACCTCGAAGAAGTTGCCGGGGATCGGAAGCTGTTCAATCACCTTGAACTGAGCCCGAGCCCGGTCGGCCTCGGGGCCGACGACCTTGTAGCCGACGATATTGATCTCGATCCCCGAGCTGGCGAACATCTCGCGAATGGCCACCGGGATGGGGGTTTTGCGTGGGTTCGCGAGCCGGTCTTGCTCGTATCGATTATCCATGCCGTCGGTCAGGACGACCATGGTTTTGAACCCCGCGACGTTGCGCAGGTCGTCCCGCGCGCTCATCATCGTTCGGACAATGGGCGACTCATTCCAGGGCTCGAGCGCGGGGTACTCGACACGCGCCATCAATCGCTGAAGCTGGCTTGGGTCGGCGGGATCCCAGACGATCGGATCCTGGACGCGGGTGATGGTCTGTTCGGCGTTCTTGACCGTCTTATCGAATCCGACCGCCTGGCCGAACACCCAGACGCTGACCGAGGTTCCCTTGGAGAGACCTTGCAGCACCTGCCGGAGCGCGTTCGTTGCCTCGCGATACTTGGTCGACGCGGTCCACGGTTGCCCGGGTGAAGGTCCCATGCTTCCCGAGCAGTCGAGCACGATGGCGATCGCTCCCGTGCTGGAGCCGAGTTGGTCGGGCACGGCATCTTGAGCCCGGACCGAGAGGCTGGCCCCCCCAGGGACTGAATGTCGGCTCACGACCTGGTCCGGGAGCAAGTGCAGGTCGACCGCGGTCTCGAGCTCGAAAAGTTGACCTCGGAACAGCCCCTTCACCGTGCAGGTGGAGTGTTCGACGAGTGGGATGGAAGGGGGCTTATCTTCCGATTGATCAAGCTTTGGGCTCGACAAGGTACAAAGAATGGGGGCTTCCTTCTTGGGCTCGATCGGCTGGGGAATCCGGTGCCCTTGCTCTGGAGCGAGGGCCTTCAGATCCAGGCCGGGCTCGATCCAGAAGACAGGAACGCCCGAGGCGTCGGGGAGATTGGGGTCGGGCTGGAGACGGTACTCCGCCTCGACTTGCCGCTCGCTGGTCAGTACCAGGCGGTCGGGTCCCTGAAATGTGAATTGCCCCGGCCGTTCGATCGCGCTTTGGGCCGCGTTCGCCGAGGTCTTCAAGGGGGTGGGCCGGGGATCGATGCGCCGGGCGTCCTCGACGAAGCGAAGCCCGGCCGTGCGATAGTACGGTTCGAGCGCGGGGTCTTCCGAGTACCAGTGGTCAGCCAGGGTCCGGCTCGCTTGCCAGAGGAGCAGGTCGCGCAGGAGTAACTGCTGGTAAAGGTCTGACGGGGCATTCGGGGAGCTCAGGCTAATCGAGCCGTCGAGCTGTCGCCAAAGCCGGTCGGCTGCACTCAAGGCGGCTTCGTCCTTCGGTTCCACCTCGCCCAGCCCTTCGGTCGTGTTTTGCTCGATCACCGAGGCCATTTGCAGGAAGGCGACTCCAATCTGGTCGCCGATCCCATTCAAGGTTTCGGGCCAGGAGGGGTCGTCCTCGAGGTGGCCAAGCTGGCTTTGGAACCGGGCGAACCGGTTGGGCTGCCCTTTCCCCGATCTGTCGAACCAATCCTGCCCCAGGACTTCCAGGGCGAGCATACCCTGAATTCTTCCGCTCTCTCGCGCGTTCCAGGGACCGCTGGGCTCGGCCGACGGGAGCCCGTGAGAGGTTTTCCCCTCTTGGTTGTTGCTTCGCAAAAATCGCGACTCGATTCTCTGGAGATTATCACGCAAGCGTTCGCGGGTTCGCACGTCGTCGAACGGGACCGAGAGTGAGATGCGGATCTCCGACCAGAGTGAGCCGAGGTCGCTCTCATCGATGGCCCGGAGGTCCCCCTCGAAGGTGGAGACCACCGATCGAAGCAGGCTTCGGACGGTCTCCGTCAGCCCGGCGATTCCCCCCGCGCGGTCGCCCTCGCCCGAGGAGGAGCGAATCAGACGTGGGTCGGCCGGCCCCTCGAGATGCTCGTCCAGGCGGTGGAGCGCGTCCCAGAGCCGGGTGAAATCCGCCTCCAGCTTACGGAATTGGGCGTCTCGGTTCGGTTGGATCTCGGGGCGAATCGAGGCGATCCATCGCGAGTACTCGGCCAGCGACTCCATCCCTTGGTCCCGCGCGTCGAACGCGGCGCGGATCTGGCTGGCGTCATCCTGGGCGGCCTGGTAGGCCAGGTCGGCCTTTTTCAAGAAGGCATCGGCCTCGTCCCAGCTCGAGGGAACGGTGGAGAAGAGCAGGTCGACCCCTTGGCGTCGCAGGGCGTCAGCCTCGTCCATCCGAGCTCGGACCCAGGGGAGGACCTGGCTGGAGTAGGAGGGACCGCCTTGCGAGGTCGAAGTCAGGACCACGCGCTCGGCTTCGCGCCGTAGCCGGATGGCCAGGGCGACCCGTTCCTCGAGCGCGGGGGGAGGGGGGGCGGGTCGGCCCGGGAGGTCGCGCTCGATCATGATCAGCTCCTGGACCTCGACCGGGAGCGGGCTCGCGGGGTCGGCAATGGCCTTGGCCAGGCGGACCGCCCGCTCGAGCTGTCGACCTGGGTCATCCGCCGCGCGCTGGATCACCAGGTCGAGCAAGCCCGCGCGCAACCCTTTCGGGTCGGGGCTGGCTCCTTGTAGCTGGAGCCAGAGCTTTCCCTCCTCGGCGGGCGAAGCCTCCCAGAGCTTCTCAAACGGTTGGCGGAGCGACTCTGAATCGACCGCGGCCGTTCCCCGCTGCAAGCCGCTCATCGTCAAGGTTCCCTGGCTCGAGCTTAGCTCCACGGAAAACCCGCGCTGAAGCTCGTGCGCCAGTTGGTCCAGGCTCAAGGCCAGCTCGGCCGCACTCCCCTGGGCTCCCGCACGAATCAGCTCGTCGTATCGGATCAGCGTTTGCTTGTAGATGCGCCACTTGTGGGGGTGGAGGATCCAGGGCGAATGGTGACCGTTACGCAGTTGCTGGTAGCCTTCCCAGGCGGCCCGAAGTGCGTCTCGATCGTCGTTGCTGATGGCGGTCGTCGCTGGAGGCGTGCCGCCGGTCCCCGCTCGATCCGGATTCAGCCCGTGGGCTCCGCAGAGCTCGATCGCGCGGGCCCGCTTTTTCCCTTCGTCCCCCGAGGGGAGCAGAACAGGGGTCTGTCGCTTTTGTAAATGCGCTCCCACCCACCATTCGACCTGGTCCCGGACGTGGAGATAGAGGTCTTCCACGTCGATCCGGCCGTCTTCGTCCGCCGCGTTCCCTCTCAGCCCGTCGATCATCGACGACGAGAACACCGTCTGGCCGGCGGAATCCAAGGCCCACGATTGCTGACCCACATCGCTGGCGCTCAGGACGACCAGGCGGGGGATCGCCTTGATTCGGGGCTCGAGCTTGGCCAGTTCGCGGGCGAACTGGTTCGAGAGCATACCGAGTCCCCAGTGGCTCCCAATCTGGGTCGCGTCGAGGATCAAGACCTTGTTCAGGCTTGCGGGCAGCTTGGCGAGCCGGTCGAGGATGCTCGACAGCCGCAGGCGGCTCTTCGCGGCGGGGTCGGCGTTGGTGTCGGCGTCGTCCGGCAGCAGATAGGCCCCTTCCGAGTCGCTCCCACCGTGAAGCGCGAAGTAAAGGGCGACGGTTCGCCCGCGCACCTGGTCGAGCCCCTCATCCCAATCTTGCTCCCGAGTCTGGATCCGTGGAGGACGTTGCAGCCGGAGCAGCCCCGACCCCCAATCGGCCCGGGCGTCGGGGGGGAGGGCCAGGTCGGCGAGAATGCGTAGGCTCTTGCGACCATAGGCATTGTGCGGAATCGCGAGGTTTTGCTCATAGCCCGCGCCGATCAGGAGCAGGTCGGCGGGCTGGGGAGGCCAGAGCCAGGAGCTCACCCAGACGAGAAGGGCTCCCAGCAAGCCAAGACCGAAGGCGGCGAGAACCACCTTGTAACCCCGGGTCCGCCGCACCTGTCGAGGAGCGTTGGCAAGCGTTCCGCGGCGCCACCTGGGCCCGGAGGTTCCCCGCTCGGCGGGCGCGCCGGGTCGCCGCCAATCGCCTTCAGTCGAGGAGGGCCTTTGGCTTGCCATGCTCAGATAACCTCTCCCTATTAGTTGTGGGTTAATCCGCGCGGTGCTCGTTTCCCTACGTAGCTGACCATACTATACTTTCCATTGTCGACCGGGGTGCCCTATCCCCCTTAAAACCACCAGGTAGAGAATTGCGCATGCCATTTCCGGCGTCGAGGCTGACGGATATCACGGTCACGGGGGACGTGATTACCGCTCCAGGCGCTCCGACCGTTATCATTATGAGTCGGCCCGCGAACCGGATTACCAGCAACTGATTGAAGGCGTTCCATCGCCTGGGCGCGGGTACTCTACCAGCGCCCCTCCCGCGCAGTCGGTGCGTGGCGCGGTTGCCCCCAATGATCTTCGAGGCTGACCCGTCCGAAGTCGCCGCCTCGCTCCAGGTCGATCAATTCCCGGCTTGGGCGATCGTATAGCCCCGGCGCGCGAGCCATTCGAGGGCGGTTTCTTCGATGACGGATACGGTGAGTGTCAACATGCCCTTTTTCGCTACTCTTCCAAAACGTTCAGGTTGGATGGATTACGTAACACGTAGCCTCGCCCCTCCTTGACGAGTGTTCCAAACAACTGGAGCGATTTGCCCAGGTCGTGTGCCTGGACCGCTTTGTGGTAGTCCGATTCACCCAGGTCGATGGAAACTCGGGCCTGTCGTTCGTCCACGATTCCCACGACGGTTGCCTTGCCGGTCGGGGCGCCTTCTTCGCGATTGAGGCGTACCACGGGGCCATTGACCTCAAAGTCTGGAAATGGCGAGAGTTCTCGCATTTGACGCCCTGCCTCGCGGATGACAGGCACCCGATCCGCCCCGATCGAGACACGGCGCGCGATCTTCGGCGAACCAGGTCGCGACGGCGCCCAGGTGAAGGAGAAATCCAGATGTCGCTGGAGATGATCTCCTCCCCAGAGCCCCGCGACGGCATCGCAGAGGTTGGCGTTAACACCTTTGGGCACCGCCTCGTCAAAGGCGCTCATCCGTTGAGTCACCGCGGCGTGCGCGGCGGCTTGCTCCAGAGCTTGAAGCGACGTCGCGAGCGTCTCGGTCACCCGGCGTTCATAAGGCGAATCCGTTTCGATGAGTTGGCCGTTCCCCGCGTCGAGGCGGGGAGGCACCCGGCTCAGCACCGTGACGATGTAACTTCCTCGCTCGCTTTGCCCGATGCGCACGCGTCGAACGTGGTCCATGGCCTGGCTAGGCTTTCGTTTGTGCCAGACCGCCCGGTGTTCGGTCGCGGCGCACGCGGCGGCGAGAATGAGATCGCGTGCCTTCTGCGCGATTTGCGCGTGCTCCTCGATGGGCAACGTGCCGTCACTCAGGTCGGGATCGGCGATGCGGATGCGGATGACGTCGGACCCGCTTGTCAGAAGGTCACGGTAGACCTCCGCCTGAGAGCGCTGTTCTTCCACCGAAAGGACGTCCAGCAACTCCCCCATGCGAAGGGCATAGTCCTTCAGAGTGGCATTCATCGGCAGGAGGGCTTCAAACGTTTCGCCTCGCGCCTGCTTCTCCCAGATCGTTGCTTGACTCGTCGGACTCTGGACGGACGACCAACCGTTCGCATGAAGGTAGAGGGCGGCGTCGACCGGCTGGATCGCGCGGACCGCTTCGGCGTCCCGAATATCGACGATCATGGCAATGCTCCGTTCCCTATTCTCTCCATCATATCCCGCAGTGAGGCGACATTGAACTGGTTTGCCCGCGATATCCTTACCGTTTGACCTTGGGCATTCTCGCTGGGACCAAGTCCACGCAGGCTGTGCCAGTAACCGCAATGACGCAGCGCCATTTGGGGCTCCTGGTGATCAACCCACTGGTTGACGTCCTCGGGCACCAACACCACGACGAGAATCCGAGGAACCTGGACGTTCGATTCTCTGAGGTCGTCGTAATTCTTGATTTTGAGGGAATGGGAGAAGCCGTTGGGATCGTCCGGTGGGTCGCTCGCTTTACACTTGAGTTGAAGATCGAGACGCGGCGATCGAATCGTGCCGCCTCCACCGCGCTGATGAAGACAGAGGTCCACGCTGTCGTCGTCCACGCTCGGTTTGCTCCACGCGAAGCCAGCGCATGCGGCAATCGCCTTCACGTAGGCATGGCTGAACTCTTCTTTTTGCATGTCGAGCGTCATGGACATACGGAACACTCCGCGCGGGAGTTCGAAGCTCGCCGAGGATCCGCTTTCATTTCAATTCGCGCGGTGCTCGTTTCCCTGCCTAGCTGACCATACTATACTTTCCATTGTCGATCGGGGTGCCGTATCCGCCTTAAAACCACCAGCTCGAGAATTGTGCATGCCATTTCCGGCGTCGAGGCTGACGGATATCACGGTCACGGGGGACGTGATCACCGCTCCAGGCGCTCCGACCGTCATCATCATGGGGATGCCGGCATCCTGCATGGGGGACGCGGTTGCGGGGTCCGTGTGCGTGGGAACCGTCGTTCTGGGCAGCCCGACCGTCCTGATCATGGGGCGGCCCGCCACCCGGATCACCAGCAACGTGGTGGGGGTCAACCCCGAAACCGGCATCCCGGTCACCACCGCCGTCGCCACCGGCGCCCCGACCGTCCTGGTCCCTTGACCAAGGGCGTTGAGTTGGCCCGGCCGGGTCAATCTTCAACGGTCTTATGATATGTTCCAAAAAGAGTTGCGAGGAATCAATGGAGTGGCCTGGAATGCGGGCCGCTCTCTTCTTGTGTGCCGTTCGGTAATCAATCGAGGTCGTACACCGTGACCGCGATTTCCTGAGCGGAGACCTCCTCAAAGGAGGAATGGCTCGTTGCGCTCCCATCTCCCGCCCGCCACTCCGCAGCCGATGCGGAGCACGTGAAACGAGGCTTTCGGGTTCCTGGCTTCTTCCAACTCGAAGACCCATTCCAGTCGGTAGATAACCAAAATTGCTAGGTTTTGTTATCAATGGTAGAGTGACTCAATAAGGAGAACACGACCATGAACGTGTCACTCACCAAAGAGCTTGAACAGTACGTTGCCGGGAAGGTGGAAAGCGGCCTCTACCATTCGGCAAGCGAGGTCATCCGCGAGGGCCTACGGCTCTTAAAGGAGAAGGACGAAATCCACGACCGGAAGCTCGAAGCGCTTCGGAGCGAGATCCAGGTCGGCATCGACCAGGCAGACCAGGGGAAGGTGAAACCGCTCACCGATGAGTTAGTCGCCGAGATCAAGGCCCGTGGTCGAGACCGCCTCGCGAGACGCGACGGCTAACACCGGTAATGATTGAACCCATTATCACCGAGCAGGCCCAAGCCGATTTAGATGAGGCGTGGGATTACCTTGCCGAGAGGTCTTCCTCCTCGGCCGACAAACTCATCGACCGTTTCGTTGCCGCCGCTCGTGTCCATGCCCGCTTCCCGGAGAGTGGAAAGAGCCGCGAGGAATTGAAGCCAGGCCTACGGAGCTTCGTCGTCCACCCCTTTGTGGCCTTCTATCGACCCGCTGAAGGCACGATTGAGGTGTTGAGGTTCCTCCATGGAAAACGGGATATCCGACGTCTCATGGAAGGAGACCGTTGACACTCCCCACTCCAACAAAGGCGGGGGATTCTCAGTTCAACGATCACTGCCCCTGTTCAGGAGTCTGACATGATCTCCCCGAGCGTTCGGAGGCCGAAGCCTCCCGTTCCCGTGTGCCCCACGGTACGTAACTGGCGAAGACGTCTCACGACGTTTCCGACAGTATTCCCAATTGGGGTGGCTTGGTTCTCGCCAACCCAGACGCTTTCCGTTCCTTCAAGGATTTCCTCGGTTAGGATGGGCCGGAACGTTATCTGAGTCAGGCGGGCAAGCATTTTGTGTGGCGTCGTGAATCCCCGAGCGAAGAAATTCAAGTAGCCTTGTGGTGGGGCCCAGCGAGGCAGAAACACGAGAGGTGCCGAACGTCTGGTTCGTTTCGTGGCGTCACTCTTTTTTGCTTCACCGAAATTGCAGCCGATTTTTATGTTGTGGTCTTGCTATACGTGAGTTACCAATTAACAATCACCATGTGCTGCTAGAATTGTTATGGCTCTCAACCTCGTGGAAGTCGGTGAACTCAATGACCGATCCACCTCAAACTCGGCTCCCTGATCGCTGAAGGGTTTGCCCAAGGTAATCGGCTCGATCTATCTCCTCCATCCGCCTCCGCCATCCGCTTGTTGAGCGACTCCTTAAGAGATTAAGCGTATGTCTAAACTTGCAAATGAATCCAAGATGTTTTCAACACGTCCTGGTCAATTTCTATCACGAACGTTCATTCCACGATTCGGGATCGGCGCCAAGATCTGTCTTTTGTCGTCGATGCTCATCATTGTGACATGCGGACTGACTTGGTGGAAGATCCAGACGGGTGGCGAAGATGTTTTGATAAAACATGAGCTTATAGATCTGGATAATGATACGCATCTTGGCGGTCGTTCGTTGCAGGCCGCCATCCAAGCCTTGCGGGAGGACGCTTCGCGGCTTGCCAGATTGGCGGGCGGGCTTCTCGACGAGCCTGAGGCCCGTGACAAAATCGATGGTGCCCTTGGTGCATTCCTCGAGAAGAATCGGTCGGAGGACCGCGGGAGAGCCTACCGACCAATGGTCGGCTACGAGGGGGCAACATTTATCGATCGGGAAGGCGGCGATCTTATGTCGCCCGATCTCTTCCGTGAGGCGATGGGCCTGAGTCCGCAGGTTGTCCGACTCTCTCGCCTGGAGCCCGGGTCGTTTCGGATGCATGGCGACGTTGCAGTTTACCGACTGGGCGAGACACGCTCGTCGGGGGTCATTCGTCTGACCCTCGACCTCAAGCCGAGAACCGATGAGCTTGTCGGGGACCCTCGTAGTATCGTCTTCATGACCGATCAGTTCGGTCGAATCCTGGACGCATCTCCTGACCTGGCATTGGGCGATGGGGCCGGACCGCGCTCAATTTTGGAGATTCCAGGTCTGACGCCAGCGGTTGATAAGGAGAAGTCGCACCGGGACCTCTTCGCCCGCGGTGATACGAAGGCGGGCCTGCAGAACCGGGAGCGGGGATTTGATGAGCCTGGATTTCACTCCACTTATCGGAGACGCCGAGGTTTCTACCTCATGGCGATCGACATTGAAAAGCCCTCGAATCCCGCTTTAAGGCCCCCGGAATCTTTTCTGATTGAGCTTCAACGTTTCCTCGACACGTTCAACGAAGAGACAGGTTCCCGGCTCGTGACTTCGAGATATTTGGCTGATGATTATCCGGACTACTATCCCTATGCCTATGTCAGATCCACCGCGGAGGACTGGAAGCTGCTCGATAAGCTAAAGAGCAAATTGGAATCCGAACCATTTATAAAAAAGTATGCGTATCCTCGTGCGATTCGCCCTTGTGACGAGTTCGACGTTCGCTTTGTGAAGCTTCACTATGACGCGGAACAACCGGACCGCTTCCTGGCGTTGGGGGTGGGCATCTCGGATTCGGAGATCCGCGGCGACTTCCGCAAGGAGACAAACCCTTACTACATGATTGCCCTGATCCTGGCCGCGGGCATGACGACGACCTTTCTATTCTCTGGCATTTTGACGAGCCCGTTGAAGCGGATGACGCGAGCGGCGGAGAGTTTCGCCACGGGGAATTACGACGTCGGCTTGCCGACGAAGGCTGGTGATGAGATCGGCGTCCTCGCTCGAACTTTCGACGCGATGGGGCAGCAAATCCGCGCAAGGACCGAGGAACTCCGGGCCTCCGCTGCTCGGACACGGACCATCCTCGACATGGCCGCGGAGGGAATCGTGACCATCAATGATGACGGCGAGATCGAGTCATTCAATCAGGCGGCGGAGCAGATACTCGGGTATTCGGCCGACGAGGTCTTAGGTCGGCCAGTCGATCTTCTCCTGCCGTCCTCCGTCGACGGGAGCCCAACGACGGGTCTGCTTCGCCTGATCTCGCTCGGCGAGAACGATCCCAGGTCTGTGAGCGGACGTACCCACGAGCTGATCGGCCAGCGCAAGGACGGGTCGGCATTCCCGATGGAGATCGCGGTTGGGAGGGTAGACATCGGAGGGCGAACGCTATTCACATCAATTATCCGTGATATCACGGAGCGCAAGCGGTCCGAGCAGGTTCTGCGCGACAGCGAAGAACGCCAGCGCCGCCTCAATGAAGAGCTTGATCTTCGCGTCAACGAACGCACCGCGGAGCTGGAACGCGCAAAGGCGGAACTGGAGCGGTCCAATCAGGAACTTTCAGCCGCTCGGGACGCCACCGAAGCCGCCATGCAGGCACAGGTGAACTTCTTCGAGCAGCTAGCTCATGACCTGCGCACACCCCTCACCAATGTCATTGGGTATAGCGAGGACATTCTTCTTCGGGCGTCAGAACTCGGACAACTTGAATTCGTCTCCGACCTGAAGTTGATTGTCAGCCAGGGCGAGTTCCTCGGTGATCTGATCAACGACCTGCTTAATGTAAGCAAAGCGATGAGTGGGCAGGAGCTCGCGTTGAACCTGTCCGAGTTCGAAGTCGCGACGATGCTGCATACCCGGCTACCGGGCATTAACCAACTTGCCGCGCAGAACGAGAATCTGGTCGTGTCGGACCTTACTGAAAACCTGGGCACCATGATCGCCGACGAGATTCGGGTCTGGCGGATCCTCATGAACCTGCTCACCAACGCCTGTAAATTTACTCAGGAAGGGACGATCCGCCTTTCGGCTCGACGAGAACTGGGGCCAGCCGGCGATATCATCGTCTTCCAGGTAGCAGACTCGGGCATGGGTATGAACGCCGCCCAGGTGGCCCGGCTTTTCAATCGATTCGAGCAGGTTCATGCACACAGCGCCGGTAAGGGGTTCGGCCTCGGGCTGTCGATCTGCGCTCTCTACTGCCGGACGATGGGTGGCGAGATCAAAGTCGAGAGTGCGGAGGGGAAAGGGACAACTTTCACGGTTCGGCTCCCCGCCGACGTGAGCCAACTTGGGGTCGGCTCCTTGCCACGGTCGCCGCGGACCAATTTCCCCGCCCCAACGGGCCTGCCAGGCGGTCCCGTATCACCCAGTTCGGAGAAGGAACTGGTTCTCATCATTGATGACGATACCTCGGCTAGCGAGTTATTGCGACGGAACCTCGCGGATCAGGGATTTTCTACCCGGATCGCCTCAAGCGGCGAGGAGGGACTGCGGCTGGCCAGGGAGATACTGCCAACGGCAATCTTGCTAGACGTTGTCATGCCGGGGATCAACGGTTGGGCCGTTCTGGCCGCACTGAAGGCCGAGTCGTTGACGTCAAAGATCCCGGTAATCATGGTGACCATGGTGGACGAACAGGTGAGGGGATTCGCCCTCGGGGCCGACGACTATGTTATCAAGCCCCCAGGACGAGAACGTCTCGCGGAATTGCTTCACAAACATCTGCACCGCCGACATTCGGAACGGATCCTGATTGTTGAAGATGACGTCGACACGCGTGGCAGGCTCGTCCAGATGCTCAAGGGCCAGGGCTTCGATGTCTCCACCGCGGCCGACGGATGTAAAGCGTTCGAGATCATTGCCTCCAACAGGCCCGATCTGATCCTCCTGGACTTGATGCTGCCGCTAATGGACGGTTTTGAGGTCGTGGAGCGGATTCGTAATGACCCGGCCCTGAGCAAGATCCCAATCATCGTCGTCACCGGGGCGGAAATCGACACGGAGACGGGAAGGCGGCTGAAAGGACAGGTTTCGCAGATCCTCCAGAAGGGGCGTTACGTCCGCGACGACCTCTTTCGCGAGGTCCGAACCGTGGTGGCCGAGTTTCATCGGCGCGAAGCCGCCGAATTGGAGGCGACTGATGCCTAAGATATTAACCGTCGAGGATGAGGCCGCCATCGCCGAGTTGGTCAGGCGGAAACTCGTGGGCGCGGGACACGTGGTGATTCATGCCAGGAGCGGACCGAAGGCCCTCGAGATTGCCGTGTCCGAAGTCCCCGACCTGATTCTGATGGATATCAATCTCGGCGTGTTCAGCCCCGAGGGCTGGGAGGTCAACCGATTGCTCAAGGCGGACGCCTCGACCGCGTCGATTCCGGTCATCGCACTAACAGCCCACGCGCAGCAGGTCGAGCATCGTGAAAGGGCTCTACGGGAGGGGTTTGTCGAGCACATCAGCAAGCCGATCGACTTTGGGCTCCTTCTGAAGACAGTCGCCGATGTCCTCAATACCTCAGAGGGGCAAAGATGATGACCCAGTGCGGCCGCACCCTCCACGAATCGGAGATTGCATCCCAATGACGTCTCGGGACTGCGAGAGCACTCAGGCCCGTAGGCTCTACTTAACACGTCGTCGCCGAGAGATCCTCGCGCCCGCGTTAGCCCTCCGCGACATCGTCGATGGCCTGCTCGCGGATGAGACCTTCAGTTCTGTTCCCGATGTTCTCAACGACCTGGATACGGTCCAGAGATTCGCCGGAAACCTCATCCAACTCCTCGACGATGCGCTCGATCCTGCTCAGGCGGAGACCGATTCGGCCTCCAAGGCAGTGAATCACGACGCCCGCAACCTGCTCGCGGTGATCGTTGGTTATGCCGACGAGCTTCGCCAGAGATCTCTGCCGGTATCCTTGGGCGGCCACCACGCCGAGTTTGAATTGACCTACAAACTTGGCAAACGGACACTCGCCCTGGTCGACAGCACCGTCCATCACCTTCGCTCGCCTGACGGAGTCTTGGTTTCCGACACGGTTCAAACCTATCTCGAGCGAGGGGACGACCAGGGATCCTTGGACGAGGTCACCAGCCTCACCTCGTCAGATCCCGGCCTCATTCTGGTCGTCGAGGACCATGACAGGATCCGCCGACTGCTCTGCGATTTGCTCTGCCGCCAGGGACACGAAGTCGTCACCGCGAGTGACGGCCAGGAGGCTCTAAACCTCGTCGCCACACGGGCATTCGACTTGGTCATCACCGATATTGAAATGCCGCGAGTCAACGGCTTCCAGTTGCTCGATCAACTCAAGGGCGACAGCAGGTTTCGGGATATCCCCGTGATCGTCGTGAGCGGCCACGGCGAGCTTGACTCTCTCTGCCGGGGTATCAAGGCGGGTGCCGAGGATTACCTCCCCAAGCCTTACAACCAGGTTATTCTCAAGGCGAGAATTGATACCTGTCTCGAGAAGAAGCGCCTCCGAGACCGCAACGATCAACAGCGCCGCCGGTACAACGATCTGCTCCACTCGATTCTGCCGTCTCCCATTGTGGCCGAGCTAGCTGAGAATGATACCGTCCGCCCCCGCCGTCGCGAACGGGTCGCGGTGCTCTTTGCCGACATTGTCGGTTTCACTCCGTTCTGCAACCTCCAACATGACCGCCCGGAGGTCATTGTGCATCTCCTACGGCAGATTTTCGAGCAGTGGGAGGATATCGCGAATAGCCATAACATCCTGAAGATAAAAACGATTGGTGACGCATTCATGGCGTCTGGTGGCCTGCTGGATGAAGTCGAGAACCCTGTGCTCAACTGCGTTCTCAGCGGCCTTAGCATGATCAGGGCAACGCGTTCGTTGCTGGGGGAAGACGGGAGGAGTATCGGCTGGGATCTTCGCGTGGGTGTGCATGTTGGGCCGGTCGTGGCTGGCCTGTTAGGACGGCGGCAGTCGCTTTTGGACCTGTGGGGCGACACGGTCAACATCGCTGCCCGATTGGAGAGTCACGGCCTACCTGGCCAGGTGAACCTGAGTAACACCGCCTGGAGGGATGTATCGGGCCATGTCCGCGGTGAGACACGGACCAAACGCATTCTCAAGGGCACGGAGAATGAGTGGGACGTAATCCATCTCGATCCGGAATTAATTCAGGTAATCGGTGTAAGTTGATGTATTGAAATGTGTGAAGTTGATACAGTTCCATGGATATAGCCGAGAACGTTATGGGGTGATAACGATCTCGGAAGCTTTGGCTCTGTCGCATCCATGGTAGCACAAAATACGGCCGCCGCTTTCCAGAGCATGGACTCCTCGAACTTCCCGGCAATTTTTATTGGGTGGATTTAAGGATCGGCTCTTCTTCACAAGGTGAAGCACGCGGTTCAAGCGATGCTTGATTGAAGGAAGAGAGAGCCGGTCGTCGCCATCGTACGGGCCCTTCGCCGTTTACATCAATGCATCGCGTTGCATGGGAATTAGAGAGCTCGGCATGCGTCAGGTTCGGGAGCGGTCTTCGCCGCCGCTTGCTCCAATTCCTTTTCCGCGGCCTCGCAATTGAGACGGATCATGGCGCCGTCGAGGTGGATGTCGTCCTGGGTCTTGGCCCGGAATTCCTGGGCCTCAACGTTGACGCCGCCTTCGCTCTGAAGGCGAACGGCCTCGGTGGCCGAGACCTCGAAGCGCCGGCAGTTCACGGCGACCGTCTCGGGGGACTCGAGTTCGATGCGGGCGGCCCGGAGGCGAACCAAAGGGCCGGCATCGGTCAGGGTGATGCTGAGCTCGAGTGTTCCTTCGCGGTCGCGCACCTCCAGTTCCTCTCCTTCCGGACTGGCGCGGACCACGAGCATTCGCCCAGAGGGCAAGGGCCTTGCGAGCTCTGTTGAGTCAGAATTTGGATCGGAAGTCGGTTGATGTAATAAATTCATGAAAAGCTATACTCTGGAAGGAAAATTATGTCGAAAGAGGGACGCCGACGATCAAGGAGCCCGAATTGGCCGGCTGGATCGCGCGAGCGGCTACCGTGTTCTGAGTGGCGATGTTCATTCCCTGCCCCCTTTTTTCTTGAGGCTGGGTGTCTTCTTCGGCTTCGGCGCGGGGGATGATTCGATTCGTTGCAACTCGGTTTCGATCTGATCGACGGTTGGCAACACCGATTGCACCTCGGCCGGGAGCGAGCGGGTGAGCTCATACGTTGCGATACCGATCGGCTTGTCGATCCCGGCAAAGCTGTACTCGGCGAGCGTCTGCCCCTTCGACTGGCGGAGGATCAGGCCGATGGTGGGGGCGTCCGTGGCATGCTTCAGCCGGTCGTTCACCACGTTGCAATAGAAGTTTAGCTTACCCGCGTACTCCGGCTTGAACTTCCCCTTCTTCAGGTCGATGACGACGAACGCCCGGAGTCGCAGGTGGTAGAAAAGCAGGTCGATGTAGAAGTCTTCGTCGCCGACATCAAGGCGATATTGTCGGCCGACGAATGCGAAGCCCTGGCCGAGTTCAAGGAGGAACTGCTGGACGTGCTTGACGAGTTCCGTTTCCAGTTCACGTTCGTGGAAGGGCTCTGCAAGGGTGAGGAAATCGAAGATATAAGGGTCTTTTAAGGCTTGCCTTACCAGGTCCGATTGCGCGGGGGGCAGCGTGTCGGAGAAGTTGGAAAGCGTCTTGCCGTGCCGGCCATGGGCGTTCGCGTCGATTTGCAACGCGAGGATGTTCCGGCTCCAACCGTTGGCGATGGTCTGCTCCATGTACCAACGGCGAATGCCAATGTCGGACAACTTGTCCATGAGGATGACGTGATGAGCCCATGGAATCGCCCAGAGGAGCGAGTCAGGTAAAAGTGCCACAGCCTGTGGCACTTTTGAATTCGGAGCCCCGTTCAAGACGGATCTGGGCGTTTCAGGCTCCGAGGGCAGTGGCAAAATAGGCCCTTGCGCCATGTCGTCGGGATCGGGGTAATCGCGATGGAAGGCCAGCATTCGCTTGATGTTCCGCTCGGAGAAACCCTTCAACTCCGGTAGTTCGTTCCTGAGTTCATTCGCCAGCCGAGGGATGACGGCCGCGCCCCAACCCTCGCGTTTTTGACGCAGGTCAATCATGCGGCCGATGTCCCAGTAGAGGCGCACCAACTCCGCGTTCGCCGCCAGCACCGCCCGAGCCTGCGCGGATTGGATGCGTCCCTTCACGTCGGCGAGAAGTACCGCGAAGTCGTCCACTTTCTTCGGCCGCTTACCCGCCATGCCCGTTTACCTCCAGATGAGCCCAGATGTGCCAGTCCAACGAGGCAGGCGGTCTTGTCTGTTCGCGGAGTTTTTCTTTTAGATATTTCATATTGATATTTAAAATCAAATGCAAATGTTTGAAAGAAGATTATTGTGAAGAACGGGGGTCGTAGTCGATCAAGGAGCCCGATGATCCGGTGGAGGGGGGAGCGGGAGGATCGACGCGGGCGCCGAATTCCTCCAGGAGCTTATCGCGCAGCCGGGCGCCGAGCTCGGGGTCTTCGGGTTCCGGGCGAGGTTGCTCACGAGCCTTGCGGGCCGCGAGCTTGGCGGCGCGTTTCGCCAGGGCCTCGTCTCGCGTCTTGATCGCCGCTTCCAGATCCTTCGCGGCCTTGGCCTGGCGCTCCTCAATCCGTTTGGTTCGCTCCTGGTTCTGGCTCTGTAGGCGCTCGAGCGAATCCTTGAGGCCTTCGGTGGCGACCTTCATGCTGTCGTGGAGTTTGCCGATGACGTCGCGAACGGACTCCTGGGATGAGGCGTTTCGCAGCCTGGCGTACCGCTTCTGGTAGTCGGCCATGGCCGCGTTCAGGTTGAGGAACGGGTCGCCGTCGGCCATTGCGAGGGCCTCCTTTTCAGTTTCAGAGAGAGAAGAGAATGGTTGGGCCAGGGTGAAGGGGAGGAGTAGGGCGCTACAGTCGGGACAGAAGATTCGGGCCCAAAGGCGCTCCGCGCATTCGAACCGGGTACAGCCCAGCAGGTTGGCCGGGCGGAGCAAGATCGGTTCGCGGCAAACCCGGCAAGGGGGGGCCTCGGGGATCGGATGTTCGCAGCGCGAGCAGTGGTACGAACCGACCGGGGAGGAGGCTGTGACGCCCGGGTTCGGAGCAATCACGATCATCTCGTAGGGGTTCGCGTGCAGGTTGCCGAAGTCAGCGTTCCAGAACTCGAGCCAGTCGTCCCTGGACATACGAAGACTCGCCCCATGCAACGGGTCGTGTAGCGTGATCCCTTGCTCGTCGAGGGCGGCCAAGGTGGAGAAATGACGTTGGGGGGAGCCTGCCTTCAAGGGGTGCTGAAAGATGACGCGCGCCTCGGACCGGGCACAGACGGACAAAAGGTCCCAGGGGCGTTCCGCTTGCAAGGCGAGGGCGAGGTATCCTCGGTGATGCGCGTCCCAGGCCAGTCGGGCGGTATGGACTCCTTGCCGGTCGAGGGGGTTGGGACGGAGTGACTGCCAAATCTCTTGCTCCGAGAGTTCCAGTCCCAGCGACGCGTACACCATGCGCAAAGAGGCCGCGCCGCAGGTCCAGCGCGTCTCTTGTGCGTGGTAGGGAAACGAAATAGCGGGAGTGGGAGCGTTCACTTCGAATCGGGCTCGGTCGTGGTTGCCTGAGAGATCAGTTCCACCGGTTTTGGCCGTAAGCGACATCGAGACCGAGCACGATGAACCGGCGAAGTTGGTCCGCCGTCGTGCCGCTGAGCAAGACGCTGGCCGCCGCTAGCCTTGCCGTGAGGAGCGCGTTGGGAGGATTCGAGCCCAGGGGGACCGGCTCCGATTGCCCTAGTGCGAACGAGGCCGCCTTGGCCAAGGCCCCGGCCGGGGTTCTGACTCCGGCTGGCTCGACCCAGCGGGCCGCCCCTTGGCGATGGGCCTCGGTCGGCTCGAGCACCCAGCGCACCGCCGCTCCCAGCCCTTGACGTTGCGCTTCGGGCATCGTGGAGAGGTTTTCTCCCACGGTCGATCGCGTGCAGAGGCAAGCCCACCAGACTGCTTCGCGGTTCAGCAGGGCGTGGGCCATGTAGCGGACCGCGTCGGCGTGCAGGCGGTTCTCGACCAGCAGGCTCAGGTACTGGCCGGGCTTCAAGCCAGGGGCCAGAAGTTTGCGTGAACGAGGGCCCAGGCGGATGTTTCGGCAAATCTCGTCCGCCGTCCGCGCCGAGGGAGGCGCTTCGGCTTCGGGCGTTCGCGTGGCCGCGTTCGAGCTAATTGTTTCGTGTTGCCCTTGCAAGGCGGGTCCACTCCCGAGGCTCAGCCTCGTTCACGCTGGGTCGGTTTTGGTTCTGCCTAGACCCAGTTTATGTTGACTTTTATTTGTGATTTTATGAGGTTGTTGGCATGTGATTTGTGTTAGTTGATCATGATCGCCGCGCCGGTGAGTCCGACCTCGGCGTCGCCGGTGACGTCGATTGTGGGGCCGTTCATGACGACCCCCGCGGCGGTGATTTCGACCACCGAGGCGCCACAGGTGATCGTGATGCCTTCCGCGGTGATTTCGACCACGCTCTCGGCCACGGTCAGGGTAATTCCTTCGGGCGTGACGGAGATGAGGCTTTCGGCCGCGGTGGTGGTCACGCCAAGCGGGTCGACCTTGACCGACGATTCCTCGCTCTCGAGCGTGACTTCAAGGGCCGACGAGGCGGTGATCCCTTCGGGGTTCATCTCGATGCAGTTCGGTTCCTGGGTGATCCCCGATTGCAGGGTGAGGGTGCCGTCGGCGCCGCAGTCGAGTGTCACGGCGCCGATCTCGGCCAGGGTCTCGACGCGCATCCAGGCCATCGCGCCTCCCTGAACCACGCTCATGCCCGAACCGCAGATGACCACCACTCCGTCGAGCTCCTCGTTGCCGAGGGCCTGTATCGTGATGAGTGAAGGGCCTTCGTCGGTCGGCTCGAGGGCGCTGACAAGGCTGATGCCGGGGGCGTTCAAGGTGTAGAGGACATCAGCCGACTCGGCGTGGCAGCCCGAGATCGAGGTGGCTTCACCCGAACCTTTCCCCTCGGAATAGTCGATGTATTCGCTGTATTCATCTAGCGAAATTGTGTCTTTAAGAGCCAAAGTAAAGACCAAGTGATCGGTCGCGTTGCTCAGAGCATTGACCTGTGCGGTCAGATTCTCAAGCTCGCTCGCGGTGGCGGTCGATCGTCGGATGCTATCAGAGATTGCCTCGGCGTAGACCCAGGCCGCCAGGAGCGTGTCATTCAGGAGCCAACTCCCCGCCATCTCGCCCCACTGGGCCTCGGCGTTGACGAGGGGGACGGTGGCCGCGAGGAAGATTTCGCCGATGGAGGCGAGGGAGTAGAGCGTGGCGAAGGTGGCGGCGGCGATCCCGGTCGGCGTGTCGTTCGAGGGCGTGGCGCAGAACGGAGCGGTCCCGCGCCTCACCTCGAACTTGGGACCGTACTGGATCGCGACGTTCCCCCCCAAGATCAGGTCGATGTTCGCCGCTTGGGCCACGGTGCTGAACGACTGAAGGAAGGGGAGGAACCCGGTTTCGATCCCTTCCGCCATGGTCGTCTGGGGGAAGTAAGACATGAGGGCCAGGGGGTTGATCTTGACGGACGAGATCTGGCCGATGAGGTTCCAGGAGTAGAGCCCGAGCGTGCTGTTGCGGTGCCAGCCGATGGTCAGGTCGAGGTTGACCCCCGGATTCCCATCAACAGTTACTTGCCAGTCGGTCGCCAGTTCCGAGGGAGTGCCGTCCCCCATACCGCCTGGGCCGGCCCCCGCGCCCGTCTTGCCCTGACCTTGCCAGAGGGCGTGGTTGAGGTCCGGCGTCAGGCTCCCCACCTGTCTCGACCGAAGCGAGCCGATGTGTTCGTGTTTAGAGCTGGCGACGTTGACGAAGAGGCTCCCCTCGGTGCTATGAGCCATATCCTTTTCGGAGTGGATGTGGATGTACTCGCCCCCTTGCTGATCCTCGAACTGGATCCCGGAGAAGTTCGCCTGGCCAGCACCCGAGCCGACGCTTCGACTCTTGATGCCCGACTGAGTTTTCTGGGCCGGAAGAGGGAAGGGGGGCATCTGCGAGGCGTTGTAGACGCTCCCCACGATCAGGGGTTCGTCCGGGTCCCCTTCGAGAAAGCTGATCACGACTTCCTGGCCGATGCGGGGCAGGGTGATGGCTCCCCAGGTTGAGCCGGCCCAGGGCTGGGCCACCCGGATCCAGCACGAACTGTCGGCGTTCGACTGCCCCTGGCGGTCCCAGCGGAACTGGACTTTGACTCGTCCGTACTTGTCGCAGAAGATCGGGTCGTCGCCCGGCGGCCCCACGACGACGGCGGTTTGCTGACTGGAAATTCGAGGTTTGCGGGTCGTTCGGGCTGGGCGGAAGGGGAGGTCATCGGGCAAGCATCGAAACGTATTATGGTAGAGGACGGGCCCCGCGTTACCGGTCGCGTACGACCCTTCCACGCTGGCGTCGTGCCGGACCTGGGTCAGGACGTAGGTTCCGTTGGCGTTACGGTGCCCCTGGAGCGTGAACTTCGCCCCGGCCACGAACTGCCGACAGCCCCCTTCTCCCTCGACCAGGAGCGCGGCGGCCGCTTCCTCTTGCATTCGGATCCCCACGGTCCGGGTCCCGTCATCAAAGATCTTGGAGAGGTCCGAAGACTGGTCGTTTCCCCCTGGGCCGATCCCGTCGAACCGTCCCGCGAACCCGCCTGGGTACTCAAAGATTTCCAAGGGGTCGTTCGCCCCGACCTGAAGCGCGTGGTCGATCGTCCCCATCTTGGCCGAGGCGGTGGTCTGCTTCACGGGGGCGAGCGGCTTATCGGGCATCTCGAAGCAGTAGTCGGCGAGGGAATAGCGTGTCGAACGGAGCTCCTGGGACCGTGTCCACCCCGTGACCCGGTCGTCGGGCCTCCTGCCGCCAAAGGCTTGCTCATAGGTCACGCGGGTTGGCGAGGCGACCTCGGGGTGGGCATTCGGCGTGTTGGCCAGGACCAGGCGGTGCCCACTGGAGCTATGCTCGAAGAAGTAGAAGATGCCCTCGTCTTCCATCAACCGAGAGGCGAACGCCAGGTCCGACTCCTGATACTGCGCGCAATAATCGCGAGGGTGAAACGTCCCCTGGATCCGGTTGGCCACGTCCAGGCTCGAGAAGACCTTCGTGAGGATGTCTGGCACGGACGTCTGCTGAAAGATGCGAGACTGGATGTTTCGCGAAAGGAGCCAGAGCTTGGGGACCATCTCGGCCCGGTAGCGGACAAAGGTGGTCTGTCCGTCGGGGCCGGGAGCGGAGTCGGCCTCGCTCAGTCGGCTGACAATGCCGTTGAAGTAGCGCGTCGAGCCGTCGGGGCGTTGGAGAGAGACCGTGATCGGCTGCCCGAGCACCTTCTTGAAGTCGATGTTGGTGCTTGCCTCGGCCAGCATCTCAAGCGCGAACGAGAACGGGGCGGAAAGAGCTTCGGTCCCTCGGAATGTTTCGAGGAGGAGGGCGTTGGGACCGAGCGGAGTCTGAACCTTAAGCACGTCGGTCTGGAGATACTGCGACATCGACGGTTCCTTGCGTGTTCAGGGACGTGCGCGTCGAAGTGGGGCCGAGGCGATGGGTCGAATCTCGGCACGTTTTCATTTCAGGAGAATGATCGCGAGATCTGGCAAAAACTTTGCCAGAAACACCGCTCAGACGCAAGCTGGCACGAGCTCGTTCTCACCTGATCGCGGGGGAGGAATTACCAGAACCGTGCGTTCGCATATGGAGCCGCCGCTTCGCCGAGGATGGTTGGCCAGGTGACTGGCACGGGCTGAACCTGGGGGCGGATCCGATGGAGGTCGGGAAACCCGTGGATGCGGTCGTCTTCCTGGGTCACCTGCGCCACGTGATCGAAGTCGTGCGCGAAGGGCTTTTCGTCCAGAAACGCGTAGATACGGGCCAAGGTGGCTTCAGGCTCGGTGGTCAAGGCCTCGAACGGGACGAAGCAGAGCCGGTCTCGGAACCCCCGGAGCTGGGCGTCGCGAAGGCGGTTGCAGGCGAGCCCCAGAGGTTGATCCCCCTGGGCCCAGACCGCGCATCGTCCTTCGATGGTCTGGAACTCAACGTAATACTTCGCTTCCTGGGGAACCTGGCGCGAGGCCGACGCTTTACGCCAGAGCCGCTCGAAGCTGGAGAGGACCTCCCGTACGTCGCGCACGGGCACCAGCACCTTCGCCTGGACGCCAAGAATTGCTTCGGCGAGCTCCAGGTGCGCGAGCCAGCTCCTCGACTTGTCGATGATGACCGGGGCCGAGGTATCAGAATAATACGACTCGAGAATTCCGCCCAGAACGCGGAGCTTGGCCGACTCGCATGCGATTCGATCGGGCATGGCCTGGAATTGCGGGAGGTTATCCCAGTGATTCCGAACGCCGAAGATCACGTCGAGGATGCCGCTGGTGGCCGAGGCGTGAAACCGAGGGTTCTGCGCCAGGATGTTGGCCAGAAGCGTTGACCCACTTCGAGGGAGTCCCGAGAGAAAGCAATATTTTTTGGTGAGTGCCATCGCATTCCAGTTGGTTCGGCTTTAAGCGGTAACCATGCATGGGCATGGTTCGTTCAAAGCCCAGGCGCGGCGGTCTGAACGAAAGAGATTCACGCCAGATGATACGCGGATCGAGCGGCTCCTAAGATGTTCCGCCCCCGTCTTTGAAAAGGACTTGGGAGCGGCGTCTGGCGCATTCAGCCCCTTTGTACCATGGCTGGAGAGGATTTCATCATCGAGATAAAAGTCGAGAGTTCGGTGAGGTGACTTGACGGAAAGTCTTGGTAGGAAAGGTAAAATCAGGCAGGCGTAGGGACAGACGTCTGAGAACTGACGCTTTTTTCCAACATGGCCAGGAAGAACCCAGTCGCTTTTTTTGTCGCAACCCGAAAAAATAACCTAAACTTTTGAGCAAAGGGATGGGTGCGGGTATTGCGCCCAGGTTGACCACATTAACGGGCAAGGAGGGCCCCAAGAGCAGGAGCGGTGAATCAGCATGAGAAACCGATGGACTCGACGACTCTTCGTTGGCTTGATTCTCGCCTTTCCGCTCCTGATTACTCTGGTGAGCTCAACCTCATCCGATCAATTGAACTCCACATCCGAGATCAGCCAGGCCGTATTGCCCGTGGCCGCGGTGGAAGCCGTGCTCGTGGGAGGGATCACCTTCGCGGCTCGAGAACGGCAGCGGCTGCGGGTTGAGCTCGACGCCGTCCGTGGCACCCCGCGCTGGATCATCTCTCGCCCCGCCTCGACGTTAACCAAGTCGAAGCAAACCTCTGCCTGGCAGTCGGTCTCCGGCACCCCAGGCGTTTGACCTGGCTCGCGGTTCATTTCGCCGTTTGCACGATCGGGCCAAGTCCGGTGTACCTCAAAGCTCCACGCGTAGCCCACCGGCTGGCGAAATGCCAGGCGGTGGGATGGGGCTTGTTGGTTGATAAAGTGGGGTAGGGCTTGGACCTGGAGAAAGTGACCAGGTTCAGGTTAAGTCAAGTCGAGGGAGTGGCGACCCCTTGGGGGCTGGCCGACTCGAGGCGCCGGGTGACTTCCGCGGCGACAGCCGCGGTAAACGATTCTGTTGTCTCACTCCCTCCCAGGTCCCCGGTTCGGGTCCCTTCACGGAGCAGGTCGAGCGTGGAGGTTCTCACCGTGTGGCCCAGACCGATCTCGCCAAGCTGGTAAAGCAGCATCGACAGGGCGAGGAAGATGGCGGTGGGGTTGGCCTTGTTCATCCCCGCGATGTCGGGGGCCGTTCCATGCGCGGCGTCGAACAGGGCGACCCGAACCACGGCCGCGGCGTCGAAGGCGAGGTTCGCGCTGGCGCCGATGCCGAGTGAGCCGGCCAGGCCGCAAGCCATGTCGGAGAGGAAGTCTCCGTATTCGTTCAGCACCAGGATGACCTGGAATTTTTCGGGAGCCATGATCACCTTGCCGAGCAGGGCGTCAAACAGCTCCGAGTTATGCGGGACCTCGGGGAACTGGGCGGCGACTTCCTTGGCCACGCTCTCAAAGAGGCCGTCGGTCGCCTTTTGAATCGTGTATTTCGAGGCGCTGGTAACCCGTTTGGTCCCCATGCGACGCGCCAGGGAGAAGGCGTAGTGTGCCGCCTCGCGGACCGGGCGACGTTCGACGATGCGGAGACTGACCGCTCCATCTTCACCGATCATCCGACCAGGGTCGTCGTAGGTTCCCCCCGTTGCGATTCGGACGATATCCAGGTCCAGCTCGCGCCGAAAATTGGTGGGAACTCCGGGGATGGTGTAAACGGGCCGGTGAATGACCGAGAGGTCTAGCTTGCGTCTGAGGATGGCATTAGGACTCTCCTCGGCGGTGGTCGTTGGGTACTTCAACGCGACCCGGGTGGCCTTGACCGTCTCGGTTGCTTCCTCGTAGACCTTGAGTCCCCTGGCACGCCGGTTCTCCAAGGTGAGATCCACGGGAACGAATTCCAGGCGAATCGGTAGAGCGTCGGAGAGCGAATGAACGGCACGTGAGAGTTCTGAGCCAATTCCGTCACCGAGGAGTTCAGTGACCTGATACGTCGGACGCATGGTTTACAAGGTCCTCCCGTTGGTTTTCGCAGCCATTCTTTTTCTTTGCTTTTTGAAGGTGCCGTTTCAGTCTCGACTTCGTCTTGTCTGACCCTTTGAGTTGAATTTGCTCTAGAATTGTAGGGGGCAAATGCGGGGAGCGTCAAATTCCGTAAAATCCACGAAGACCGCAAGGGCGTTGCTATTATCGAATTGCTTGTGAAAGACGCTCTGTTCCGATCTCACGGACTTGGCAAGACAGAAAGACTGGGGATATATTGGGGTGTATGGAAACCGCGAGCAGGCTCCTTCCTTCATCACTTGGTGAGGGATTGAAGCGCGGGGTTTTCTGTTGGGATCCCTATCCCAACTCGACTCAATGGTTGCATCTCTGAACGATCCCTGAGCCGCCCGCGGGGCGTGACCAGAACCCGGTTTTGTCTCGATCTCGTCAATGGATCTGGATACGCCGTTCCGCGAACGTGTTATGGAGAGGTCCGATGTCCACAGCGGGGAAGGTTCTGATCGTCTTGGTCCTGCTGGTGCTGCCAGTCTGGATCATCCTGGTTTCGGCCGTCGCCGAGCTCAACTCGGAATGGACTCAGGAGCTCGCCAAGCAAAACAAGCAGATCGAGACGCTTGACGCAGACATCAAGAAGAACGAAGCCGCGATTGTCGCGCTTCAGGATAAGATTGACCTCGAGCAGTTCGGAACGCGCGAGGATGAGGCGCTGCTTCAGGCCAGGTTGTCCGACTACGAACGGGCTCGGACCGAGCTGGTTCGGATTGACGCTGGTATCAAGGTTCAACTCGCCACGATGGCCACCGCCGTGGCCAAGGCCGAGCTGGCGAAGGAATCGCGCGCCAAGGAACAAGAGGACGAGACCAAGGGATTGGCCGATGCTCGAAGCCTGGTCGACGAGCTGAAGGCCGCCAACTCCGAGCTCCTCTCCGAGCTGACTCAGCTTCGCGAGGAATTCAAGTCTCTGCTCGAATCGAACAAGAAGTCGGTGAATCAGCTCATCCGGGAAAGCGCTCGGCCCACGACTCGGTCTGCGTCGTTTGTTCGTTGAGAGGTTCGAGTTGAATCGGCCGGGCCAAACCGTGGTCCCTTCAGCGTTGGGCCCGCCGATTGATTTCCCGAAGGTGGATCGACCCTCGAAGTTGACGCCGCCGCCAGCAGGCTGCTAGCTTGCTAGGCGGTGTTTTTATTCATGATCTCAATGCTTTGGGATTGGTTTAATCGATCGATCGGCTGTGATTGATTCGAGGATATGGGGAAGGCGGTGGGATGACCGATCGCTTGGAGCCAGGGCTCGGCTCAATTCCGACTCCGATTCCGGCCAGGCCGCCTGGAACCCTCGTTTCCAATGCTTCCACGGATGACGTGCCAGACTCGGGTGGCCCCTGGGTGGGGATCGCGGCCAACCCGGGGTCAGGTCGAGGCAAAGGGAGGCAAGGGGTCGAGCAACTGAAGGCTGAGCTCGAACGGCTTGGCCTGAGCGTCTGCATCGCCTGGACCCTCGCCGACCGCGCGCGGCTCGTCGCTCGATCGGCGAGCGATCCCGACTGTCGTTGCCTGGTTGCGGCGGGAGGCGATGGCACGGTTGCGGATCTCGTTAACGAAGGCCCGAGCGTGCCGATCACGGTCCTACCCGCGGGGACCGAAAACCTGTTTGCCCGCCACTTCCATCTTGGCCGGAGCCCCGCGCGGCTCGCCGCGGTGATTGCCGAGGGCCGAGTCGTTCCGCTCGACCTGGGCATGGCCGCCGCGCGGCGGTTCACCTTGATGGCGGGCATCGGGTTCGACGCGGACGTGGTGAGCCGACACCACTCGAACCGGGTAGGACGGTCGGGCGTGGTGCGGCCGACGAACCGAAGCGCTTACGTGGATTCCGTGCTTCGCTCGAGCTTCAGCTATCGCTTTCCCCCTCTGAACCTTTCCATCACCGACCCCGGCAAGGAAGAACGGATTGTTGGCACGACCGCCTTCATCTTCAACCTGCCTCGCTATGCTCTCGGCCTTCCCTTCGCCCCTTCCGCCTCCGGCGACGACGGTCTGCTCGACCTGGTCGTCTTTCGCAACGCTGGGCCAATTCAGGCGTTACGTTACCTCTGGATGGTGGTGCGCGGAGTTCATCTCAACCACGACTCGGTTGAGCATCGCCGGGCGCGCCGGATCGTTGTCTCGTCGGCCGAAACCGTGCCCGTCCAACTCGACGGAGACCCAGGCGGAGTGGTCGCGCCTGCCGACGACTCCGGCGCCCACTGGTCGGTCGAGGTCTTGCCAGCCGCTCTCAAGGTGTTGGTCCCCTCAAGTTATTGATTGAGGGTTGATGGGGTCGAAGGGCCGGTCCTTTTGAATCAGACAAAGACGTGTTGGATTAGGCCGGAGTCCTGCTAGGGGTAAGGCAACCCCTAACCTGGGTTTCGGAGGAATCCTCAAAGGAGTGACTCGCGTGGAGCCGTCAACAGCGAACCCCGTTTCGGTTGGCCCGGTCACAATTGGTCGGGGACGTCCCTTGGCCCTGATTTGCGGTCCTTGCGTGATGGAGCCGAACGACCTGACCTTGTCGATTGCCAGGAGCCTGGTGGAGACCTGCGACAAACTGAACGTCCCTTTGATTTTCAAGGCCTCGTTCGACAAGGCCAATCGGACCTCCAAGTCCAGCTTCCGAGGCCCTGGGATTGAAGAGGGCCTGAAGGTTTTCGAACGCGTCAAGGCCGAGACCGGCCTGCCGGTCACCACCGATGTTCACGAGTCACACCAGGCCGCTCCCATTGCCGGCGTGGTCGACCTCTTGCAGATTCCCGCCTTCCTGGCCCGGCAGACCGACCTGCTCGAAGCCTGCGCCTTGACCGGCCGGGCGGTCAACGTCAAGAAGGGGCAGTTCATGGCCCCCTGGGATATGTCGAACGTGGTCGCCAAGGTCAGCTCCTTGAGCGATTCCGGGATACTGCTGACCGAACGAGGCACCACCTTCGGGTATGGCCGGCTGGTGAACGACTTTCGGGCGATTCCCCAGATGCAGGCGATTGGAGTCCCCGTGGTCTTCGACGCCACCCACTCCGTGCAGTTACCCAGCGCGGGGGGAGGAGGCACCGTGACTTCGGGCGAGCGCGAAATGGTCCCCTATCTCGCGAAGGCCGCCGTGGCCGCCGGGTGCGACGCCCTCTTTCTCGAAGTCCACCCCCGCCCCGAAGAGGCCCTTTCCGATGGCCCCAACGCCCTGAAGTTGGATGACCTGTCGGCGTTGCTCCGTGTTTGTCTGCGCATTCGTGAGGCGATCGCGTATCGAGAGGAATAACGAACGCTCACCCATGAGCGAGCACGCGGCGCTCATTCCTTTCGTCCTGCCAGAATGGAGCGCGATCCCGATTTTTTTCGGAATCGCGCGTGTTCCGTTCGAACCCTTGCGTGAGATCGGACGTTAGCCTTACGGGAGGGGCTCGCCCTGACCTTTCGCATTTCTGCGCCAAGCTCGCGGGCTTTTCTCGCTGTCGCCAGGAAAATCGCCAAACAGCCTTGTATCGGTCTCGCGGCGCCCGGTGTCTATCCGCAACAATAAAAAGTGGATGGAACGCGAATGCCTACCGCCCGCATGGGCGGAGGGCCGGCCTTACCCTTTGCGACTTTATAAAGCGTTTCGTCCGTGCTTGTTGAGACTATCCTCCATAACAAAGTGGGACGGTCGCCTGGCCAGGCTCTTGCTCCCATCGACCCCCCTCCTTCTTTTGACGGATCAGGAGCTATCCCCTTGATTTGGCGACTCTCTCTCCTGATGGCCGTGGTCTGCCTGACGGTGACGGCGGCTGGATGCGATTACTCTGGTTCCAAGCTCCCCCCCATCCCCAATAATTCGACCGGATCCACGCTGACTGGATCGAACGATGTCGGCACCACGAGCCAGGGCGACTCATCTCGTGGCGGCGAGACGGGCTCCGAATCCATGAAGCCGATGATCCTCGAGAGCATCGTCAGCCTGATCCAGACCGCGGCGATGAAGCCGGGGGGCGATAACTTCAAGCTCGCCACCTTGAAGTTGAACACCTACTTCGAGGACGTCCCCCGTGAGTTATTCCGCATGAAGCCGGAGGTTCGCGACTATCTCAAGTCGGTGAACATGCCCGAGCATGCCATGACGGGGCTCGACCGGACGACCTTCGAATTGCCCGACTCACGCCACCTGGAAGACTGCCTGCTCTATCGCAACATTGCCACCCGGGTCGCGGGCAACGGTGAAGACCTTGTCCAGGTGGAACGCGTCTTCGACTGGATGGTTCGGCAGATCCAGCTCGTGCCGGCGGGATCTCTCGCCCCTCCCGGATTGCTCCAGGCCCAGGTCCGGCCTTACGACATGCTGCTCCGCGGCCTGGCGACGGAGGCGGAGGGGGGCTGGTCGGAGCGCGGATGGCTGTTCATGTCGCTCTGCCGACAACTCGGGTTCGACGTGGCCCTCTTAACCTATCAACCCGCAAACGAGAAGGAACCACACTCGTGGATCTGCGGGGTCTTGCTCAACGGCAAGATCTACCTGTTCGACCAGAGGCTCGGCATGGCGGTTCCAGGACCCGACGGCAAAGGGGTGGCCACGCTCAAGGACGCCCTGGACGACCCCTCGATCCTGGCGCGGTTGAACGTTCCAGGCGCTCCCCCGTATCAACCCGACCACGCGCTCCTCGCGGCGCCAACCACCAAGATCGGGGCCCTGATCGACTCGAGCCCAGGCTACTACGCGCCTCGGATGCTCCTGCTTGAGAAGAGCTTGCCCGGCAAGTACCAGACCGTCCTTTACCGCGACCCGATCGAGGAACGCGACCTGTTCCGCGAGGCGATCGGGGCCGGGGAAAAGCTGGGCGATGTGGCCCCCTGGCCGTTGCCCATGACGGTAGCGACCCTCCTGTTCACCAGTGGAGACTTTGTGCAGGCCACCCAGCACACACTCTTCCTGCTCCGGCCCGAGTTTCCTCTGGTCTATGCACGCATCAAGCAACTTCGGGGCGACCTCAGTGAGTCGATCACCGACTACATGACGCTCCGATTCCCCGACGTCCCCTTGCTCATGGATAAGCAGACCCCGATGCCCCAGGAGATCCAGGACGCGATGAACATGTACTCCGCGTACTACCTGGCCCTGGCCCACCTGGAACTTGCTGGCTCGGACCCCTCGCACTACCGGCTCGCGACGCAGTTCTTCAAGGCCACGCTCAACATGCTTCCGGAGCCAGGGCCTCAACAACCCTTTTATTATATGTTCCGCTGGGGAGCTCAGGCCAATCTTGCGAAGCTCTATGCGTCACAGGGGGAGAACGACCTGGCGATCGCCTATGCTTCGGAGAAGGACCCCACCGCGCAGCACCAATCGAGCTTGATTCTCGCTCGCGACCTCATCTTGAGCAGCCCCTTCGCCCCTATCCCGAAACCCCTGCCCGCCGCTCCGAAGCCCCCCTCCGCCCCGCCGCCGGGAATCGCACGGCCCCAGCCTTGAGCCGACGACGTACCACTGAAGGAGCCCCTTTTCCCCTACGAGCCCGAAGCGCAAGCGAGTGAATCTCTTAATTTCTTCACAAGCCCGAAGCGCAAGCGAGTGAATCTCTTGATTTCTTCACAAGCCCGAAGCGCAAGCGAGTGAATCTCTTGATTTCTTCACAAGCCCGAAGCGCGAGCGAGTGAATCTCTTCGCCCCGAAAGAGACCGAATCACTCGACTGCCGCTTCGGGATTGTGAAGGAGGAACACAATTCCTGGCGTTTGGGGCATCAACACGAACCGGAAGTGAAAAAATTCGAGAGAGGATTATGACGGACATCATGGAGTCGGACAAAAACCGGCAGCCCGAAACCGGTAAGTCAATCGTAATTATTGTAATGGCTATGATTTTGATTGTTATGTCTTTGAACGCTTTTCATCAATCGAAAGTAATCAATAGGCTAAATGATTTCAAGAGGTCAGAAGAAGACGCGGTTCTTGCCGCCGCAACGAAAGCATTCAGGCAGTACATTAAAGAAAGCCGTCAGGTAGATCTCAACCCGGAAACTCTGGGCGGCTTCGTTCCTCGATTGCATTATGCCGAAAAAAATCCAAGTTCGAGGATTGTTGAGTTCACCTTTACCTACGAAGGGACCACGGCAAAGATTACCGAGACCTTCATTGTAGAAAAAACCTATGCATCCAGATACGAAAGCACTTGTTCGTCAGGCGGATTTTGAAATCTTAGATCGTTTGGCCAACTTTGCTCGAACAAGGCCAGCGCGCCTGCGTCACGAAGTCGCGATCCATACGGTGATTCAGGCTATCCATTCTTGGATGCGTCCGAAATAGGGCATAACTGCTGAGGATTCAGGCGGTTATGTCGAGGCGTGCGGCCATTCGATACTCGGCGGGGGCCTCGTCCTCCCGAATACCCTCTTCTCGAAATCTGCGAGGCCAATAGGGTCTTCGTTTGGGAAGAACGAGGCTCCCGCCGAGTGGTGGATGCTAAAGCCAGGAACACGAACCGGAAGCGGACGGGGCAAGCGCAATGTCTCTCAAGACTGGTCGGCTGCCATGATTTCATGCCAGACTATTTTTATCTGCTTGCCTGACTTGGTGAACCCGTGGCGCATGTTCCTTTCCCCTTCGACGAAACAGGCAGCGAGACCCTGTAGATTGGTTTGGGCTTGAGAAGTGCTTGTTCTTGAGGGAAGATCAAGGCGGCCCCCCTGGAACGAGGAGACGTTCTGGTGGGAAAACCAAGGTTCTCCCTCAAGGAAGCCATCATTTCTATCATTCAGTATCCGAGTACGCGTTCACGAGTTGGATGGGATAAGAGATGGGGGTTTGCTTTGAGTGCGATGCGCGGTGATCGCTTCGACCAAAAAATCCAGAGAATTGCGTTTCTGGCTTCGGCACGATTCCACCGTC
>Ga0182745_1000653_pt1 | contig 36885 bp, 33 predicted proteins | sample eDN3rd30CKraftBY_FD_128523 | JGI IMG/M metagenome (GOLD analysis project Ga0182745, IMG submission 128523) | Enriched backyard soil microbial communities from Emeryville, California, USA - eDNA 3rd pass 30_C Kraft BY (version 2) (version 2) | ecosystem: Environmental > Terrestrial > Soil >...
CTCAGGTGAAGGAGTCGAGAGGGTCCACCTGCGGCAGCCCACGTTCAATCAGGTGCGGCGCTCGCTCGGCCGCTTTACATCGAGGCTAGCACCAATCCGCGGAGCGGTTCGTGCAGCGGCCAGAGTCACCTCGCGGGGAATGAAGCTTCTGCGATGCACCTCGTACCCGAATATCGAAACTTGTCGCGTATAAGCAACGGTTCATCACAAGCTAGTAATCGAACCGCAGTAGAATAAATTAGCACTGGTATTTTTTGGGGTATTAGAATCTTAACATATGAAAAATGACGAAATATTAAGTAGTTGCAATTATATTCTATCTCGTCGCCGGCAGGCACGGCATCACGGCTATTATTTGTCTTCTCGGAAGTGCGGCGACAAAGTGCCGCTCGTCACATCGATCGGAAAATTGAACCGTCTGGCGGCGCGATAGGCCCCACGTCAGAGCGCCTCGCTCGGCGAAGCGCCGGACGGGCCGCTGAGCCCTGTCGATAGCCTGACAGGCTTTCTTGGCCCGTCATATGGTCAGACAGTAGATGCTGTTAAATGGGATCGTTCGGCGCTAGACCGAGCCCAGAGGAGACACGCGTTGAATATTGAAGACCTTCGTATCAATCCCGCGCCGACGCTTGTTCGCGAACATGCTCTCGACAAGCTGCGGGGGGCGATCGCTGCGGGTTTCTATCGGCCAGGTGCCCGGCTCGTCGAGCGCGAACTCTGCGAGGCGCTCGGGGTGAGCCGAACGTCGGTACGCGAGGCGCTTCGCCAGCTCCAGTCCGAGGGCCTGATCGAGGCCGGCTCGCAGCGCAGCATCGTCGTCGCCAAGCTCAGCGCCGAAGATGCCTATGACATCTATACGCTACGCGAGCTTGTCGAGACGACCGCGATCCAGCGCTTTGTCGAACGGGACGACCCGAAGGCGCTGAAGCGCCTTCAGTCGGCGTATAAGGCGATCGAGAAATCCGCTTCGCGCGGAGACGCTGCCGCACTCTCCGATATGGCGGGCGCTTTCTACGAACTGATCCTCGACGGATCGGGTAGCAAGGCGATCGCGGATACCGGGCGCCACCTTCTGAAACGCGTCAGCTACCTTCGGCTCGCGTCGATGTCCGAGCCGCACCGCATTGAGGACGGGCTGTCCGAATGGATGGCGATCATCGATGCCGTCGCAAATAAGGATCCGAAGAAGGCAGCGGAGGCCCTGGCTCTCCATATCAGCAATGCGCGTGAGGCCGTGGTTTCGCGGCTTCTTCGCGACAATTACGGCCGCCCGGATAGCGAGTGAGAATCTTTGTATGATTTTATGATTGTCATACAAAGAAAGCGCTCCTAGAACGGAGCGCATGATAAATGGAGCGGATCGACGAACCCCCGTATTGATCGCAGGCGCCGGCCCGGTGGGATCGGTTCTTGCCCTGGCGCTGCGGCAGCGGGGCGTGCCGGTCCTTCTCATCGACCAGCTGGCGTCGCCCGAGCGCGACTGCCGGGCGGCATCCTGCCATCCGCCGACGGTCGCGATGCTCGAAGGCCTGGGGTTGCTCGACGCCGGCTTGGAGCAGGGTCTCGTATCGCCGATATTCCACTATCTCGACCGGTTGACGGGCGAGCTGGTCGGCCGCTTCGCGCTTCCCGAAATGCGCGACCCGCCGAAACATGCCTATGTGCTCCAGTGGGAGCAGTACAAGATTGCGGAGACGATCCAGTCGCGACTGGGCGGCGATCCCGATGTCACGATCTTGCGCGAAGCCCGGCTTGTCGCCCTCGATCAGCACGATGACCGCGTCGAGGTCGTGATAGAACGCGGCGATGGCTCGCGCGAAACGCTTGCGGCTCGCTATCTGATCGGCTGCGACGGTGGGCGCAGCACCGTGCGGAAGTTGTCGGGCATCGCCTTTGACGGCTTCACCTGGCCCGAGCGTTTCATCAAGATCGACACGCGCCACGATTTCACGGCGCTCGGCGAGCAGATCAGCAACCGCAACTATTTCTCCGATCCCGACGAGTGGATGAACCTGTTCAAGGCGCGCGGCGAGGATGGTTCGGGGATGTGGCGGTCGGTCAGTCCGACCTTGCCCGACCAGTCCGAAGAGGCATTGCTGTCGCCAACGGCGATCGAAGCGAGGCTCCAGAAATTCTGTCCGAAGCCGGGCGCTTACGAGGTCGTGACGGTTGCGCTCTACCATGTGCATCAGCGGATCGCTGCGACCTTCAACCAGGGGCGCGTGCTGCTCGCCGGCGATGCGGCGCATGTCAACAATCCGATCGGCGGGATGGGGATGAACGGCGGTATTCACGATGCGGTCAATCTTGCCGATAAACTGGCGTGCATCCTGCTCGAAGGCGTCGACGCCCAGCCGCTGCTCGACCGTTATACCCGCCAGCGGCGCAAGGCGCAGGTCGATGGCGTGCAGGCCCAGAGTATCGCCAACAAGCAGACGCTGAGCGAGCGGGATCCGGCGGTGCGAGCGGCCAAGCTCGCGGAAATCCGCCGCGCGTCTGAAGACCCCGGCCTGCATGACGCCTTCATTCGCCGCGCCTGCATGATCGACAGCTTCGCGGCAGCGGAAAACACATTGTAGGAGGAAGTCATGATCCAAGTCGCCCGTCACCCGCGCCCCGCGGAAATCGAAGACTGGACGCTCGAGCAGATCATGGACCGCTATGTGGCCCGGTTCGAGGATCGCGTGCCCGACTGGAATGCTTTCTCCGATGCCAGCATCGACGGATATCGCCGCGCGCAACACCGCTTCATCGGAGCGGGCGCTTCGGGCAAGCATGATGATGCCAGCATCGTGCCGGCTGGAAACTTCACCCTCTCGATCATGCTCGTGCCGCCAGGGCAGGGCAATGCCGCGCATACCCATGAGGTCGAGGAGGTGTTCTTCGTCCTCGACGGTCGCTGCACGATGTTCGTCGAGGACGAGGGCGGCCGCCGCGTTTCGCGCGAGCTCGGCAAATGGGAGCTGATCTCCTGTCCTCCCGGGGTGATCCACGGATATCAGAACGACACCGACGAGCCTTGCTACCTGCAGGTGGTTCTCGGCCGCGGGCGCCCCGATGTCGCGGGTTTCGCCGATCAGAGCCTTTATGAAAGGCGGACGTCGCATCTTTGAACGCAAGCGCCGCCGCAGCACGAGGGAGAGAAACGATGAAATCGATCCGCTTGGCGCTGGCCGTGACGATGGCGATGCCCGCCACGCCCGCCTTGGCCGCGCCTCCGGCAAGCGCGCCCAGCGCGCGCCTCGATGCCCAGATCAAGGGAAGCATCGAATGCGGTGCCTTGCGGAAGGTCGATTTCTCCTCGCTCGACGAAGCGCCGACCTCGATCACGAGCGCTACGCTGGTTCCGGGCTCGGGCGACCGCAAAGCCTATTGCGAGGTTCAGGGCGTGATTGCGCCGCAGATCGGCTTCATTTTGCGGCTGCCGGCGGAAAGCTGGAACGGCCGCTATTTCCAGACCGGCTGCGGCGGGCTGTGCGGTGACATCGGGATCGAGCGTTGCGCCGCGGCGGAGGCGAAGGACTTCGCGGTCGCCGCCCACAATATGGGACATGTCGGCCATTATTGGACGAACGCGATGTGGGCCGACGTTCCGCAACTGCGTGCCGATTACGGCAAGAGGTCGACGCATGTCGTCGCGGTGGCGTCGAAGGCGATCATCGCCGCCTATTATGGTCAGCGGCCCGCCAAAAATTATTTCCAGGGATGCTCGACCGGCGGCCGGGAGGGGCTGAGCAGCGCGCATAATTATCCCACGGACTTCGACGGGATCGTCGCTGGCGATGCCGCTTTTCCGGTCCGGCAGGGTGCGATCATGAATAATTGGGCGGCGCAGACGCTGCTCGATACGGCGGATCGCGAAATCTATTCGGACGACAGCCGAGCGGTGCTGCATCGCGCGGTCCTCGATGCCTGCGACGGGCTCGACGGGGTGAAGGACGGCATCCTGTCCGATCCGCGGCAATGCCGGTTCGACCCGCGCGCGCTGGCGTGCAAGCCGGGAAAGAACGCGAACTGCCTGAACGAGGCGCAGGTGCGCGCGGCGCAGATTCTCTATGCGGGGCCGCGCAATTCAAAGGGACGGCGTCTCGCGCCCGGCGGCTATCCCTACGGCAGCGAATTAAGCTGGCGGGGCGGCGGCGACCTCGAGGTCGCGACCGTCTCGCTGCGCCACCTCGTCTTTGCCGAACCGCGGCCGGGTTTTCGCTATCGCGACTTCGACTGGGATAAGGATATTGCCGCGGTCGAGCCGCAGGCCGCGCTGCTCGACGGCATTCCGCCGCGCGTGGCGCCCGACTATGCAGCCTTTCACGCGAGCGGCGGCAAGCTGATCGCCTATCATGGCTGGGGCGACGGTATTCCGCCGACCGGCCTGCTCGACCTTTATGAGCGCGTTTGGGAAACGACCGGCGGGCTCGATGCGACGCGCCAATGGTTCCGCGTCTTCATGGTCCCCGGCATGGGGCATTGCCGCGGCGGCGATGCGCCGAATACGTTTGACTTCCTGTCGGCGATCGTCGCGTGGGTCGAACAGGGGCAGGCGCCCGACGGCATCGTCGCCACCCAATATAATGACGACCGCTCGATCAAGCGGACGCGTCCGCTTTATGCCTATCCGACGATCCAGGTCTATAGTGGCCAGGGCGACGTGAACGACGCCGCCAATTGGCGTCCGGCGCCGCCGAAGCGCGCGCCCGACGACAAGATCGACTGGATCTGGGCACCCGCCGGCTAAGCGCGAGAGGAGAGGGGCGTGCCGCGAAAGGCGCGCCTCTCCTTCCAGGGGGCGAGGCGCGCTTCGCGGCCTATTCGGCCTTGGGATTGGCGATCGGAGCGCCGCCCTGCTTGTAGACGACGCCGCCCTTCATCACGAACTGTACCCGTTCAAGTTCGGTGATGTCGACCAGCGGATCGCCCGCGACGGCGATGATGTCGGCATAGCGGCCGGGGCGCACCGATCCGATGTCGTCGCCGGCGCCGATCAGGTCGGACGAGCCTGCGGTCGCCGATAGGATCGCATCGATCGTCGTCATGCCTGCCCCCACCATCAGCGCGAACTCGCGCGCGTTCAGCCCGGCCGAGGTATCGCTACCGAACGCGATCTTGACTCCGGCGCGATAGGCTTCGGTGAAGGACTGGATTTTCATCGGGCCGATGCGGAGCGCCTTTTCGGCCGAGCCGGGGGCGAGCGATTCGGGGTTAGACCGCGCGCGCTCCATCAACTGCTGCGTCGTGAGCAAGGTCGGGACCAGATAAGTGCCGTGCTGCTTGAACAGCGCAAAGCTCTCCTTATCGGCGAAGGTGGCGTGCTCGATCGAATCGACGCCCAGCCGCACCGCCGCGTCGATCGACGATTTGCCGTGCGCATGCGCCGCGACCTTCAGGCCCAGCGCGTGGGCGGCGTCAACCGCGGCCTTGATCTCGGCATCGGTCATCACTTGGTGCCGCGGATCGTCGCCGACGCTGACGACGCCGCCGCTGGGAAGGATCTTGATCAGGTCGGCGCCGAGCTTGCGTTCCTGGCGGACCTTCAGCGTCACCGCCTCGACCCCGTCGGCGACGCCGGCGGTCCAGATCGGGCGTACGATGTCGGCGGCATAGCCGCTGCTCCAGTCGTTATGTCCGCCGGTCGGGCCGACCGCATCGGTCGCGATCCACATGCGCGGGCCGGGCACCATGCCGCGGTTGATCGCCCGCTTGAGCGCGATGTCGGCGCCGAAGAAGCCGCCGGTATCGCGGACGCTGGTAAAGCCCGCCTCCAGCATGTTGCGCGCGTTCACCGTCGAGGCGATCGCGACGTCGAGCGGCGTGCTCGTCACCTGGTTCTGGACGTGATTGCCGGGCAGCCGGGTCGAGGTCATGTGGACATGGCCTTCGACCAGCCCCGGCAGGACCGTCGCGGTCTTGAGGTCGATGACTTCGGCCCCCGGCGGGGTTGCGTAGCCGGGCTGGACGGCGACGATGCGGTCGTCCTTGATCAGGATCGACACCTCGCGCCGCGGCGTCCGGCCGGCGCCGTCGATCAGTGTGCCCGCATGGATCACGACGTCGCGGGCCTCGGCCGCCGAAAGCGCCAGCAACGACGCGGCAAACGCCAGCGCGGCGCGGTGAATCGTTCCGGGTCTGCTCATCGATTATCTCCCAAGGAAAAAGCCCGGACGATCGCCCCGGCGGATGCGGCCGCCTATTCGGCCAGATGAAACTGGATGCCGGCCATGCCGGTCGCCCATTCGGGTATCGCCTCATAGAAGAGGCGTTCGACCTTCGCGCCCGGCACGGCGGCCGCGGCGGCGATCCAGGCATTGACCTCCAGCCCGCCATTGCCGGCGTCGGTCAATATCTGCGCGTTGCTTCGCGCGGCGAGGACATCAAGGCGTCCTTCGGCCAGGTCGTCGACGAAGGCGAGATCCCAGTCCCGATTGATCGTCCCTTCGCCCGGCATTCCGACCCAGTGCGACAGACCGCCGGCGCCGATGAGAACGATCCTGTCCGTGGTGTCGAGCGCGGCGACATAATCGCGGATAATCCCGCCGAGCCGCTGGCTGTCGGCCGGGCCGGGCTCGGGATAGAAGACCGTGTTCACATAGATGGGGACCGCTGGAATCCGGCGCTCGGGATCGATGACGCCGAGCGGGATCATCACGCCGTGGTCGGGGCGCAGCGGATCGGCCGCCGCGACCGCGACTTCGTGCTCCGCGGCGAAATCGAGGAGACCTTGCGCGATTGCCGGCGCGCCCGGAACCGGGTCGCGCGGCAGGCCCATGTCGCCGAAGGGCACGAAGGCGTCGGCGGTCCCGATCGCGAAGGGCGTCGGGCGCGTCAGGCTGAAATTGTTGAGATGGTCGCTGGTGACGATCAGCAGCGCAGTGGGCGCTAGCGCCCGGATGCGCCGCCCGATCTCGCGCATCCCCTGAAAGACGCGTTCGCTCTGCTCCTCGACGCCGTCGGGGGAGCCGAGCTGGTGCGACATGGCAAAGGCGCCGACGATCGAGGCCATTTCTATCTCCGGTCGAAAAAGTGGCTCATCGCGAAAAAGGGCAGCGTGGGCCGCCCCGACCAGATCAGCCATTTGATCACATAATTGCCGTGCACGCCGAAACGCGACAGGGCATCGCGGCTTCCCTCGCGCAGGACGGCGCGGGCGGGTTCGTCGATCCCGAAGCGCGCGAACAGCGCCTCGGGATCGGAGCGGACGAGCGGGCGCTCCTCCTCGTGCCGGACGAGATGCTCGATCAGCGCATGGATGCCGTCCGCCGCGCCGGCCATTCAGCCGTCCACCCCCAGGAAGCGATTGACCGCGCCGCAGAAATCCTCGGTCGCCTCGATCATTGCCCAATGGCCGCAATGCGGCACGATATAGCCCCAGCTATTGGGCAGCAGTTCGAGGAAGCGATAGGCGCGGGGCAGGATGGAAACGCCGTCCTGCTTGCCGTTGACGACCAGCACCGGCTGCTCGATCGTCCTGAGCCGGTCCTCGTCATAGTTGAGCGTGCCCTTGCGGGTTTCGGCGTTGATCGCCTCGAGGGCCGCACGTGACGCGGGATCGTCGACCAGTTCGTAACGATAGCGGACCATCTCGTCCGACGGCACGAAACCGGGGGCGGTCAGACCGCCGATCACGCGCCGCATCCCCTCGGGCGTGAAGTCATAGTGAAGATTGTGCAGCAGCTCGGGCGACGGTCGTTCGGGAATGGGCAGGCCGGCGCTGCCCATCAGGACGATCCGCGACAGCAGGTCGGGCCGGTCGAGCGCGACGCCGATCGCGCTGGCACCCCCCATCGAATTGCCGACGATCGCGACCCCCGACAGACCGAGCGCGTCGAGAAAATCGGCGATGTGGCGATTGCGGCCCGGCTGGTCATAGACATAGCTTTCGGGCGACGGCTTGTCGGTCTTGCCGAACCCGATCATGTCGGGCGCGATCACCCGGAAATGACGGGCGAAGACCGGAAAGCAGTCCTTCCAGTTGCCATGGCTGTCGGCGCCCGCGCCGCCGCCGTGCACCAGCACCAGCGGCGGGCCATCGCCGGCTTCCAGATAATGAGTCCGCACGCCCCCGGCGTCGATGAACCGCGATTGGATGTCCATGAAGCTGCTCCTCAGCGAAGGTCGGTTTTCTGCTGAATCCCGCGGCCGTGGCGGCTGGCGAGGCGGCGCCATTGCAGGATGGTTTCGTCGGGTTCGCACAGCATCTCGTCGACCCAGCCGAAATCGTCGGCGTAAAAGGGTTCGGTCACTTCGCGCGCCCAGATATCGTCGCCGTTGAAGCCGTCGAGCCCGTGCGGCTTCCAGATCGCCTCGAACTCGTTCGCGAAGTCGATCCGCTCCTGCTCGCTGTCGCAGGGCTTGCCGATGGTCTGGACATAGAGGTGCCGCTCGCCGTCGAGCGGCACATACCATTCGAACTGGGTCATGCCGACGGTCGGAAAGCTCTCGACCTTGAGCACGCCGGGCAGCCAGATCGAGGTGCCGACCGAGGCCGAGGTTCCCTTGACCTGGGTGGAGCGCGGGCCGCTCACCACCACTTCGCCGTCGATCACCCCGTCCCAGACCGGCGTGTGCTGGGCGAAATCGTCGGTCACACCCTTGGGGCCGTCCTCGTCCTCGATCACCTCGACCGCGCCCGGAAGCGGGGTATGGCCGATCGGGAAGTTGAAGGTGCGATAGTGCCGCAGTGTCGTATCCTTGTGGATGAAGATGTGCAGCGCGTCGAAGCCGTTCTCGGCACCGAGCCGCCAGTTCGAATTGACGATCCGGTGCTTGCCGAGCACCATCAGATTGTCGTCGAGAAAACCGGGCGGCACGTCCTTTTTCAGGTCGTGAACCTGATCCTCGTCGCCGAGGAAGACGAAGATCAGGCCCTTCGCTTCCTGGACCGGATAGGTGACAATCTTGCGCCGACCGATCAGGCGGCTGTCGGGCACGGCGAGGATGTTGACGAGTTCGCCGGTCTGGAAGCGGTAGGTATAGCCGTGATACCAGCAGGTGATCGTGTCCTTGGTATAGCAGTCGGGCTTGCGCGACAGCGGCACGCCGCGATGCAGGCAGCGGTCGCGCATGGCGTAGGTCTTGCCTTCGATGCGCTTGAGGATCAGTCGCTCGCCGAGCAGTTCGACCACCTCGAGCTGTCCTTCGTCGAGCTCCTTGGAAAAGCGCACCGGATACCAGTGATTGCGAAAACCCATCTTGGCTTCGACATAGCCCTTCCAGTCGGAAATCATGTTCACGACGTCGGGGTTGACCAGAGGCTCTTCGTTCATTTGCTGTTCCTTGATGTTCAGGTGAATGGGACGCTGGCGCTGCTGAGGTCCGCGATCTCGGTGTGAACTGCGTTTCCGACGATGGCCGGATGTGTCGGCCCGGGCGTCCTCGCCGGAATGATGTCACCGACCACCACAGTTGCAGAGGCAGGCCCGGCGACAATGTTGCGCGGCCCGGTGATGGCATTCCGGCGATTGGCCATATTGGCTTCCATGATTTGCGTCCTGTCGATAATATCGTATGACAAAGAACCAATGGACTTGTCGAGAGGAATTTTCATGGCGATGCTGGCGAGGCTGCAATTCCAGGACGGCGCGGTTCTCGATTTGCCGGTCGATCCCGCGCAAAGCGTAGCGGAAGCCGCGCTTGCTGCCGATTTCCCGCTCCGTGTAGATTGTCTCAGCGGAACCTGCGGATCGTGCGTCGCGCGATGCACTCAGGGCCGGGTGTCGCGAATCGGCGACGAGGCATCGATCGTCGATTCCGATGAAATCGCCGCCGGAATCTATCCAACTTGTATGACGAGACTGGCGTCGGATGCCGTTTTCGAACTCGACTATCCGCTGGCGCCGCAGCCCAGCCAGTCGGCGCGCCGCTCGGGCGAGCTGATCGAGCTCGAGCGCGTCTCGGCAACCGTGTCGCGCCTCGTCGTCCGGCTCGACGAGGGTGAGAGCTTCCGATTTCAGCCGGGGCAATATGTGCGTTTGCGTCCGCCCGGATTGAGGGTCGCGCGATGCTATTCGATTGCCTCGTCTCCCGACGCCTTGCCCTATATCGAGCTGCTGATCCGGCACGTGCCGGGCGGTCAGGTGAGCGGCTGGCTAGAGAGCGATGCGGCGGTCGCGGGCGCGCGCATGATCCTGCAAGGGCCGCTGGGCGGCTTTGCGCTCGATGATCGCGCGGATGCCGCGGTTTTCGTTGTGGGAGGCACCGGGCTGGCCCCGGCGCTGTCGATGATCCGGGCCAACCTCGGCCGGATGCCCATGCTCCTTTGTTTCGGCTGTACACGGCGCGAGGATCTCTTCCTCGATTCGATGCTGAAGGCGCTCGCCGCGTCGGAGCCGGGGCTCGAGGTGCGGATCGCGCTCATGGAAGGGGCCGATGGCGACATCTGCGGCGGGACCGCCGTGTCGTTGCTGTCGAGCGGTGCGATCGAGGGGGCAGGCTATCATCTGTGCGGGCCGCCGGCGATGGTCAGCGCGGCGCGCGCGGCCTTGCGTTCGCAAGGCGTGGAAAGTGGACGAATCCGCGCCGAGCGGTTCGCATCAGGCGCTTGAGGTGCTCTCCTCTTCGGCGAGCCAGGCGCGGCACGTCGCGTCGGCTTCTTCCTCGTTGCGGCCGTCGCCGAGCGCCACGGCGAGCAGGAGTCTGAGCTTGCGGGCGCTGAGATCGGCGCCGCTGATGATCCCGAGCGACGCAAGGCGGGCGCCTGATTGATAGGTGCTTGCGGTGCCACCGCTGACGCAGTTGGACGCGAGTCCCACGAGCATGCCGTGCGTTCGGGCGCGTTCGATCGCGGGAAGCAGCCGCATCGGCACGTTGCCGCAGCCGAAACCTTCGATCACCATCGCGCGCGCCCCGCTTTCGATGATGGCGTCGAACAGAGGGACGCCGCCGCCGATGCCCAGCGTGACGATGGGAATGTCCGTATCGGGTGAGCAGCGGGGCAGGGCGGGTCTTCGACGGGGGAGGGCGAATATCCGCGCGCCATGCCCGTCGACCCGGCCGATGACCGCACTTGCGGGACCGAATGCGTCGGGCGCGCTGCTGTCGAGTTTTCGGGCGCTGCGTGCCGGGAATATGCGTCCGCCAAAGACGATCGCTGCCCCGATGCCGCGTGCAGCGGGAGTGCGGGCGACGATCGCGGCGTCGCGCAGGTTGGCGGGGCCATCGGCTCCCGGCAGCGATGCCGCGCGCTGGGCACCGGTGAAGAGGATCGGCTCCGGCCCGGCATGGAAGAGGTCCGCGAGGAAGGCCACGTCTTCCATTGTGTCGGTGCCATGGGCGACGATGACGGCGCTGGCGCCATCGCGGATCGCTCCATCGCAGGCTCCGACAACCTCCATAGCGTCGGCGAGCGACATGTCTTCGCTGAGCCCGGCATAGACACTGCGCTGCGCCATCCCCGCAAGAAAGAGGGGTGCGAGGCTCGCCGAAAGACCCTGACGACCCGCAATCAATACGCCGTCATGGCCCGGTTCTGACGAAATGGTCCCGCCGGCATCGAGAAGAATGACACTGGACATCGGCTTCCTTTGGCAATAGTTTGTATGACAGTAATACATAAATATGAGATGTCGAGGTTGAAAATGGGTGACAAAATCGCGCTGTGTGGTGTCGACGCCGTTCCGAGCGGCGGAATGGAGCGCTTCGAGATCGACGGCTATGATCCGCTGCTGCTGATCAACGACGGCGGCGATTTTCGGCTGATTGAGGACGAATGCACCCACGCAATCGCTTCGCTTTCCGAGGGGCGGCTGGAAGGGCAGGTAATTTTTTGCCCGTTGCACGGGGGCAGCTTCGACATTCGCACCGGCAAGGCCTGCTCCTTGCCCTGCAAGCAAGCGCTTCGCGTTTTTCCGGTGATCGTCGAAGACGGTACGGTCTTTCTCGCACCCCGATGATCGCCAGCTTCATGCCGGGTGTCGGCCAGGGTTTCCGACCCTAACGGCCGACGGCATAGGCCTGCATCAGGCGCGGCGTGGCGGCGGCGCGCAAAATGCCTTCGGGGGATCGTTCGGCAACCGTCAGTCGGCCGGCGGACCAGGCGGGCGCTACCCGGACATCATGCCCGCGATCGCGCAGGTCGGCGATCAACGGATCGCCGAAACTTTCCTCCAGCACCGCGACGCCGGGCATCGCGGCGCGCGGATAGAAGGAGGAAGGGAAATGGAGGCTGTGGAATAGCGGCTGGTCCAGCGCTTGCTGCAAATTGCCGCGACCGAGGATGCGGCGGAGCAGCAGGACGAGCTGCCACTGGTCCTGCTGGTCGCCACCCGGCGTTCCGCAAACCAGCGCGGGGCGCCCGTCCTGCTTCGCGAGCGTTGGCGTCAGTGTCGTCCGTGGTCGTTTACCCGGCGCGAGGCTCCCCGGCAGGCCGGGCTCGAGCCAGAACATCTGCGCGCGCGTGTTGAGCGCGAAGCCGAGTTCGGGTACCGTCGGCGACGATTGCGGCCAGCCGCCCGACGGCGTTGCGCTGACCATGTTCCCGTGGCGGTCGATGACGTCGATATGCACGGTGTCGCCAGGCTTCAGCGTCGGTCGCAGATGCATCATCGTCGGCTCGCCGATCCCGATCCCCCCTTCTTCGTCGCTGGCGATGTGGACGAGATCGAGCGTTGCGGTCACCTGTCGTTCGAAACCATCGATGACGCCCGGCTGGATGATGTGGCTTGCTTGCGCGCCGATCAATCGCGTGCGTTCCGCCGCATAGCTATCGGACAACAGGCGGTCCATCGGGACATCGACGAACGCGGGGTCGCCATAATAGGCCTCACGGTCGGCGAAGGCGAGCTTGACCGCTTCCAGCACCAGATGGACGAAGTCCGCGCTTCCGGGGTCGACATGCTCCACGCCTGCGGCCGCCAGGATCTTCAAGGCTTGAAGCAGGACCGGCCCCTGTCCCCAGCTATTGGTCTTGCAGATCGTCCAGCCGTCGAAATCGGCGACGACCGGGGCCTCGTAGCGGGCTTCCCATTCGCTCATATCCTGGCCGGTCAGGGTCGCGGCGTGGCGCCGCCCGCTCGAATCCATCTGCGGCACGCGCCCGAAGCGGTCGATCGCCTCGGCCACGAAGCCCTGGCTCCAGGCACGCCGCGCACGATCGATCCGGGTCTCGCGGCTGCCGTGCGTGCCGGCTTCGGCGAGGATGCGCCGCCAGGTTTGGGCGAGGGCCGGATTGCAGAAAAGACTGTCGCCGCGTGGCGGCGCGCCGCCGGGCAGCCAGATATCCGCGCCGCCCCGCCACTCGGTGCGCAGGGCATCGGCGACGTCGGCGATAGCGCGGGCGGCACCGGGAAGCAGGGGATGTCCCGCTGCGGCATAGCCGATCGCGGGCGCCATCACATCGGCAAGCTCCATCGTTCCATAGTCGCGCAACAAGGTGAGCCAGGCGTCGAAAGCGCCCGGCACGACCGATGCGATCAGGCCCGAGCCGGGGATCATATCGAGTCCCAGCGACCGGAAATGTGCGATCGTGGCCCCGGCGGGCGCGACGCCCTGTCCGCACAATACGCGTACTTCGTCGCTGTCCGCCGCGTGCAGCAATATGGGGACTTCTCCCGCCGGGCCGCACAGATGGGGTTCGACGATCTGCAGCGTGAAGCCGCCGGCAACCGCCGCGTCGAACGCATTGCCGCCGCGTTCGAGGATTCCCATCGCGACCTGCGACACGATCCAGTGGGTGGACGTCACGACGCCGAACGTTCCTCTGATTTCCGGTCGCGTTGTGATCATTCTGGGCTCCCAATGATCTGCAGAAACAGATGCGGTCGAGCTTCAAATCAATCTCGACTTTTGTATGATAGTCATACAAATAGCTATCCGTCAAATTTCGCCGGCCGTCGGGCTCGGCACGAGATCATATCCCGGGAGGCTGTTCCATGCGCCGTGTCTTGTCGCTTTTCGAGCCCTTCGTTCTTGTTCTTCTGGGCACGCTGGCGCTTGCCAGTCTGCTTCCCGTCAGCGGGCGCGCGGCGGAGATATTCGGCGTCCTGACCGATGTGGGCATCATGCTGCTGTTCTTTCTCCACGGCGCTAAGCTGCCGCGCGAAGCGATCATGGACGGCGCGAAGAACTGGCGCCTGCATCTTGCGGTTCTTTCGGTGACCTTTTTCGTCTTTCCGCTGTTCGGACTCGGGATCGCGCAGATGCCGGGGCTGACCCCGCAGATCGCCGCCGGGATCCTGTTCCTGACGCTTCTCCCGTCGACGGTGCAGTCGTCGATCGCCTTCACTGCCATCGCGCGAGGAAATGTTGCTGCGGCCGTGTGCAGCGCATCCTTCTCCAACCTCATCGGCGTGGTGCTGACCCCGTTGCTGGTCAGCTTGCTCATGGGGAATATCGGCAGCGCTGCCGCGCCGCAATTCTCGGGCGCAGCCGTGCAGACGATCGCGTTCCAGCTTTTGCTGCCCTTTGTTGTGGGGCATCTTCTGCGACCCGTGATCGGTGGGTTCGTCACCCGGCACAAGCAGGCGGTAACTCTTGTCGATCGAGGGTCGATCCTGCTCGTGGTCTACACGGCCTTCAGTGCTGCGGTGGTCGACGGGTTGTGGACGCGTATCTCGCCGCACACGCTCGTCATCCTGCTGCTCGTCTGCTGCGGCCTGCTTGCCGCTGTCATCGGGGTTACAATTGCGTTGGGCCGCCTGCTCGGGTTTGCGAGGCGCGATGCGATCGTCCTCTTGTTCTGCGGGTCGAAAAAGAGCCTGGCGTCGGGGGTTCCGATCGCCGGTGTCCTCTTTCCCGTCGCTCAGGTGGGGGCGATCATCTTGCCATTGATGGTCTTCCACCAAATTCAACTCATCGCCTGCGCCTTCATCGCACGGCGCTTCAGCTTGGCGGCTGAACGAGAGGAAGAGGCTCACGGTCCAGTCTTCGAGAAGGTCGTGACCAATCCGCGCTGAGAGCTGTCCGAAGTCGGGGCGGGCAGCGGCGCGGCTCCTCGTTAGCCCGTTAGTCGCGGGAGCCGGCAATGGTCCGGCAAGGGATCGGTCGTCGCAATGGAATGGTTGCGGGCTGGGTTTGGTGGCTCGCCTGGAAATGCCGGCAGGGCCCCTGCCCGGTCTCGGGTGGTGACGGCAAAAGGATCGGTTGCCGATATCCGGTGAAGGCCGGAGGCCGGTGGATAAAAGCAGCGCCGCCCCGCTTGGGGCTTTTGGCTCCCGCTTTTCCCCAGGGCGGTATCGAACCCGTCACCCTGCTAGCTGGTTTTCCGCTCCTGCAAAGAAAAAGGCGCCGTCGCAGCGGTGCGACGGCGCCCTGCTGAAGCTGCGCGCGCTCTCAGTTCGGTTAGGGAGCCCAGTTCCAGTCGATCAGATCATTCGGTGCCCGTGTCGGCATGGCGGGCTGCCAATTCTCGGCGGCATTGACGTCGCCCTTGCCGCTATAGGTCGCGATCGCCGGATAGGCATAAAGCGGGCGCGTGCGGTTGATACTGTGATCCGCATTATGCTGCGTCGCGATCACGCCATCGGCGGGAACGCCCTTTTCGACCCAGGCCACCATGGCGCCCAGCATGTCGAAGTCATTGGGCGCCTCGCCGCCGCGGCAGTGGAACATGCCCGGCACCATGAAGACCCGGAACCAGTCGCGCGTCGCGTCGAGACCACCCTGGCGGCTATAGACCTGCGCGTAATAATCGAGCGTGCCGACCGCAGGAACGCCCGGATCCCACCAGCCGTGATAGAGGATCAGCTTGCGCCCCGACTTGTGGAAGGCATCGAGGTCGGGGGCGGTACGGACGGGCATAACGTCGAACTCGGCCACCTGCCGTTCCACTGCCGCGACGTCGCGGTCCCAGTCGAAATCGCGATAGCGGAAATCGGGACGTTCCTCGCCGAACGCGAGGTTGCGCAGCGTGCCTTCCGAGATGGCGGTGCGGCTCTTGCCGCCGCCATAGGCGCCGCCGCCCCAGGCGAGTTCGCTGCCCAGCGCACGGCCCCCGGGGGTAAGGCGCACGCCCTTGCTGTTGCGCGGCCCGTCATAGAGCGCGATCGCCGCCGCGACCTGCGCCGCGGTCAGGCAGGCATCGCTATCGGCACCCGCCTTGCAGGCAAGCGTTCGCGGATCGAAGCTGCACTGGCGCGGATCGGCCAGCAAGCCGTCGACCACCCCGTCGAGCCCGTCGCATTTCGCCATGACCGCGGCATGAAGCGTGCGGAGCTTGGCTTCCGAAAAAATGTCATTGTCGTTCGCGTCGAGCAGATGCTGGGCATCCCAGGTGTTGGCGATCGCCCCCTGGCGGATCGGCATCGCGAAGTCTCCGCCGATGACGCCGTCGAAGTCGTCGGGATAATATTGCGCGATCTGAACCGCTTCGCGTCCACCGGTCGAGCAACCGCGAAAATAGCTGCGCGCGGCGTTCTGCTTATAATAGGCGGCGATCACCGCCTTGGTGACGACGGCCATGACGTGGGTCGAGCGGCGTGCGAAGTCGGCGCGCTGCTGTGGATCCTGCGACCAGCCGGTTCCATCCCACGCATCGCGGCCCTTGTGGCCCATGTCGTGCGTGGCGATCACGAAATCACGGGCCAGCGCGTCGCCGCAATATTTGTCGGTTTCCAGAAAGCCGCACATGCCGCCGCAGCCGCTCTGGAAATAGCGGCCGTTCCAGCTCTTGGTCGGCAGCCGGATTTCGAAGCCGATCTTCGGCGCGATTACGCCTTCGACTCGGCAATATTCCTTATAGCGATCCGACCCCGCAACGACGCTGGCTGCGGTGATCGTGGTCGCCGCGTCCGGAATTGCCGAAAAATCGGTTTTCTGAAGGTCGCCGCAGGCTATGGCGGCCTGGGTATTGGCATCGAGTCGGGCGAGCGGCGCTGTTTGGCCGCTGGCGGGCGACTCGGCTAGCGCGGCCGACGTGACGCCGATCGCCGCACAGAGCAGAAGCAAAAATCTTATCATCTCCCCATCTCTCCATCTGTCTTTGGTTGTTCGGGATGCTTCCATCCTATGGCAATCTTGCATGTATGACAATCATACAATGAATTTCCTGGAATCGACGATCGATGGAATTTTCGGGCGTATCCGCGACAGATTGTTGCAATCCTTGGCGTTGCACAACTCGGCTCTTGTCAAATATTACGTATTACTGTCATACAGAATGACAAGGCTGAACCGGGCAACGGTCGCCGCTATCAGAGGAGGCTGCAATGGGACGTGAATCGCTATCGAGGATGTTTTGGGTCTGCACCGCGTCGGCGGCGGCCTTGGCATCGACACAGGTCGCCGCACAGGCTGTGCCTGCCGGGGACGCCAGCACCGAGCAGGAAGCGCCCACGCAGGGCGCCGACGATATCGTGGTGACGGCGACGAAGCGCGGCGAGGTTTCGCTGCAGAAGGTTCCGTCCGCGATCAGCGTCGTGACCGGCGCCGTGCTCGATCGGCAGAATGTCCGCGCGCTCGAGGATGTGGCGCGGCTGACGCCGTCGCTGCAGTTCGCCAAGGATGGCGACAGCGACCTCCAACTCATCATTCGCGGCATCCAGTCGCCGGGGGTGAGCACGGTCGGTTTCTACCTCGACGAAACGGTGATCAACGGCGTGAACTTCGGCAGCGGTGGCGGCCGGACTCCCGACATCGGCGCCTATGACGTCGAGCGTGTCGAGGTGTTGAAGGGGCCGCAGGGAACCTTGTTCGGCGCGAGCTCGATGAGCGGTACGGTGCGTATCATTACCAACAAGCCCGATGCGCGCGAATTCGGCGGGCATGTGTCGGGAACGCTGAGCGGCACCCATGAGGGCGGCACCAACTATGGCGGCGAGGGTGTCATCAACATCCCCCTGGTTTCCGACGTCCTCGCCGTCCGCGGCGTGCTCTGGCACGAACGCAATGGCGGCTATATTGACGGCTATTTTGGGGTGAATGGGGCGACCTTCGACAAGGATTCCAACACCAGCGAAAAGACCGGCGGACGCATCGCGGCTCGCTTCACACCGACCGACAATTTCACGCTCGACGCCTTTTACACCCGTCAGGAACTGTCGGTCGACGGCCCCTCGGGCGATACGCCGGAAGCCTCGTCGGGGGTGCTGGCGCCGATCAAGATCGTCAGCGGCGCGCCGTTCCTGCGCGGGTTGGTCGTCCCGCCGAGCCCGAATGCCGTTGCCGCCAGCCGGACCTTCACCGATCCGGCGCGGCCCGAGGTGACCAACGTCGTGCAAATCTATGGTGCAACGGCTCAGCTCGATACCGCGATCGGCAGCTTCACCGCGACCGCGTCGAAATACGATCTCAAATATGACACCTCCTTCGCGCTGACCGGAAGCGGGATCGCCTTCGGCCTGGTCGATGTCGCCCTTTATCGCGCGACCGGCGAGCTTCAGCCGCTGGGGCCGGTGCGCGGCGACCAGATTCAGGATCGCAGCGTCTTTTCGTCGGAAGTGCGCTTCAACTCCACCCTCGACGGTCCGTTCAATTTCGTCGTCGGCGGATCCTATATCGACGATCGCAATATCAGCGAAATGACGGTCAAGATCGCCGATAGCACGACAGGGATTTCGCTGTGCCGTTCGCACGCCGAATGCATCGCCGACGTCGCGTCGCCGGGCGCCAAGTCGTTGATCTATTCGACTGGCGGCGACGATCGGGTTCGGTCCTTCGCGCTGTTCGGAAATGCCGATTACGAATTCACCGACAAGCTGAAGGCGAGCGCCGGCATCCGCTATTTCGAAGCGCGGCTCCATAATATCGCGCTGACCAAGCAGGCGTTTCAGGGAAGTATTCCGCCCGCGACGCCGCCCGCCTACGGCGGGCCGGTGCAGACCGTCACCACTGTCGGCCTCGACGCCCGCGACGTCCAGAGCAAGACGACCTGGAGCGGGTCGCTGTCCTATCAGATCGATCCCGACAAGCTCGTCTATGCCCGTGCCGCTACGGGCTTCCGTCAGGGCGGCATCAACAACTTCAACAGCGCCGCACAGCTCGGCATCATCATCCCCAAATATTTCGGCCCCGATACGGTGCTGAGCTTCGAAGGCGGCGCCAAAACATCCTTCTTCGACCGACGCCTGACGCTGAACGCGACCTATTTCCACATGTTCTGGAAGGATATTCAGGTTCCGGGCTCGTCGCCGACGGGTGCGGCCGGGTTCATTTCCAACGGAACCAACGCGAAGATCGACGGGCTGGAACTGGAAGCGATGGTGCGCCCCGATCCGAGCTTCACTCTCAGCCTCGCGGCGACCTATATGACGGCGAAGCTCAGCAAGGACCAGTTCATGCCCGATCTGGACTTGTTCCCCGAGCCGCCGCCGCTCGGTTACAAGGGCGACCGGATTCCCAAAATTCCGAAATTCACGCTCGCGGCGTCGATGCAATATCGTCTGCCGGCGCCGATCATAGACGGCGTCGAAATGTCGTTCGATGCGGGGCTCAGCTATGTCGGTGCCTCCTATAATGCGTTCAACGACGGATTTGCGGGTTTCCGGCAGATCGGCGACTATGCGCTCCTCAACCTCGGCATCAATTTCGAGGCCGGGCCCGCGACGATCCGCATCTTCGCCAACAATGCCACCGACACCGAAGGGGCGATCGACTGGAACGCCAGCATCACCAACGTGGCGATGCGCAGCACCAACCGGCCGCGTACCATCGGTGTGCTCGCCCGCTACAACTTCTGATAGTCGGGGGGCGGCTTGATTCGGGGCGGGCTTTGCCTGCCCCGCATTTTCGCCCCATTTTTCACCGCGACAGGCGCGAAAGGACCAGCGCCGACGAGGGCAGGGGTTTCAATGGACGCATTTCGCTCGCGTGGCTGGCTGATCGTCGCGGTCAGCCTTTTCGGCATTTCCACCGGCCCGGCCGCATTCGGCATAGCCTCGATCGGCGTCCTGTCCGAACCGATCGTCAAGGAGCTCGGCTGGAGCCGAACCGAACTCAGCGCCGCGGTGTCGGCGATGATGCTCTGCACCGCGCTCTGTCTGCCGCTGGCGGGGCGGCTGATCGACAGGCTGGGCGCGCGGCGCGTGCTGCTGCCGTCGCTGGCGATCATGGCGCTCGCCATGGCGGGGCTCGCCGCGGTGCAATCCTATTGGCAGTTCCTGCTGCTCTATGTCGCAATGGGAACGATCGCGGTCGGCACCAACAGCACTGCCTATATGCGCGTCATCACCGGGTGGTTCGACCATCGCCGCGGCCTCGCGATCGGCATCGCGGGCAGCGGCACGGGGCTCGGCTTCGCTTATGTGCCGCTGCTCACGCAATATTGCCTGGATCATTGGGGATGGCGCTCGGCCTATCTCGGCCTCGCCGCCCTGCTCGTGGCGGTGACCCTGCCGTTGATGGCATTGCTGCTGTCCGACGCGCCCGATCATGATGCGCCGCACGACCGGCCCGAGGCGCAGGCGGGGCAGCAGGGGCTGTCGATGCAGGAAGCGCTGCGCAAGCCCGACTTCTGGGTTCTCGGAGGCATCTTCGTCGTTCTGGCGTTCGTGCTCTATGGCCTGCTGCCGCACCTGGTTCCGCTGCTCCAGGATCGCGGCATTCCGGCCGGCGAAGCGGCTGCCATCGCCTCGCTGTTCGGTTTCGCCGCATTCGGGGGGCGTTTGCTGATCGGTTTCATGATCGACCGGTTCGACGCGCGCCGGATCGCCTTTTCCTTCTTCTCGCTTTCAGCCGTCGGATTGCTGCTGCTGACGATGCCGCTTCCCCAATGGGGCTTCATCGCCGCCGCGCTCCTGCTCGGCGGCAGCCTCGGCGCCGAAGTCGACATGCTGGCCTATCTCACCAGTCGCTATTTCGGGCTGCGCTGTTTTGCCCAGATCTTCGCGACGCTCTTCTCCGCGGTGATGGTGGCGATGGGACTCGGGCCGCTGGCTTTCGGCGCGATCTTCGACCTCACCGGTTCCTATGGCTTCATTCTCGGCACGGGGGTGCCGATCTGCCTGCTCGCTTCGGCGCTCGTTCTGTTGCTCGGTCCTTATGGCGAACGCGCGCGAGGCGGGCAGATTTCGCGGACCTGAAACGCGACGGGCATAAAAAGGGGGGGCCGGTCCTGCGCAGGAGCGGCCCCCCTTTTTCGATGAGGTCAGGGGGCGGGCCGGAGCGATTCATCCTCGATCTGGACCCGGAAACCCGAGCGTTCCTGCGGATAATAGTCCCAGATCGCGAGATGCTGGGTGCAGCGATTGTCCCAGAAGGCGACCGAATGCGGTTCCCAGCGGAAGCGAACCTGGAAATAGGCGTTCTGGACATGCTCATAGAGGAAGGCGAGTATCGCTTCGCTTTCGGCCTGCGGCAGCTCGTTGATATGGCTGGTAAATCCCTTGTTGACGAACAGCACCTTCTTGCCGGTGACAGGGTGGGTACGGATCACGGGATGGACCGCCACCGGATATTGGCCGGCGGGATCGAAGCGGCCGAAGGCGAGGCGACCGTCATGCGTTGCGGTCAGCCCTTCCAGATAGGCCTTCATCCGGTCGGACAGCGCGTCATAGGCCGCATACATGCTGGCGAAAGCCGTGTCGCCGCCGAGCGTCGGCAGCGTGTGGAGATAGAGGATGCTTCCCATCGGCGGCCGTTCGGCGCAGGTCATGTCGCTGTGCCATTCCTCGCCCGCGACATGTTTCGACGATGCGTCGGCGTGGAGCTTGCGCACCTCGGGATGATCGGGAAGCCCCTTGAGTGCATGGGCCTGGAGATAACCGAACTGCTGGCCGACGCGCTTCAGCGACGCGGGGTCCAGGTGCTGGTCGCGGAAGAAAATCACCTGGTGATCGGCAAGCGCCTGCTCAACGTCGCGCACCTGTTCGTCCGAAAGTGCGCCGGTGAGGTCGATCCCGGAAATCACCGCGCCGATGCGCGGGGTCAGTGGTTCGGCCTTAATCGTCTTGTATGTCATGCGAACTCCTCTGCATCCTGATGTCCAATTCCAGCCGCCCCGGTGCAAGGCCCGAAAACGGTGTCGGTTGCAAATCATCTTCCCGCCTTTAATATATGTATGACGATCATACAAGAATAGAGGCGAAAGATGGCGGCATTTCCCAAACTGGGGCTGATCGGTTTTGGCGCGATCGGCAAGGAAATCGCGGTGGCGCTCGACCGTCTCGGCGAGGCGGACCGGCTTGTGGCGACATTGGTGAGGCCGGGGCGGCAACCGCCATTTGGCGTTACCGGGATCGAATCGCTGATGGCGGCGAGGCCCGACGCGGTGATCGAATGCGCCGGGCACGAGGCGGCGCGCAGCTACGTACCGATGCTGCTCGAAGCGGGTATCGATTGTATCCTGAGTTCGGTCGGCGCTCTGACCGACCCGGGTTTTGCGGCGGCCGCGTACGAGGCCGAAGGGCGGGGCGGCGGGCGGTTACGGCTTCCTGCCGGGGCCGTCGCCGGCCTCGACGGTCTGGTGGCGGCAGCGCTCGCCGGAATCGAACAGGTGACCTATAGTTCGTACAAGCCGCCCCATGCCTGGCGCGGAACCCCTGCCGAACAGGCGTGCGACCTCGATGCCCCCTATGACGAATTGCCTTTTTTCGAGGGCACGGCGCGTCAAGCGGCGGCGAACTATCCTCAAAATGCGAATGTCGCGGTGGCAGTTGGCCTCGCCGGACTCGGCATCGATAAAACGCGGGTGCGTTTGATGTCGTCGCGGAACGTGACCGACCCGCTCGGGATCATCGAGGCGGACGGAGCGTTTGGACATTTCCGGTTCGACATTCTGGCGCTTGCATCGCGCACCAACCCCAAGACGTCGGCCCTCACAGCCTATAGCCTGCTGCAAGGGGCGCGGCTCGGCGGCGCGTGGCCGCTCTTCAAGCTCCCGGGGGCCGCTTCGTTGCGGGGTGAATGACGGGACAATCGTCATGCCGCCCGAAGACCGGACACGCCTGGGGTGCTCTGGCGCGCGATGGATCGCATCCGCCGAACGGCCCGGCGCTCGGTATCGGGGTCGGGCAGATGGTCGAGGAAGGATAGCGAGATCGCACCTTCGATTCGCCCATTGCCGGATGAAGGCAACGGCACCGCGATACAGAAGAGGTCATCGCGAATCTCGTGACGATCGTAAGCGATCCGCGACCGGCGGATCGCCGCGAGTTCGTCCTGCAGCGCGGCGGGGTCGGTGATCGTGTTCGCGGTCAGCGCGACCAGCGGCCCGCCGTCCAGATAGGCGTCGAGCTCCGCCTTGGGCAGCGCGGCGAGAAGAATTTTGCCGATCGCCGAACAATAGGCTTCGAGCTGCATCCGTTCGGCGGTGAACAGGGCGCCGGCCTCGCCGCTTTCCTTGACGATGTAGGTGACCATACCGTCCTCGAGGATTCCGGCATGGGCATAAGCGCCGAACGAGTCCGCCAGCCGCGCCAGCGGGCGCCGAAGGCGAGCGGTGAGCTCGGGCTCGGCGGGCCGGGCGAGCGCGGCAAGGCGCGGGGCGGTCCGATAGACGCCTTTCGCGGTGCGGACCAGATAGCCGTCGGCCTCAAGGGTCAGCGCAAGGCGATGCGCCGTTTGGGGAGGCATGGCGATGCGGGCTGCCACGATCGAGAGCGTCGAACGTCCGCCATCGCGAGCCAACGCTTCGAGCAGTCGCAGTCCTTTGCTCAGCGTCAGCGAGGCATAGGAGGGCGCGGCGCGCCGGGTTGATGAAGACTCCATGGCGCATCATGGCATGGTTACTCTCGATTATTAAGAGATAATCGAAATCGGGCTCTGGCTCCACGCGCGATCCCTGATAGCAGGGGGCCGAGCAGACAAGGATGACGAAGACTGATGACGACGACCTATGAAGCTGTCGCCCGCCGCTTGCGCGACGCCTATGCGGACGGCGTGGTGGCGCCTTTGCGCGATGCGCTGGAGCCGACCGACGTCGAAGGCGCCTATGCGGTTCAGACGATCAACACGCGCTATTGGGAAGCGCAGGGACGGCGGATTGTCGGGCGTAAGGCCGGGCTGACCGCAAAGGCGGTGCAGGCGCAGCTCGGCGTCGATCAGCCCGACTTCGGTGTCCTGTTCGACGATATGCGCGTCGCCGATGGCGGCCGGCTTGATGCGGCGCGGGCGATCCAGCCGAAAGCGGAGGCGGAGATCGCGTTCATCCTCGGCGCCGACCTGCCCGATGCCGACACGAGCGCCGAACAGGTCGCGGCGGCGGTGGCGTCGGTCCACGCCGCGATCGAGATCGTCGACAGCCGCATTGCCGACTGGAAGATCAGCTTCGCCGACACGGTGGCGGACAATGGCTCGTCGGCCTTCTTCCTGCTCGCCGATGCGGGGCTGCCGCTCGCCGGACTCGACCTCGAAGGTGCGGCGATGGAGATGCGCGTGAACGATGCGGTCGCCTCGACCGGGGTCGGCGCGGCGGCGCTCGGCAATCCGCTCAACGCCGCGGCGTGGCTCGCACAGACGCTCGCGGCACGCGGCGAGCCGCTGAAGGCGGGCGACATCCTGCTGGCGGGGGCGCTCGGGCCGATGGTCGCGCTGACCCCGGGCGATCACGTCCATGCGAAGGTCGCCGGCATCGGCGAATGCAGCTTCACCTATCAGGACTGAGATGATGGCAAAAACCAAAGTGGCGATCATCGGGTCGGGCAATATCGGCACCGACCTGATGATCAAGATCATGCGCTTGTCCGATGTCCTTGAGATGGCTGCCTTCGTCGGCATCGATCCCGAGAGCGACGGCCTCGAGCGCGCCGAACGGCTCGGCGTGCCGATCACCGCCGAAGGGCTGGACGGCCTGATCGCGATGCCGGGTTTCGCCGATATCGGCATCGTCTTCGACGCGACCTCGGCGGGCGCGCACAAGCGGCACAGCGAGGTGCTGATCGCGCATGGCAAGCGCGTCGTCGACCTGACCCCCGCTGCGATCGGCCCCTATACGATCCCGCCGGTCAACGGCGAGGCGCACCTCGATGCCGCGAACGTCAATATGGTGACGTGCGGCGGGCAGGCGACGATTCCGATCGTCGCCGCGGTGAACCGCATCGCGAAGGTGCATTATGGCGAGATCGTCGCCTCGATCGCCTCGAAGAGCGCCGGTCCCGGCACCCGCGCGAACATCGACGAGTTTACCGAGACGACGAGCGAGGCGATCGTGAAGGTTGGCGGCGCGACGCGCGGCAAGGCGATCATCGTCCTCAACCCCGCCGAACCGCCGCTGATCATGCGCGACACCGTCTATTGCCTGTGCGAGGACGGCGACCGCGAGGCCATTGCCCGGAGCGTTGCGGATATGGTCGCCGAGGTGCAGGCCTATGTTCCCGGCTACCGCCTCAAGCAGGCGGTGCAGTTTGAGAGCATCGGCAGCAACGCGCCGCTCACCATCCCCGAGATGGGCGGCAGCTTCACCGGCCTCAAGGTCAGCGTCTTCCTCGAGGTCGAGGGCGCGGCGCATTATCTCCCTGCCTATGCCGGCAATCTCGACATCATGACCTCGGCGGCGCTCAAGACCGCCGAGAAAATCGCCGAAAGGATGGCCGCATGAGCTTCGATCCTACGAGCACGAAGCTATACATCCAGGACGTGACGCTGCGCGACGGGATGCACGCGATCCGTCACCAGTACGGCCTGGATCATGTGAAGGCGATCGCCAGGGCGCTCGACGCCGCGAAGGTCGATGCGATCGAGGTGTCGCACGGCGACGGGCTTCAGGGATCGAGCTTCAACTACGGCTTCGGCGCCCACACCGATTGGGACTGGATCGGCGCGGTCGCCGAGGTGCTGGAACATAGCGTCCTGACCACGCTGCTTCTCCCCGGGATCGGGACGATCCACGACCTTAAACATGCCTATGAGATGGGCGTCCGCTCGGTCCGCATCGCGACGCATTGCACCGAGGCCGATGTCGCGAAGCAGCATATCGAGTTCGCGCGCGGGATCGGCATGGACGTCGCGGGCTTTCTGATGATGAGCCATATGTCGGAGCCCGAGCCGCTGGCTAGCCAGGCGAAGCTGATGGAAGAATATGGCGCGCATTGCGTCTATGTGACCGACAGCGGCGGCGCGCTGACGATGGACGGTTATGCGGCGCGGCTTCAGGCGTACGACCGGGTGCTGAAGCCCGAGACGCAGCGCGGCGTTCATGCGCACCACAACCTCAGCCTCGGCGTCGCGAACAGCATCGTCGCGGTGCAGAACGGCGCGATCCGCGTCGACGCCAGCCTCGCCGGCATGGGCGCAGGAGCAGGCAACGCGCCGCTCGAAGTGTTCATCGCCGCCGCCGATGTTTATGGCTGGAACCATGGCTGCGACCTGTTCGCGCTGATGGACGCCGCCGAAGACCTCGTGCGCCCGCTTCAGGACCGGCCCGTCCGCGTCGACCGCGAGACGCTCACGCTCGGCTATGCCGGCGTCTATTCCAGCTTCCTTCGCCACGCCGAGAAGGCGGCTGCCGAGCACGGCCTCGACACCCGCGCCATCCTTGTCGAACTCGGCCGCCGCAAGATGGTCGGCGGGCAGGAGGACATGATCGTCGACGTCGCGCTCGATATGGCGAAGCAACGAGAATGCACGCTGCCGGGATAGCCGCCCCCGCAATTCATCTTCGAGCGGACACCGATCTTCGATTTCGAAGTAGCGGCCGATGTTCTTTGTAACGAACAGCGTCTGGAGATCGCTGTCCTCTCCAGCAGCCTTTGCGACCTTTTGGAACGGGCTGTTCGACAGGGTGGACGCGCAAATGGCACGCCGGTCATGGCCGATGCCTCTGCCGCCGCGATGCCGCCGCGGCGATCCTGCGTCATTTCGCCGTTCATCCCGATCGGCGCCATGATGACAATTGCATGCCCAACAGGCCGACTGACAGGCCGCGCGTCGTGCAGTCGACGAGCATCCGCGACACCATGCGCGAGATAGACGCCGATGGCGTGGCAAGGTGGGACCAGCGCGCCTCGCGCACGTGCCGCCATTGCAATCAGGAACATGAGCGCCAGGCGACCGACTGCTCATTTGCCGTGCTCAACTCTCGAAAATATGCAGGCAATTCCGAATAAGGCATCGCCGGGAAATGCTTCCCGCTTTTGGGTTTGTCCGTCGGCGTCCGGTCGCGGCCAGCCTTTGTAACATTACGCAGACGTGCGGCGAGTTCTCGCACCTCCGCAAGGTCAGCTTCTTCCGTTGCTCCAGAGGCACGTCCTTGCCGATTTCGCTGGGAAGATTGAAACTGTTGAATTCTACGCCGCTGTTTGTGAGACGAGCTGGGATCTGTTGGGACTAAAATATATGGTAGTCGCGGGGCATCCATATTCGGCATTGGCTGGCAAACGCGCCAAAAGCCGGGACCAGCACCTCGGACGGATCGGCATTCAGCGCCGGCGGCCTGAAGAGGGCGCCAGCTTCTGAATGTCGATCCATCCTGGCCCCGGCCCGGAGCGGGCCGGAGGATAGCCTAGCGGCCGCAGGCGGCGAGGCGTTCGCGCGCGGACTCGGCCTGGCGCATGATGGTCGCGACCAGATCGACGCAGGTGGGGATGTCGTGGATCAGCGCCTGGCTCTGGCCGCTGGTCCAGATGCCGCCGTCGACGTCGCCATCGCGCAGGACATTCTCGCGCCCGCGCACGCCCGCCATCAGATGCTTGACGTCATCGAAGGTCTTGGTCGGATCGCGCTGGATTTCGGCGACCTCGATCGACACCGTGTTCTTCGCCACGCGGGCGGTGTTGCGCAGCGTGCGCCCGACCAGCACGGTGTCGGTTTCGTTCGCCTCGACGATGCGCTGCTTCACATTCGGGTGAATCTTGGCCTCGACCGTCGCGCAGAAGCGTGTGCCCATGTTGACCGCGTCGGCGCCGAGCGCGAGCGCGGCGACCAGGCTGCGCCCGTCGGCCATGCCGCCCGAGGCGATGATCGGGGTATCGGGAAGGGCGTCGACCGTCGCGGGCAGCAGCACGACGAGCCCGACATCGTCCTCGCCCGGATGGCCGGCGCATTCGAAGCCGTCGATGCTGATCACGTCGACGCCCTTTCGCACCGCCGACACCGAATGACGGACCGAGGTGCATTTATGGATGACCTTGACCCCTTCTTCCTTGAAGCGCGGCAGATGGTCGGTCGGGGCGCGGCCCGCGGTCTCGACGATCTTGATCCCGCTCGCGATGATCGCCTCGCGATAATCGTCATAGGGGATGGGGTTGATCGACGGCAGCAGGGTCAGGTTGACGCCGAAGGGCTTGTCGGTGCGCTTGCGCGTCGCCTCGATCTCGTCGAACAGCGCCTGGCCGGTCGGATACATATGCGCGGTGATGAAGCCCAGCGCGCCCGCATTGGCGACCGCGGCGACGAGTTCGCCATAGCCGACGCCGGTCATCCCGCCCATCACGATCGGGGTTTCGATGCCGAACATCTCGGTGATTCGCGTCTTGAAAGCCATGGTCTTTTTTTCCTCGGTTGCGGGCGACTGCCCTGTTCCTGTGACACGCCTTCCTGCCGGCGCGCGGGGTTCGATCAGCCGGCGTCGGCCTTGACGACGCCGCCGTGCCAGCTTCGATATTCGTCCTCGCCGGTATCGATCACATATTGATGGCGGTGAATGGGGTAGGAGCTGACCTGGCGGAACTGAACCCGCCGGACGCCGGGCATTCCGTAGATCTCGTCGATCGTTGCGGTGAGCGCATTCTGGTCCTTTGCGTAAATATGGGCGAGGAGGTTGAACGACCCCGTCTTCATCGCGCAGCCCGAGCAGCGATCCATGCCCGCGAGCGCGCGATAGGTGACGCTGAGCTCGCTCGGGTGCACCTCGACATAGGCCCATCCGAAAACGCGCATGTTCGTCGCGCTGACGTCGATGAGCAGGCCATAGGTGATGGTGCCGGTTTCGGTCAGCCGCCGCAGCCTCTTGCGGATGGCGGCTTCGGAAAGGCCGAGCTGGCGGCCGAGCGCCCGATTGCTGGTGCGGCCGTCGCCGTGCAGTATCTCGATGATCTGGCGGTCGATCGGGTCGGGGTCGAAGCGGATGGTCATAGCGAGGCGATTCCCGATTTGATGCACGCCTCGCCGATCGAAACGTCGGTCGCGAGCGCGACGACGCCGGGGATCCGGCCGATCCGGGTTTCGACGATCTCGCGAAAGTCGGACACTTCCTGCGCGAAGATCATCACCTGCAGGAAGGGATTGTCGAAGAAGCGGGAGATCGAGAAGACCGTTTCGATTTCGGCGATCTCGGCCGCGATGCGCTCGATGTCGGCATGGTCGCAGCTCACCTCGATCCAGCCGACCGTCGCATAGCCGGCCCGCGCGATATTCTGCTGAACCGACGGCTTGATCACCTTGGCGCGGATGAGCGCATCGACCCGGACCGAGATGGTGCTTTCGGCGACTCCGAGTTCGCCGGCGATGTCCTTGTTCGAAATCTGGGGTTGGCGCGACAGGGCCGCGATGATCTGACGATCGAGCGCGTCAATCTTTCTGGTCCCCGTCATCCGCTCGATGTCCCCATTGCGTCCGGCCCGTTTTCTGTGCGCGCCGCCGGGAATGGGCCGGGAATTTGCATGACTCAAGCGAAAAATCCATCTCATTTGATGAAGATATATAATACAGAATTATGCGTCCCAATTATATCTTGACAGGTTCGCATTCATCGACAATCATCGCGACATACAGAAAGTCCAAAAATGGGCAAGCGCCGCGTGGGAGCGGCGAACCGGCACCGCAGGGGCCGGGCGCAGGGAGAGGAAAAGGCTATGGGAATCAGACTGAGGCATTCTGTCCGTTGGCTGGCGGCCGCCAGCTGCCTGGCGATCGCGGGGGCGCTGCCCGTGACGGCGAGCGCTGCCGAGGAAACGGCCGACGAGGCCGCGGCGCAGGCCCGCGAAGCCGCGAGCACGGCCCATGGCGAAACCGATATCGTCGTGACAGCGCGCCGCCGCGAGGAAGGGCTGAGCCGCACGCCGGTCGCGGTCTCGGTGCTGACCGGCGATGCGCTCCAGTCGCGCAGCATCAATTCCGAGGCCGACCTCCAGACCGCGACGCCGGGGCTGATCGTCCGCTCGACCCAGGGGAGCAGCCAGTTCAACTATGCGATCCGCGGCCAGTCGATCGATGCCTTCAGCGTTTCGCAGCCGGGGGTGCTGACCTATGTCAACGAGTTCCAGACCAATGCGCTGACGGCGGGTTCGCTCTACGATCTCGGTTCGGTGCAGGTGCTCAAAGGGCCGCAGGGGACATTGTTCGGCCGCAACACGACGGGGGGCGCGGTTCTCTTCTCGACCGCGGAGCCCGAGTTCGACACCTTCGCGGGCATGGCGCGCGGTCGCGCGGGCAATCTCGGCGCGTGGCAGCTCGAAGGCATGGTCAATGCGCCGCTCGGCGACGGCGTGGCGCTTCGCCTTGCCGGGCTCGTCGATCAGCGCGACGGTTTCGTGCGCAATCTCGTCAATGGCGAGCGGCTCGCCAACGTCGATCGCTGGTCGATCCGCGGATCGCTGCGCTTTCAGATCGGCGACGCTATCGAGAGCAGGTTCGTCGGCGAATATGGGCGGGCCAAGGGCCATGGCGATCCGCTTCTGGCCTATTCGGCCAACGCGCCGGGATCGGTCGGCCCGAACGGGCAGGCGCTCGCCGCCGACGTGCCGACGTTCTACAGTCCCATCCTCGACACGATCGCCGGCGCCGGCGCCTATGCGGCCCTGATGGCCGCTTATCCGGGCACGCCGGCGGGGGGCTATGGCGATTATGTGAACGTCCAGCGGGGGCTCGGTACTCGGGCGACCTATCTCGACGCCGATACCGGCCTCGACGCCAGGAGCGGCTACATCATCAACACCACCAGCATCGATGTCTCGGACAGCGCCCAGATCAAGAATATCATCGGCTATTCGTGCAACCGCAATGTGTCGCTGTTCGACCAGGACGGCAGTCCCTTTCCCTTCTATGGCAACGTCCAGACCTTCAACCGGGTGAAGACCTTCTCGGAGGAACTGCAGCTTTCGGGAAGCGCGATCGACGGCCGGCTGAGCTATATCGCCGGCCTCTATTATTCGAAGGAAAAGCGGACGAGCGGACAGGATTTCCGCTATTTCGATCTTGGCCCGGTCGCCAATCCGATCCTCGCGCCCGTTTTCGGCGCGCCGTCGCTGCCGCTCGCCAACCGTCTCGAGGGCGATTTCGACATCCAGAGCATCGGCGCCTTCGCGCAGCTCTCGTTCAAGCTGACCGACCAGCTCAGCGCGACGGGCGGCATCCGCTATACGAAGGAGAAGAACGCTTTCACCGAAGTGTCGGGCTTCGCCCCTTTCTATCCGTCGGGGATCGTCGAGAAGCGCAAGGACAGCAAGCCGAGCTGGACGCTGGGAGTCGAATATCAGGCGACGCCGACCTTCTTCCTCTATGCGACCTATCGTGGAAGCTGGCGCGGCGGCGGCTTCAACTATAATGCGCCGCCGGTCAACGCGTCGGCCGAGAACGGCGGCAACAGCTTCGATCCCGAACGGATCGAGGATGTCGAACTGGGCGCCAAATTCCTCGGCGAGGTCGGCACGGTTCCGGTTCGCGCCAATCTGGCCGTCTATAAGAGCTGGGTGAAGGCCATCCAGCGGGTCGCCTATCTGACCTTTCCCGATGTGGGGCCGGGCGGGGCGACCGTCAACGCGGACGGCGCGACCTTCCGGGGCGTCGAACTCGACGCCGAGGTTACCGTGGCGCCGGGGGTGCGGATCGGCGGTTCCTTCAATCACACCGATCCCAAATATCGCGGCGATACGCAGCAGACGCTGTTCGGCACCTTCATCGACTTCACGACCTTTGCCGACGTGACGCGATATTCGGGGAGCGGCTATATCGACGTCGCCGCGCCGCTCGGCAACGACGCGGGCGAATTGCGCGCGCGCGTCGACATCTATGCGCAGTCGGGCCTCTATTTCTCCAACTATGGTCAGAGCGGCGCGCCCGGCACCCGGCTGCCCTCCTATGAACTCGTCAACGCCCGGATCGGCGTCGACGACATCGGCGGCACCGGCATCTCCGCCGCCTTCTTCGCCAAGAATATCTTCGACAAGGAATATTTCGTCGGCGGCATCGGGCTCGGCACCGCGGGTGGCTACAACCTCGCGGTTCCCGGCGAACCGCGCACCTACGGCGTCGATTTGAGCTTCCGCTTTTAGAGACCCTCCTGCGCCCCGGCGGTTCGCCGGACGGGGCGCTTTTCCCTCACTGGAGTGGGCCATATGATTGAAATGGACGCGATCGTCATCGGCGCCGGCATGTCGGGCATGTATCAGCTTCACCTGTTGCGACGGCTCGGCCTGTCGGTGCAGGTTCTGGAAGCCGGCGGCGAAGTTGGCGGCACCTGGTACTGGAACCGCTATCCGGGCTGTCGTTTCGATTCCGAAAGCTACAGCTATTGCTTTTCCTTCGACGAGGACATGCTCCAGGAATGGAACTGGAGCGAGCATTTTGCGCCGCAGCCCGAGACCTTCGCCTATCTCCGCCGCGTCGCCGACAAGCTCGATCTGCGCAGGGATATCCGTTTCGACACCCGGGTCGCCTCGGCGCACTGGCAGAACGAGGCCGGCCGCTGGGTGGTGCGGTGCGAGGATGGGTATGAAGCCAGCGCCCGCTATCTGGTGACGGCGGTGGGCATATTGTCGATCCCCGTCATCCCGAATTTTCCGGGGCGGGGCAGCTTCGCGGGCCGGCAGTTCCACACCTCCGACTGGCCGCGCGACGGAATCGAGCTTGCGGGCAAGCGCATCGCGGTCGTCGGCACCGGGGCCACCGGGGTCCAGGTCATTCAGGAAATGGCGAAGGTCGCGGGGCAGCTTACCGTGGCCCAGAAAGAGCCGAACTGGTGCAAGCCGCTCTGCAACGGCCCGATTTCGCCCGACGAAATGGCCGATATCAAGGCGCGCTATGCCGAAATCTTCGCGACGTGCCGCGGCAGCGACGCGGGGTTCGTCCACAATTGGGATCCGCGCGGCACCTTCGACGTCAGCGACGAGGAGCGCGAAGCCTTTTACGAACAGAAATATGGCGAACGCGGCTTCGCCTTCTGGCTGAGCAATTTTGCCGATCTCTCGGTCGACGCACGCGCGGCCGGCCTCGCGAGCGATTTTCTGGCGCGCAAGATTCGCGCGCGCGTTGCCGATCCGGCGACGGCGGAAAAGCTCATCCCCAAGGACCATCTGTTCGGCACGCGGCGGGTGCCGATGGAGACGAATTATTATGAGGTGTTCAACCAGCCCAACGTCGACCTGATCGACGTCAACGCCGACCCGCTGATCGAGATCATGCCCGACGGCATGCGGTTCGAAAGCGGCTTCGTGCCTGTCGACGTAATTATCTATGCCACGGGTTTCGACGCGGTGCGCGGCGCCTTCGACCGCATCGACATCGTGGGCAAGGGCGGGTTGACGCTGAAGGAGAAATGGGACGACGGGCCGGTCACTTTCCTAGGTCTCCAAAGCCACGGCTTCCCCAATTTCTTCATGATCGTCGGGCCGCACAGCGGCGCCACCTTCTGCAACGTGCCGCGCTGCGCCGAACAGAATGTCGAGTTCATCGCCGGACTGATCGGCCACATGGAAGGCAAGGGGCTGACGCGGTGCGAAGCCACCGCGGCGGCCGAGGAAGACTGGACGAACCAGGTGCTCGACCAGGCGGACCAGTTGCTCGCGGGCAAGACGAACAGCTGGTTCACCGGGATCAACCACAACATCGAAGGGCGGGGAAAGCGCAAGATGCTGCTCTACACGCTCGGTCAGCAATATTTCCTGAAGGTCTGCCGCGACGTCGTCGAGCAGGACTATCGCGGCTTCGACATGGCGCGCGAGCGGACGGCCGCCTGAGCCCTTTTCAAGGAGAGTCCCATGCCCAGCGAAGCCTATGAAGCTCTGGTCGCCGAGCTGTTCGCGTCGCCGATGCCGACCGACATAAAGGAGATGCGCGAGGCCTATCGCGCGATGGGCGACGCCTTTCCGCTTCCCGATGACGTCAGAGCGGCCAAAACCACGCTCGGCGGCCGCCCTTGCGAATGGCTCGCGGTCGCGGCGGCGCCGCGGCACGCCATCCTGCTCGTGCACGGCGGCGGATATTGCATCGGCGGTCTCGATTCGCACCGGCATCTCGGCGGCGAAATCGCGCGGCAAACCGACTCCCGCGTCGCCGTGATCGATTATCGTCTGGCGCCCGAGCATCCCTATCCGGCGGCGCTCGACGACTGCAAGCGGGCCTACGTCGAGCTTCTGGAGCAGGCGGGCACCGAAAAAATCGCTCTGGTTGGCGACAGCGCCGGGGCCGGGCTCGTGATGGCGCTTCTCGCCGAATTGCTGCGCGAGAAGCAAGTGCTCCCGGCCAGCATCTATTGCATGTCGCCCTGGGCCGACCTTGCCAATACGGCCACGTCGCGGACGCTCAAATGCGCCGGCGACCCGCTTGCGAAGATCGACCAGCTTGCCAAGATGGCCGATCTTTACGCCGGAGGCATCGCGGTCAGCGATCCCCGTATTTCACCGGCCTTCGCCGACTTTCGGGGGGCGCCGCCGGTCTTCATCCAGGCGGGCACCGCCGAAGTCCTGATGGACGATGCGCTCAACCTCGCCAAATCGCTCGCCGATGCTGACGTCGATGTCGACCTCGAACTTCGCGCCGGCATGGTGCACGTCTGGCCCTGGTTCTTTCCCGCGATTCCCGAAGGAGCGGCCGCACTCGCGCGCGCGTGCCGCTTCCTGTCGCGTCATTTCGACGAGGGCTGACCCCGTCTATTTCGCCTGAACCTCGTTGCCGAGGACCATCATCGCCGACAGCGCCAGCGTCTGGGCGCCGCGCTTGATCGTCGGTTCGGGGACCGGCGCGAAATAGGGCGAGTGGTTGACCGGCAGCGGCTTCCCCTCGGCCTTGTAGCGCGCGATCGTCGCCGGGCCGTAGCCGCCGATCGCGAAGAAGACCGACGGCACGCCTTCGTCGATGAAGACCGAATAATCCTCGCTCGCGGTGCCGCCCGACTCGCTGGCGGGAACGAAGAGCACGTCCTTGCCGAAGACCGTCTTCAGCATCGCCGCCGACCGCGCCGACAGGGCCGCGTCGTTGTGGACCGCGTTGGTGCCCGTCGGCTGGGTGATCGTCGGCTCGGGCGCGCGCGCCATCGCCGCGACCGAGCGCGCGGTGCGCTCGACGCCCTCGACGAGCAGCTTGCGCGTCGCATCGTCGTGCGAGCGCAGCGTCAGCTTGAGGTCGGCATGATCGGGAATGATGTTGTTGACCGTGCCCGCGGTGAAGGCGCCGACGGTGACGACGCCGAACGCCTTGGGGTCCTTTTCGCGGCTGATGATCGACTGGACGTCGGTGACGAAGCGGCTGCCCATCATCACCGGGTCGATGCTCTTGTCGGGCATCGAGCCGTGCGCGCCGACGCCGTTGAAGGTGATGTCGATCGCGTCCGACGCCGAACTGACGACGCCGTCCTTTACCATCACCGTGCCGACCGGCATCGGCGCGACATGCGCGGCAAAACCGAAATCGGGCTTGGGCCAGCGGGTGAAGAGCCCGTCGGCGATCATCGCCTTCGCGCCGCTGACAGTCTCCTCGGACGGCTGGCCGATGAACATCAGTGTGCCGTGCCACTGGTCCTTCATCGCCGCGAGTGCCGCGGCGGCGCCGACCCACCACGCCATGTGGCTGTCGTGGCCGCAGCTATGGTCGACGAAGCTCAGCTTGCCGTCGACGGTCTGCTGCGCGCGGCTGGCATAGGGGAGGCCGGTCTTCTCCTCCATCGGCAGCGCGTCCATCTCGGCGCGGACGAGCAGGGTCGGGCCCTCGCCATTCTTGAGGATCGCGACGATGCCGGTCTTGCCGACCTTTTCGGTGACGGTGAAGCCGAGCTTGCGCATCTCGGCCGCAAGGATCGCGGCGGTGCGCACCTCCTGAAAGCCGACCTCGGGATGCGCGTGGAGATCCTTGTAGAGCGCGTCGAGGTGCGGATATTGCTTGTCGATCGTCGCGTCGATCCGGGCGAGCGCGGCGGCAGCGTCGAAGCCGGGCGCGGCCGGGGCCGTCTGGGCAAAGGCGGGCAGCGCCGTCAGGCCTGCGGTCAGGGTCAGCAATATCTTGCGCATGAAGCAGTCTCCACTGTTGGAACGGAAAGGGATGCGCCGGGTCAGCGCAGGAGCGCGGTGACCAGGCGGTGCAGGAAATCGTCGGCGACCGGACGGCGTGCGAGATAGCCCTGGTCGATCGCGGCGGTGATCGCGAAATTGATTTCAAAGGGTGACAGGACGGGAGTGATGCCCTGTTCGCCGAGCGCGCGGGTCAGCGTCGCGACATTGGCTTTGCGCCGCTGGCGCTGCGCGTCGATGATCGGGGCGATGAGGTCGGGCGCGACCCGCCGTGCCTCGTAGATGGCGGGCAGGCAAGTGCCGACGACCGGGTCGTCGTAGCGGTTGCGGACGGCGATCGCGAAAGCCAGCAGATCGGCGGCGGCGTCGCCGCTATCGGCAAGCAGCGCATCGTCGAAACGGTCGTTGAAGGCGTCGACCAGCGCCGCGACCGCCGAGGGCCAGCGGCGATAGAAGGTCGGGCGAGGAATGCCGGCGTGCTGGCAGATGCGATTGATCGACAGGCCGGCGAAGCCATGCTCGCCCAATATGGCGACCGCGCTGTGCTTGATCCGGTCGTCGAGCCCCGCCTGCCGCGGCCGCCCCGCCGTCGTGTCCCTGTCGCCCACTGCCGTGACTTCCATCTGTCCCGCACCCGCAATGCCCGATCGCGCCGCCCCAGGCGAATGAATAATATCGATACATGATTGTATCGATATTTTGAGCGCGGTCAAGGGTTTCGCGTCATTCCCGTCATCAATGCCGTCGTTGCCGGCCGTGCCGGGGGATTGACACGCGTATCGATTTTGCGCCAAGGCTCGATTTCGATGCATATTTGTATCGAAATGGTTCGCGGCAGCGACAGATAATGACGAAGGGGCGATCAAGCCCTCGCATCGCCGCGGCAGGCAGACAGGGAAGGGCTCTCGATATGTTGGACAATCGCAAA
>Ga0182745_1000654_pt1 | contig 36865 bp, 28 predicted proteins | sample eDN3rd30CKraftBY_FD_128523 | JGI IMG/M metagenome (GOLD analysis project Ga0182745, IMG submission 128523) | Enriched backyard soil microbial communities from Emeryville, California, USA - eDNA 3rd pass 30_C Kraft BY (version 2) (version 2) | ecosystem: Environmental > Terrestrial > Soil >...
CAGTTCGCCCGCCGGCATGGGCCGCGGACGATAGCTGCCGCCGCCATAGCTCGCCATGCCGGCCGCCGACGGCGTGCCTGCCACCAGAAGCGTGCGCGCCCTGTCAAAGGTCGTCCCGGTGTTGTTGGTCAGCGTGACCCAGCCCTGGACATCGATCGTCCCCGCCTTTTCGTCGTAGAGCGAGACATAATCCGCCGACCAGCCGAGCCCGCCGGTCAGATAGGACAAGGTTGCCGGCCGCGTCCCGGCGCTCTTGCTCTCGACCGTGATCGACAGCGTCGGCTTGGCGCGCAGGTTCGGCGGAATCTTGTCGAAGATCACCCGCACCGGCAGCCCGTCGTCGCGCAATATCTCGATCCGCCCACCGTTATCGAGCACCACGCCGCCATTGACCGCGAGCACTTTCGCGCGCTCGCGCGTTTCGGCGCCGGTCGCGGGGTTGATCCGCAGCAGCGTCACCATCTCGCCGACCGCCTTCTCCATCAGCGCATTGGGCGACAGCAGGTCGTAATCGAAATTCTGCTCGACGATCGCGGTGTCCGCGGCGCTGAACGACACCGTCTGCGGGCGAATCTGCGCCGACACGTCGGGAAATTCCTGGCGCGAGCGCCCGGCGGGAAAGCCGATCTGCCGGATGTCCTGAACCAGCGACTGGCCGCCATTATAGATGGTCACCGACAGCTCGCCCTGCGCGCTGCCCGCGGCCGGGTCCTGCGCCGCGGCGGGGCCGGCGCCGAGCGCCAGCGCCAGAAAGCAAGTGACTGTCAAAGCGCGCATAAAAAGCTCCCCCGAACGGCTGTCCGGGGGAGGCTATGGCATGTGCTGTGTAAAAACCAGCGCGAAATCGCGAGCTTATTCGGCCGCTTCGACCCCGGTATCGCGCGCCGCGAGGGTGCGGCGGGTGCGGCGCGGCTTGGGCGCGGGCGCTTCCGCAGCGGTATCGGCGCTTTCCGCGGCATTCGCTTCGGGGGCTGGTTCAGGGCGCCCGATCGCGGGCGGCAGCACCGCGGTATCGATGCCGGCATTGCCCTCTTCGGCCTCGGCCGGGCGGGCGCGGCGCGGACCGCGGCGGTTGGTGCGCGGCGCGGGCGCCGCGTCTTCGGCCGCAGCCTCGCCGCCATCTTCGGCATCGGGCTGCTGGGCACGGTTTTCGTCGCGATCACGGCGGTTATTGCCGCGCTCGCGCGGCTGCCGATTGCCGCGATTATCGTCCTCGTCGCGGCGCTCGCCGCCCTGGCGTTCGCCACCATTGCGATCACCGCTCTGCCGCTCGCGATTGTCGCGACCGCTCTCGGTGCGTTCGGCGGGGACATCGGCCTCGAAGTCGCTGTCGTCATGGCCGTCGAAATCCTCGACGCCGCGAATTTCACGATGGCGCTCGGGGCTGCGCTCCTGCCCGTTCGCCGCCGCTTTCTCTTCCTGGCGAGCGCGAAAATCGCTCAGCACGCGGAAATAATGGTCGGCGAACTGGAGATAATATTCGGTCTGGACCCGATCGCCCGAAAGCTGCGCGTCGCGCGCGAGATTGCGGTATTTCTCGATCATCTGGGCCGCGTTGCCGCGCGCGCGGCTGTCGATGCGATTGGCCTGATCGGCACCACCCCGGCCGCCCGACTGCGAGCGATTATTGTTGCTGCCGTTGTTGTTGCGGCCGCGACGGCGACCGCTCTGTCGGTTGTTCATGTTCAACTGAGACATCCTGATAAGCTAATAAGCTACGCCAACCCCTTTTGGCCGACCGCGCCATTTGCGCGTCGCGCCCGCGCTGTCCGCGCGGTTCTTGCCCTTTACCGCTTGCGCCGGGCCCCACGGCCCCGCACCAGCATCGTAAGTGGGAAACAGACCAGCCGGACCGTCGGGGAACCGTGCCGGGTCTGTGAGCCCGCCCCTACAGCGCTTTGCGGCGGAAACCAAGCGAATAATTGTGCGGGTCTGTCAGGCGCGGGTCAGCAAAAGCGCCCTGTCGCGGCCGCCCAGATCCTGTCTGCATCGGACGGCAAATCCCGCTGCTTCGGCAAGCTCGGTTACCGATATGCGTTGTCGGTGCCCGATTTCAAGGATCGCCATGCCATCCGTCGTCAGGAGGCGCGGCAGATCGGGGATGATCCGGCGGTAATCGTCGAGCCCGTCGACACCGGCGAACAAGGCTTCGGCCGGCTCGTGATCGGCGACGTCGGGCATCAGCGTTTCGGTCTCGGCAATATAGGGCGGATTGCAGAGAATGAGGTCGAACGGCCCCTCCACCCCCCTGCCCCAATCGCCCGGCAGGAACGACGCGCGGTCGGCGAGGCCAAGCCTTTCGGCATTGTCGCGGGCATAAGCGAGCGCATATTCCGACGCATCGACGCCAAGCCCCGTCGCATCGGAAAACTCGCTGAGCGCCGCAAGCAGCAGCGTGCCCGGGCCGGTTCCGAGATCGAGAATGCGGCGCGGCCAGCCGCCGGCCCTTTCGCGGCGGATATCAAGACAGGCCTCGATCAGTGCCTCGCTGTCGGGACGCGGAATCAGCACGCCGGGACCGACCTCGACGCGAATCGTCCAGAAATCGCGATAGCCGACGATATAGGCGATCGGCTCGTTCGCCATGCGCCGCGCGACGAGGTGGACATAGATGTCGGGCACCGCATGGCGCGCCGGATCGAGCAGGAGCGCCTGCCTCTCGATCCCCAGCGCGTGCGCCATCAGTAATTCGGCATCGAGCCTCGGGGTATCGCTGGTTGCCGACAGAAGGCTCGTCGCGGTGCGGAGATTGTCGCTTATATCTCCTTCGCGGCTAGCCATCGCCCAGCCCCGCCAGCCGCTGCGCCTGATCCTCGGCGATCAGCGCGTCGATCAGTTCGTCCATCTGCCCTTCCAATATCTCGGGCAGGCGGTGGAGAGTCAGGTTGATGCGGTGATCGGTCACGCGCCCTTGCGGGAAATTATAGGTGCGGATGCGTTCGGAACGGTCGCCCGACCCGACCATCGACTTGCGCGCCGACGCCTCGGCATCGTGGACCCGCGCGCGTTCGAGGTCATAGAGCCGCGCGCGCAGCACCTGCATCGCCTTGGCACGGTTCTTGTGCTGGCTGCGCTGGTCCTGCTGGATCACGACGAGGCCGGTCGGGATATGGGTGATGCGGATCGCCGAATCGGTGGTGTTGACATGCTGGCCGCCCGCGCCCGACGAGCGGTAGATATCGATCTTGAGGTCGCGTTCGTCGATCGCGACATCGACCTCCTCGGCCTCGGGCAGCACCGCGACGGTCGCGGCGCTGGTGTGGATGCGACCGCCGCTTTCGGTGACGGGGACGCGCTGGACGCGGTGAACGCCGCTTTCGAACTTCAATTTCGCGAACACGCCCTGCCCCGCGACGCTGGCGACGACTTCCTTGTAACCGCCGACCTCGGCCTCGTTCGCCGAGATCAGCTCGACCTTCCAGCCCTGCGCATCGGCATAGCGGCTGTACATGCGCAGCAGGTCGCCCGCGAACAGCGCCGCCTCGTCGCCGCCGGTGCCGGCGCGGATTTCGAGCATCGCGGCGCGCTCGTCGGCGACGTCCTTCGGGAGCAGCTTGATCGCGAGGTCGTGCTCGGCGGCGGGCAAGGCGCCCTCGACCGCAAGCAATTCCTCCGCAGCCATCGCCTTCATCTCGGGATCGGCGAGCATCTCGGTGAGCGACACGAGTTCGCCGCGCAACCGCGTCACTTCCGCGGCGGCTTTCGCTACGGGTTCGAGCTCGGCGAACTCCTTCGACGCCGCGACGAAATCCGCGGGCGCCATATCGCCCGTCGCCATCCGCGCCTGCAAAGCGGCGTGGCGCTCGATGATCGCATCGATCTGTTTTTCGGGAATGCTGACCATATGCTCGCTGTCATTTGCTTTTCGTCATGCTGAACTTGTTTCAGCATCCATTCGGCACGTCCTATGGAGGGAGCGCTGAATGGACCCCGGATCAAGTCCGGGGTGACGAATGAAGATAAGCCTCGACCTCTTTCGCCCGCTCGCGGTCGCCGCGCACGTTGATATGCGCCGCGCCGTCGCGGGTGCCGACCGAGACCAGTGCGTGCGCCGGAATCTTCGCCGCCTTGTCGAAGCGTTTACGCGGCGAGCCGGTCGCGACGATCTCGGTGGCAAATCCCGCGGCGCGCAGATCGGCGAGCGTCCGCATCGCGCGCGCAAGTTGGCCATCGTCCTCGACCGCGATCACCGCGTCGAGCCGATTGTCGATCACATCGTCGGCCAGCAGCATCGCCAAGCGCTCGACCCCCGCCGCCCAACCGACCGCCGGGGTCGGCGGCCCGCCCAGAGTCTCGATCAGCCCGTCGTAGCGGCCGCCGCCGAGCACCGTGCCCTGCGCGCCGAGCCGGTCGGTGACGAATTCGAACGCGGTGTGGCGATAATAGTCGAGCCCGCGCACCAGCCGCGCGTTGCGCTCCCACACCACCCCCGCCGCGTCGAGCCCGGCGGTCACCGCGCCGAAGAAATCCTGCGCTTCGCTCGTCAGATAGGCATCGATGTCGGGCGCGCTGTCGGCGACCGGGCGATCCTGCGCATCCTTGCTGTCGAGGATACGCAGCGGATTCTTGTCGAGCCGCGCGAGGCTGTCCTCGCTGAGGCTCGCGCGATGGCCCATGAAATGCTCGACCAGCGCCGTGCGCCACGCCTCGCGGCTGTCCGCATCGCCGAGCGTGTTGAGCGTCAGGGTCACGCCCTCGGCGACGCCCAGCTCCTTCAGAAGCTGGTCGGCGAAGATCAGCAGTTCGGCGTCGGCGAGCGGGCTGTCGCTGCCGATGATTTCGGCGTCGAGCTGATGGAACTGGCGATAGCGGCCCTTCTGCGGGCGTTCGTAGCGGAACAGCGGGCCGTGCGTCGCCACCTTGAGCGGCGCGAACTGCTGCCAGCCATTGGTGATGTAGGCGCGCGCGATCCCCGCGGTGAATTCGGGGCGCAGCGTGATCGATTCGCCGCCGCGATCCTCGAACGAATACATTTCCTTCGATACGACGTCGGTCGTTTCACCCAGCGAGCGCGCGAACACCGCGGTCGGCTCGATCACCGGCACCTCGACCCGCTTGAAGCCATAAAGGCGGCGCACCCGGTCGAACGCATCGACGACATGGCCGAAGCGGTCGGCGAAATCGCCAAGCATGTCCTGGGTGCCGCGCACCGGCTGCGGCGCCTTGATCTTCGCGTTCTTGTCCTTGCTCATGCGCCGCGCGTCTAATGGGTTTTGGTCGAAAGGCAAAGCACGCTTGCAGAGCGTTCGCTGGACCTCGGCAGTTTTTGACGGCAGAGAAACGATCATGAAAAAAGCCCAGTTCGTCGCATCGCTCGCCGCATCCGCCCTGATCGCCTTCGCTCCCGCGCTTCACGCGCAGGACGGCAACAGCCGTCCGCAGCCGGTGGTCCAGCCGCACGTCATCCCGCTGCCCGCCGACAAGCCTTATCCGGGGACGATGCTGCTCAGGGTCGATGCCACCGATTTCATGCGCGGCATCTTCCGCGTCCGGCAGACGATCCCGGTCGCGAAAGCGGGCAAGCTCACCCTGCTCTATCCGCAATGGCTGCCCGGCAAGCACGCCCCGCGAGGCGCGATCGCCGAGATCGCGGGCTTCAAGGCGAGCGCGGACGGCAAGTCGCTCATCTGGACGCGCCAGCCGACCGACGTCTATGCCTTCGACATCGATGTGCCCGCGGGCGCCAAGAGCATCGATGTCGCTTTCGACTTCCTGTCGCCGACACGCACGAGCGAGGGCCGCGTCGTCGTCACCCCGGCGATGATGAACCTGCAATGGGAGCAGGTGAGTCTCTATCCCGCAGGATATTTCACCCGCGACATTCCGGTGCAGCTCGACGTGACGCTGCCCGACGGCTGGACCGGCGCAGCGGCGCTCGACGGGCTCAAAATCTCGGGCAATCGCTACAGCTATGCGCCGACCAGTTACGAGACGCTGGTCGACAGCCCGATGTTCGCGGGCCGCTATTATCGCAAATGGGATCTGGGGCAGAATGTCACGCTGAACGTCGTCGCCGACGAGGCCCAATATCTCGACGCCAAGCCTGACCAGATCGCGCGCCACGCCGCCATGGTGGCGGAGGCGGTGGCGCTGTTCGGCAGCCGTCATTTCGACCGCTATGAATTTCTGCTCGCGCTGACCGACGAACTCGGCGGCATCGGGCTCGAACATCATCGCAGCAGCGAGAACAGCAGCAGCCCCGACTATTTCACCAAATGGGACGAGGGCGAGACGCTGCGCGGACTGCTGCCGCACGAGTTCACCCATAGCTGGAACGGCAAATACCGTCGCCCCGCCAAGCTCTGGACCCCCGATTTCCGCACCCCGATGCAGGGCAATCTCCTCTGGGTCTATGAAGGGCAGACAAGCTTCTGGGACTTGGTCCTCGCGGGCCGCTCGGGGATGCAGTCGAAGGACATGATCCTGTCCGAATGGGCGACCAACGCCGCTTACTACAGCGTCCAGCCCGGCCGCGACTGGCGGTCGGTCGAGGATACGACGCTCGACCCCGTGATCGCGGGACGCAAGGCGCGCGCCTTCCCCAGCGCGACGCGCACCGAGGATTATTACAACGAGGGCTCGCTGATGTGGCTGGAGGCGGACATGATCATCCGCCAGGCGACGAACGACCGGAAAAGCCTCGACGATTTCGCGAGGAGCTTTTTCGGTGGCAAGACTGGCGACTGGGGCGAGGTCACCTATGACTTCGACGATGTCGTGGCGGCGCTGAACGCCGTCCACCCGTACGACTGGGCGAAATTCCTCCACGAGCATATGCAGCTTCCCGGCCAGCCCGCGCCGGTCGCGGGAATCGAGCGCGCGGGATACCGCCTCGTCTGGCGCGACACACCGAACGCCTATGATCGCGGCCGCATGGCGCGCGCGAAGACTTACGACCTCACCCATTCGCTCGGCATGGTGATCGACAAGGACGGCGTCGCGGGCAGCATCCTGTGGGACGGCCCCGCCTTCCGCGCCGACATCGTCAATGGCACGAAGATCGTCGCGGTCGACGGCGTCGCCTATGCCAAGGACCGCATGGAGGCTGCGATCCGCGCCGCGACCGACGGCAAGACGCCGGTGAGCCTGCTCGTCGAGCGCGGCGGACGCTACCGGACGGTCGACATCGACTATCATGGCGGGCTGCGCTGGCCGCACCTCGAAAAGGCCGGCGCCGGGCCCGACTGGTTCGACCGCCTGCTGGCGTCGAAGCGGGCGCTCTGACGTGAAGATACGCCCTCCCCTTCAGGGGAGGGCAGCGAGACTTGGCAGCTTGCTGCCTAGTCGCAGCGGGTGGGGGCCAGCGGCCTTGCGCCGCGCCGCGAGCCCCCACCCCAACCCCTCCCCTGAAGGGGAGGGGCTTAATAGCCTCGACTTTCCGCGCCATCCGGCGCTAAAGGCGCGCGCGATTCCAAAAATACAAAAGGACATCTCCCATGCGCATCGACCTGATCCCCGCGGGCGACAGCCCGCCCGACAGCCTGAACGTGCTGATCGAAGTACCGATCGGCGGCGAGCCGGTGAAATATGAATTCGACAAGGCGTCGGGCGCGCTGTTCGTCGACCGCTTTCTCCACACTCCGATGCGCTATCCCGCCAATTACGGCTTCATCCCGCACACGCTGGGCGACGACGGCGACCCGCTCGACGCGCTCGTCGTCGCGCGCACCTCGGTGGTCGCGGGCGCGGTGGTCAAGTGCCGCCCGATCGGCGTGCTCAAGATGGAGGATAATGCCGGCGGCGACGAAAAATTGCTCTGCGTCCCCGTCAGCACGACCTTTCCCTATTATGACAAGGTCAGAACCTACAAGGATATGCCCGAGATCGTGCTCCAGCAGATCGAGCATTTCTTTGCCCACTACAAGGATCTTGAACCCGGCAAATGGGTCAAGCTCGGCGGCTGGGGCGATGTCGACGAAGCGAAGCAGATCATCCTCGACGGGATCGAGCGCGCGAAGGCGCACGGCGTTTAGGAACAGGGCGTCGCCCCCGCGAAGGCGGGGGCCGCTATTGTCCTGACATATGTCTGAGTTCCCGGCCTTTTCGCCGGGAGCCTATTCCTCGCCCACCGGCTCGACCAGCCGCACATCCTGCCGCGGATAGGGAATGCGGATTCCCGCCGCCTTGAACCGCTCCCATATCCCCAGAAACACCTCGCCCTGGATATTGCCGAGCCCTGATTCGGGGTCCGAAATCCAGTAACGCAGCTCATGCTCGACCGCGCGCTCGCTGAAGGCGGTGATCCACACCACCGGCTCGGGATCAGCGAGGATGCGCGGATTGGCCTTCGCGACCTCGACGATGATCGCCTGCGCCGCGCGCAGATCGCATTCATAGGCGACGGGAATGCGCATCCGCACCCGCACGTCGCGGCTCGAATAGCTCCAATTCTCGACCGGCTGGGTCATCAGCAGCTCGTTCGGGATCAGATGCTTCTTGCCGTCGCGGGTGACGATATTGACCGCGCGCACGCCGATCTTCGCGACCCGCCCAACATTGGGCACCCCGCCGGGCAGCGGCCCGCTGCCCATCGACGCGGCGTCGCCGACGACGATCACGTCGCCCGGCTGGATCGAGCGGTCCATCAGCAGGATGATCCCCGCGATCAGATTGCCGACCGTCTTCTGCAGGCCAAAGCCGATCGCGAGCCCCGCCGCGCCCGAAAAGACCGCGAGCGTCGTCAGGTCGATGCCGAGCAGGTCGATGCCGAGCAGCAGCGCGAAGGAGAAGAGCGCGATCGCGATCAGCTTCTCGGTAAGCAGCCGCTGCGCCTGGTCAATCTGCGTGTTGCGGCGCAGCAGCCATTTGATCGCGCGCATCACGAGCTTGACCCCGATCCACAGCAGCACCGCGACAATGATCGCCGAGACCAGCCCATAGAGCGACAGGCGATAGGAGCCGACGTCGAGCCCGATCGCCTGCATCACCTCGACGACGCGGCCGATGCTGTCGCGCAGGCTTTCCCTGGCGCTCATAGCGCCGCGAAGCCGCGTTCGAGGTCGGCGATCAGGTCGGCGGGGTCCTCGAGCCCGATCGACAGGCGGACGAGCGCGTCGGGGTCGGTCCAGCGCGTCGCGGTGCGGATCGTCTGCGGATCGCCCGGCACGGCGAGGCTTTCGTAGCCGCCCCAGCTGAAACCGATGCCGAAATGCGCGAGCGCGTCGATGAAGCGCGCGCGGGTCGCATCGTCGGCGCCCTCCAGCGTAAAGCCGAACAGGCCGCTGGTTCCCGAAAAGTCGCGCGACCACAGAGCGTGGCCCGGATCGCCCGGCAGCGCGGGATGCAGCACGCGCCCGACCTCGGTGCGTCCGGCGAGCCAGGTCGCAACCGTAAGCCCGTTCTCCCCATGCCGCGCCAGCCGCACGTCGAGCGTCCTGAGGCCGCGCAGGATCAGCGCGCAATCGTCGGGCGAGACCGCCTGGCCGAGCTGATAGGTTGCATGGCGCAGCTTCGGCCACACCGCTTTCGTCGCGGTCAGGCTGCCCATCATCGCGTCGCTGTGGCCGCCGACATATTTGGTGAGACTCATCATCGTCACGTCGACACCGTGCGCGAGCGCGGGAAAGAGCAAGGGCGTCGCCCAGGTATTGTCGAGCATCGTCAGCACGCCGCACGCGCGCGCCGCGCCGGTGATCGCGGGAATATCCTGCACCTCGAAGGTCAGGCTACCCGGCGATTCCAGAAAGATCAGCTTCGTTTCGGGCTCGATCAGATCGGCGATGCCGCCGCCGACCAGCGGATCGTAGAAACTCGTCCGCACCCCCATCCGCGCGAGCATGCCAGTGCAGAAAGCGCGCGTCGGCTCATAGGCGCTGTCGACCATTAGCAGATGGTCGCCGGGCGATAGCAGCGCGAGCAGCCCCGCCGAAATCGCCGCGACTCCCGAGGGATAGAGCAGAGTGCCCTCGGCCCCCGGCTCCATTCCGGTCAGCGCATCGGCGAGCGCCCAGACGGTCGGCGTCCCGCGCCGGCCGTAATAGAGCTTGTCGTGCGTCGCATGGCCCCGCGCCTTGAGGTCGGCGATATTGTCGTAAAGGATCGTCGAGGCGCGCCAGAGCGGCGGATTGACGACCCCGCCGCCGAGCCGCGGATCGCCGGTCCATTCGGGCCGCCGCCCGCCCTGCACCAGTTTCGTCGCGGGGCGGAGGCTGTCATCGTCGCTCTTGCTCATCCCCGCTTGTTAGCGGAGCGCGGCGCAAAATCCAGTGGGCGGCGGCGTCCCGCCCGCGCAGCGGGCCTTCAAATCTCACACGAAGACACAAAGAGGGCCGTTCATGCACGAAGCCCGCGCGCGTGAACCGCCCTCTTTGTGTCTTTGCGTGAGACCAAAAACGCGACGCCGCGCCTTAAAGAAAATCTCACGCAAAGGCGCAAAGGCGCGAAGAAAAGCCCCTCTTCTTCGCGCCTTTGCGCCTTTGCGTGAGATTGAAATGGCGCTGCGCGCGAGGGCCGGAACCACCCGCGCGCCCCGATCCGCTCAGGCCGCGCCGGTTGCCTTCGGCGTTGCCGGGTCGGCGCCCCATTCGGTCCAGCTTCCGTCATAGACCGCGACATCCTCCTTGCCGAGAAGATGCGCGCCGAAGGCGACGACGGTCGCGGTCATGCCGCTGCCGCAGGTGGTGATCAGCGGCTTGTCGAGATCGACGGCCGCCGCGTCGAATGCGGCCTTGAGGTCGTCGCCGCGCTTCCAGGTGCCGTCGGCGTTGAACAGGCCGGCGTGCGGCAGGCTGACCGAACCCGGGATATGACCGGGGGCCATGCCCGGGCGCGGGTCGCGCTCTTCGCCGGTGAAGCGCGCCGCCGGACGCGCGTCGACGACCTGCTCGCCGCCGCTCGCGATATTTTCGAGCATCTGTTCCTTGGTGCGGACCGCCTTGGCGTCGCGCCACACGGTGAAGTGACGGTGGCGGAGCGTCTGCTTGCCCATTTCGAGCGGACGCCCCTCGGCCTTCCACTTGGCGAGCCCGCCGTCGAGCAGCGCGACGTCGTGCGCGCCGAACAGCTTGAGCAGCCACCACGCACGCGCCGCGCTCTTCAGCGGGCTGTCATCGTAGATCACGATGCGGCTACCGTCGCCGAGCCCGAGCGACTGCATGCGGCTCGCGAATTTCTCGGCGGTCGGCGCCATATTCTCGATATTGCTGTTCGTGTCGGCCAGTTCGGCCAGGTCCATGAACACCGCGCCGGGGATGTGCCCCGCCTCATATTCCGCGCGCGCGTCGCGATCGGTTCCGGTCATGAATTTCGTCGCATCGACCACCCGCAGGTCCGATGCCCCCAGTTCGCGTTCCAGCCAGTCGGTTGAGACCAAGGCGTCCATGTCATGCTCCTGTTGCGACCGTGCGGGGACCTTCTTGCCTGTCCCTCGCCGCGATCAGTCCTGCGTCGCTCTCTTCTTTCCGGGGACGGCAAGCCTATGCCCCGGCGTGCCCTTTTTCAAGCACGGTCGCGGTCTGCCCCAGTCCATGCTGCACTGCAACAGAAAACCTATTGAATGCGCCGGATCGCGGTCGTTCGCGCGCCCGGCCGATTGACGACCAGATTGGGGTGGTCGAGCGGCAGCGGCGCGAGCTTCTCGCTGCCGCTCGCGCCCTGTTCGCGGCCGAGCACGAAACTGCCGGCATTCTGTCCGAAGGCATCGCCCTCGCCGTCCCAATGATAGGTGACGTCGAAGACGAGCACGGGAATCAGCATCGGCTTGCCGCCGATCATCAGCGGCTCGACCGCGGCGCGCGGCAGCATGACCTCGGTCGCGACCTGCTCGCCCGCCCCCGGCGCGAGCGCCATGTCGTCGCGCAGCACGCTGCCCCCCGCGCCGTCGAAGAAGCGCGCGAGCACCGGCTCGGTCATCGCCGACCCCTGGTTGAGCGCGATGCGGATCATCAGCCCGGTCGCCGCGACCGGCCCTTCGTTCTTCAGGCCCAGCGTGAAAGCGACGATGAGCTGCTCGCTCGTCATGCGGATGCCGCGAATGTCGAGCGTCATCGCCACCTGCGCGCGCTGTTCGGCCATGGGCCGCGTGACGAGCGGCGACGGAGTGGGCGGAGCCGGTGGCGCCACGGGCTGCGGGCGCGGAGCGGGCGGCGCCACGGGTGCGGCGCGGCGCGGAGCGGGAACGGGTTCGGCGGCACGCGGCAGGGGCAGCGGCGGTTCGGACTCGCCGGGCGTATCGCCTGCCAATGCCGGACGGCGGCGCCAATACCAGATGCCCGCGCCGACCGCGACGAGCCCGGCAAGCAGCCACGCCCACAGCGGCGGATTGCCGTCGCCGCCAGTCGCCGGAGCCGCGCCATCGCTAGGCGACGCCTCCGGCACCGGCGCGGTCGGATCGACCGAGAAGCCGGGCGTCGCGGGCGACGGCGCTTCGACGGCCGGTGTCGCCGAATCGGGAGCCGCCGCCACGGGTGCGGCGGAGACGGGCGCGCTGGTCGCGGGCTCGGGTGCGGCCCGCGGCGCGCTCGTGGTCGGTGTATCGCGGCGCGCGGTGGACGCGGATGGCGCGGGGGTCGGCGCCGGCCGGGTCGGAACTACCGTGGGCGTCGTGGTGCGCGGCGTAGGAGCAGGCGTCGGCGCCGGAGTCGGCGGGCCGCGCCGTTCCCCCGGAGCGAGCGGCGGCAGGCCGTTGTCGGACGGTCCCTGCACGCCCGATGTCCGCCCGTCGTCGGCCGGCGGCAGGCGGAACGTCGAGGTGGGGGCGGGGGTCGGCGAAGGCGCGGGGGTCGGCTGCTCGGTCTGCGCGGCCGCGGGCGGAAACCCGCCCGCCACCAGCGAAGCCGCCAGCGCCGCCAGCGACAAGCGCGCCGCTCTTTCCCCTCGACCGAGTTTCCGCACCGTCATTTTCCGAATCCGCAATCCCGTACTGGCCATTCCGCTGCGCCGCTGAATCGGCGCTGAACCCCGGTCCCCCGTCGTTCGCCGGTGATCCGGGATGACTTCGGGATGACAGGGGCCGCGCTGCGCACTAGACGGTTTCCATGTCCGATTCCAGCCATCCCCCGCTTGCGCCGAAACATCTCGGCCAATCCAGCGAACTGCCTGCCTCGCCCGAGGCGGCGGTGCTCGACTATGTCCCCAATCCGCGCCTCGGCGATCTCTATCTCGTCCGCTTCGCCGCGCCCGAATTCACGTCGCTCTGCCCGGTGACCGGCCAGCCCGATTTCGCGCATCTCGTCATCGATTATGCGCCGGGCGAAACGATCGTCGAGTCGAAGAGCCTCAAGCTGTTCCTCGGCTCGTTCCGCAATCACGCGGGCTTCCACGAAGATTGCACCGTCGGCATCGGCCGCCGCCTGTTCGACGAGATGCGGCCCCAATGGCTGCGCATCGGCGGCTATTGGTATCCGCGCGGCGGCATTCCGATCGACGTCTTCTGGCAATCGGGCCCGCCGCCCGCGGGCCTGTGGCTCCCCGACCAGGGCGTCGCCCCCTATCGCGGGCGCGGATAATTGTTTTTTCGACTGACGTCGGAAGCGGCCCCGGCCCGCTCCCCCTCCCGGCCTCCCCGACGATAGTAACCTAGGGAGGCCGGGAGGGCGAGCGGGCCGGGGCCGCGCGTTTCCGCAAAGCGGAAACAGAAAAGAAACGAATTTCATCTTTCCGTCATCAAATATTGACATTAGTGTCAACGCCATGACCGCCGCAGCCCTCCCCCACGATCACGACATCAAGGTCGGTCCCGACGCGATCGACTTCATGGGGCACGTCAACAACGCCCATTATCTGAGCTGGGTGCAGGATGCGGTGCTGGCGCACTGGCGCAAGATCGCGCCGCCCGAGGCGGTGGCGCAGCATCTCTGGGTCGCGCTGAAGCACGAGATCACCTATCGCCGTCCCGCCTTCCTCGATGATCAGGTCATTGCGACCGTCATCCTCGAAAAGGTGCAGGGCGCGCGCGCCTTCTACGAAACGATCATCAAGCGTGGCGAGGACGTGCTCGCCGAGGTCAAGTCGAGCTGGTGCTGCATCGACGCAGAAACGCTGCGCCCCGCACGGCTGGCGAGCGACGTGATCGCGCGCTTCTTTCCCGGCGAGAAAATCTGAGGTGTAGGTTTCGGCTCGTCAGCTTTGGGGGGGTGAGCGGACGATGCCCAACCATTCTCGTCATCCCGGCGAAGGCCGGGATCTCACCCTATCGACATAAAGCACCGATGAGATCCCGGCCTTCGCCGGGATGACGGAGTTCGGTCGCGGGCGACCCTACGCCGCCTCGAGCCGGATCGGCAACCGCTTGAGCCCGCCGACGAACACCGATTCAACCCGCGCCGGGTCGCCTGCGAGTTCGAGGCTCTTCAATCGCGGCAGCAATTCCTCCATCAAGATCCGCATCTCCATCCGCGCGAGATGCTGTCCCAAACAGACATGCGCGCCGAAGCCGAAGGCGATCTGCTGGTTCTTCGCGCGGTCAGGATCGAAGGCAAAAGGATTGTCGAAGATCGCCTCGTCGCGGTTCGCCGAGACATAGTTCAGCATCAACCAGTCGCCCTCGCGGATCGTCTGTCCGCCGATCTCGACGTCGGCCTTCGCGCTGCGCATGAAATGCTGGACCGGGGTCGTCCAGCGGATCGCCTCCTCGATCAGCCCCGCTTTCTCGGCCTCCGCGTCGCGGAAGCGCGCGAACAGCGCCGGATTCTTCGCCAGTTCCATGATCGCGCCCGCGGTCGAGGCACTCGTCGTGTCGTGGCCGGCGGTCGCGACGATCATGTAATAGCCGGCCAGTTCGCGGTCGGGGATCTGGCCGCCGTCGATCGTCGCATTGGCGATCACCGTCGCGATGTCCTCGCGCGGATTGGCGCGGCGGTCGGCGGTGAGTTCGCGGAAATAATTTTCGAAATCGGCGATGACATAATGGAGCATTGCAATCGCCTGCTCGGCGCTCGTTATTTCGACCTTGTTGCGGTTGAGCTCGGGGTCGGTCGACCCGAAAAGCTGCTGCGTCAGCATCAGCATCCGCGGCTCGTCCTCGGCCGGAACGCCCAGGATGTCCATGATCACGCGCAGCGGATAATGCGCCGCGACATCGCGCGCGAAATCGCATTCGCCGCCCAGCGACAGCATATGCTCGACCGCAGCGCGCGCATGGTGGCGGACGCGCTCTTCGACGATCTTCAGATTCTTCGGCATGAACCAGCTCTGCGTCAGCAGGCGGTATTTCATGTGGTCGGGCGCATCCATCTGCACCAGCGAGCGGATCAGGTGGCCGTCGTTCCCCGGCGTCGCGGCGCGCGCCAGCGCCTCGCCGTCGCGATTGGTCAGCACGGTCGGGCGGATCGCGCTGGCGAAGCGCTGCGGGTCGCGGCCGATCGCCATGATGTCGCCGTGGCGCGTCACCAGCCAGAAGGGGTCGTGATCGGGGTTTTCGGCGACCGCGAGCGGCGCGTTGGCGCGTGCCCAGGCAAGCTGTTCGTGCAGCGCGTCCCATTCGCCATAAGCGGCGGGGTCGACGACGGCGGCGGATACCTCTCCGGGCAATATAGGTTTTGTCATGCAACCGAAGCTGCCTCAGTTTTTGTCGTCTGTCGAGAGCCATGGACCGCTTGCCGAAAGGAGCCGTTGCGTGGGCCCGGGCATCGGCGTAGCCCGGTCCGCATCATAACCGGGGATCGCAGCCATGAAAATTTCGACACGCCTTCTGCTCGTCAGCGCCGTCTCGGCGTTCGGCCTCACCGCCTGCGCGGCGCAGCCGGGGGTCGCCCCGCCCGCGCCACCTGTCGCGCTGATGCCGGCGCCGACCGGCGCGCCGCTCGACGCCAGCCTGCCGAGCCAGCTTCCGCGCATCGCCCGCCCGCTCCATTACGACATCAGCGTCACCCCCGACGCCAAAGCGCTGAGCTTCACCGGCGACGCGGCCATCGACCTCGAACTCTACGAACCCTCGGCGACGATCGTGATGAACGCGCTCGATCTCGCCTTTGCGGACGCAACGCTGACCAGTCCCGACGGCAAGCCGGTTCCGCTGACTGCCGCGACCGACGCTGCGGCGCAGACGGTGACGTTCACCGCCCCCGCGTCGATCGCGCCGGGCACCTATCGCCTCGCGACCCATTATACGGGCGTCATCGGCACCCAGGCGAACGGCCTCTTCGCGCTCGATTATCCCGACAAGGCGACCGGCGCCGACACGCGCGGACTGTTCACACAGTTCGAGGCACCCGACGCGCGCCGCTTCGTCCCGAGCTTCGACGAACCGAGCTACAAGGCGACCTTCAGCCTGTCGGCGACCGTCCCGGCGGGCGATCTGGCGGTGAGCAACATGCCCGTGGCAAGCGAAACGCCGGTCGAGGGCGGTCGCAAGAAGGTAGCCTTCCAGATTTCGCCGAAAATGTCGTCCTATCTCCTCTTCTTCGCGACCGGCCCGTTCGAGCGGCTTGCCAAGAAAAGCGAAAGCGGCGCCGAGGTGGGCATCGTCTCCCCCAAAGGATCGGGCGAACAGGCACGCTTCGCGCTCGACAGCCTCGCGCCGCTGCTCACTTATTATGGCGACTATTTCGGCCAGCCCTATCCGCTGCCCAAGCTCGACAATGTCGCAGGCCCCGGCCAGTCGCAATTCTTCGGCGCGATGGAGAATTGGGGCGCGATCTTCACCTTCGAGCGCATCCTGCTCGACGACCCCAAGATCACCAGCGAGGCGACGCGGCAGGCGATCTATGCCGTGCAGGCGCATGAAGTGGCGCACCAGTGGTTCGGCGACCTCGTCACCATGGCGTGGTGGGACGATCTGTGGCTCAACGAAGGTTTCGCGAGCTGGATGGAGACCAAGGCAAGCGACCATTTCCACCCCGACTGGCAGCCCTTGCTCGACCGCGTCGGCGGGCGCGAGGCCGCGATGGGGCTCGATGCCTTTGCGACGACGCACCCGGTCGTCCAGACGATCCGCACCGTCGAGGACAGCAACCAGGCGTTCGACGCGATCACCTATCAGAAGGGCGAAGCGGTGATCACGATGCTCGAGGCCTATGCCGGGGCCGACAAGTGGCGCGACGGGCTGCGCGCCTATATGGCGCAGCACAAATATGGCAACACGCGCACCGACGATCTGTGGAACGCGGTCGAGGCGGCGGGCGCGACGGGGCTGACCGCGATCGCCCACGATTTCACGGGCCAGCCGGGCATCCCGCTGCTGCGCGTCGGCGCCATCGCCTGCACAGGCGGGACCACGACCGTCCAGGTCACGCAGAGCGAATTTTCGCGCGATCGCAAGGACAGCATCGACGCCGAGGGGCGGCGCTGGCAGGTGCCGGTGCTCGCGCGCGCCGGTGACGGCGCGGTGGCGCGGCAGGTGATCACGGGCGGCGCGGGGACGCTGACCCTGCCCGGCTGCGGGCCGGTGCTGATCAACGCGGGACAGGCGGGCTATTACCGCACCCTCTATTCGCCCGCCGCGCTTGCCGCGCTGCGCGGCCGTTTCGCCGGCCTCGCGCCGATCGACCAGCTCGGGCTGCTCGGCGACAATTTCGCGCTCGCTTATGCGGGCTATCAGCCGATGGGCGCGGCGCTCGACCTGCTCGCCGCGGCGCCGAAGGAAGCGAACCAGAAGCTGACCGGCGATGTTGCGGGCCGCTATGAAGCGCTTTACGATCTCTTCGACGACCAGCCGGCGGTGCGGAAGCAGATCGCGGCGCGCGCCGCAGCGGCGCTTGCGCCGGCGATGCGGCGGCTCGGATTCGACGCGCGGCCGGGCGAGCCCGCGCTCGACAGCGTGCTGCGCTCCGATCTTCTGGGCGCGCTCGGGACAATCGGCGATGCCGGGGTGCTGGCCGAGGCGCGCCGCCGCTTCGCCCTGCTCGACCGCGACCCCTCCGCGCTCGATGGACCGCTCAAATCGCGCTGGCTCGGCATCGTCGCGAGCCATGCGAGCGCGGCCGAATGGGACAAGCTGCGCGCGATGGCGAAGGGCTCGAAATCGGCGGTCGAACGCAGCACCTTCTATACCTTGCTCGGCAATAGCATGGACACGAAGCTCGCCGCGCGCGCGCTCGACCTCGCGCTGACCGACGAGCCCGGCAAGACGACGAGCGCCGCGATCATCGGCGCGGTGGCGCGGCATCACGCCGGAATGGCGGTCGATTTCGCGCAGGCCAACCAGGCCGCGGTCGACCGGCTGATCGACGCCTCGGCGCGGGCGCGCTTCCTCGCGGGGCTCGCCGCCGCCTCGACCGATCCGGCAATGGTCGCCAAGCTGGAGGCGATCGCCGCACCGCTGCCCGCCGACGTCCGCAAGCCCTATGACAAGACGATCGCGACCCTCAAGGAACGCAGCGTCAGCCGCCCGCGGATCAAGGGCGAGGTCAGCGCCTGGCTGAAGGGGAAATAGGCGGCCGAAACCATCCTGTCTTCGTCATCCCCGCGAAGGCGGCGCTCCAGCTTTCCAGCATCGCGTTGAAGCTGGACCCCCGCCTTCGCGGGGGTGACGAGGATGGGTGTGTCGCGCTCTATTTGAACAGGCTGCCCAAAATCCCGCGCATGAGTTGGCCGCCGAACTTGCCCGCGACCTGACGGCCGAGGCTCGTCGCCGCCGAGCGCGCGGCGGACTGGATCATCTTGTCGGCCATCGACGGCTTGGCGGCTTCGCGCGCCGCGGCCTTTTCCTGCTGCAGCCGCACGCGCTCCTCGGCCGCCTTGCGCTTCGCCTCTTCCTTCGCGGCGATCGCGGCTTGTTTGTCGGCCTCGGCCTGCGCCTTCGCCTCGACCGCGGCGGCCTGCGCCTGCTCGGCCTTGGCGGCGAGCAGTTCCTCGGCGCTCTCGCGGTTGACCGGCGTGTCGTACTTGTCGGCGACGGGCGAGATCGACTTGATGATCGCGCGCTCCTTGACGTCGAGCGGTCCGGCGCGCGAGCAGGGCGGCTTGATCAGCGTGCGTTCGACCGGCGACGGCGCGCCGTCGGCCATCAACAGCGAGACGAGCGCCTCGCCGACCTTCAATTCGGTAATCTCGCGCGCGACATCGACCTTGGGATTGGGACGGAAGGTGTCGGCGGCCGCCTTCACCGCCTTCTGGTCGCGCGGGGTGAAGGCGCGGAGCGCGTGCTGGACGCGGTTGCCGAGCTGGCCCGCGACCGCCTCGGGCACGTCGATCGGGTTCTGGGTCACGAAATAGACGCCGACGCCCTTCGAGCGGATCAGGCGCACGACCTGCTCGATCTTGTCGGTCAGCGCGGGCGGCGCGTCGTCGAAGAGCAGATGCGCCTCGTCGAAGAAGAAGACGAGCTTGGGCTTGTCGGGATCGCCGACTTCCGGAAGCGTCTCGAACATCTCGCTCAAAAGCCAGAGCAGGAAGGTCGCATAGAGCTTGGGGCTCGCCATCAGCTTGTCGGCGGCGAGGATGTTGACATAGCCGCGGCCATTGTCGTCGAGGCGGATCATGTCCTGGATGTCGAGCGCGGGCTCGCCGAAGAAATGGTCGCCGCCCTGCGTTTCGAGCGTCAAGAGCTGGCGCTGGATCGTGCCCACCGTGGCTTTCGACACATTGCCATATTTGGTCGTCAGCTCATCGGCATTCTCAGCACACCATGCGAGCATCGCCTGCAGGTCGCCGAGGTCGAGGAGCAGCAGATTCTGCTCGTCGGCGACGCGGAACGCGATCGCGAGCACGCCTTCCTGCACTTCGTTGAGCCCCATCAGCCGCGCGAGCAGCAGCGGCCCCATTTCGGAAATGGTGGTGCGGATCGGATGCCCCTGCTCGCCGAACAGATCCCAGAAGATCACCGGATTGTCGTGATAGCTCCAGCCGGTGTCGCCGATTTCCGCCGCGCGCTTGGCAAAGGCCTCGTGCGTCTTGGCTGTCGGGCTGCCCGCCATCGCCATGCCCGACAGGTCGCCCTTCACGTCGGCGACGAAGACAGGGACGCCGACCGCAGAAAAACCCTCGGCCAGCCCCTGCAGCGTCACCGTCTTGCCGGTGCCGGTCGCGCCGGCGATCAGCCCGTGGCGGTTCGCGCGCTTCAGCACCAGCGACTGGCGCGGCCCGTCGGGCGCGCCTCCGCCGCCAAGTCCGATGTAGATTTCGGTCGCTTCGCTGCCGTCGCTCACTATGCATTCCTCCACTCTGGGCACCTTGCCGAAGGTCTATAACGACGCGCGGCGTCGGGCAATCGGCAAAGCCGCGGACGGCGACGGCGCGGTGAAGATCGGAGCGAGAATGGCGGGAAACTGCACAACTTCATTCGCAATTCGCGAAGGGGCGGGATCGGTAGGGAGCTTAAGGGCGCAAAGACCCCACATGAGCGGTGCCCAATGTGTCTTTTGTGCCTTTAAGGACCCACAAGGCGGCAAGTGCCGTCGACCGCCCGAAAACATCCTGTGCGTTGCGGATGCGATCATCCGCAAGGATAGATCATGGCTGCGCATAATAGGAAAGCGGTTTCGGGCGGGAGGGGGCCGGCTGGTTCCGGCCGAAGGTGGCCCTTGATCCTCCCTGCGGCGTAGCCGTTGGGAGGGGGACCGCCGCGAAGCGGTGGTGGAGGGGCCGCGACGGTTGCGCCAAGGCCCCTCCGTCAGCGCTTCGCGCTGCCACCTCCCCATCGCTGCGCGACAGGGAGGATCGTCAACGTCCGCCCTCACCCCAACCGAATGCCCCTCACCCCATGATGAAGGCGTTGAGCTTGTTGCCGTCGGGGTCGCGGAAATAGCCGGCGTAAAAGCCCTCGCCGCGCGGGCCCGGAGGGCCTTCGCAGGTGCCGCCGTTGGCGAGAGCGATGTTGTAGAGGCGGTGGACCTGCTCCTTGTCCTTCGCCTCGAGCGCGACCATCACGCCATTGCCCACGGTCGCCGCCTGGCCGTCGAACGGGCGGGTGAGGCCGATGCCGGCGCCGCCGCCTTCCTTGCCCCAGGCAATGAAGCCGTCATAGTCCATCATCCGCGGCACGCCCAGTTCGCCGGCGATCGCGTCATAAAAGACCGCCGCTTTGGCGAGGTCGTTGGTGCCCAGCGTCACATATCCGATCATCGTCTCTCTCCCGACTCGTCATTATGAGAACATAATAGGAACACGTAGCCCGCCGGGCAAGAAAAAGAGCGCCGGACCCATGGTCGCGGCGCTCTTTTTTCCAGCGCGCGTCGCGCGGTGGGGATCAGCTCTTGATGCGGATCGCGATGAAGGCCGAGGGACCGCCGCGGCGCAGGATTTCGAGCAGCACCGCGTCGCGGCCCGCCTTCTTCGCGTCGGCGATGACCTTGGCGAGCGCGTCGCTGGTCGTCACCGAGGCGCGGTTGGCGCTGACGATCACGTCGCCGCGGCGCAGCCCCTTGCGGCCGGCATCGCTGCTCGACGCGGCGGCAGCGATCACGAGGCCCTTGGTGCCCGTATCGACGCCGATCGCGCGGGCGATGTCCGGTGTCAGCGGCTGCACGGCAAGGCCGAGTTCGTTCTGGATCGCCGTGTCGGCGCTGCCCTTCGGATCGTCGGGCATCGCCTGCTCGTCCTCGGGGTCGAAGGTCGTGCCCGCGAGCTGCTCCTCGGGCGGACGCGTGCCGATGACCGCATAGAGCGTCATCGTCTTGCCGTCGCGCACCACTTCGATCGGAATGCGCGTGCCGGGCTTGGTGTTGGCGACGATGTAGGACAGGCTCTGCGACGGGGTCACGTCCTTGCCGTTGACCTTGGTCACGACGTCGCCGCGCTTGATGCCGGCCTTCGCCGCCGCGCCGTCGTCCTCGACGCGCTGGACGAATTCGCCGCGATCCTTGGGCAGGCCGAGCGCCGAGGCCAGATCCTCGCCGATCGGCGCGATGCCGATGCCGAGATAGCCGCGCTCGATCTTCTCGCCCGACCGCAGCGCGTTGATCACCGGGATCGCCGCTTCGGCGGGGATCGCGAAGTTGACGCCGATGTTCGCGCCGACGGGCGAGATCAGCATATTGTTGATGCCGACGACATTGCCCTTGAGGTCGAACAGCGGACCGCCCGAGTTGCCGCGGTTGATCGCGGTGTCGGTCTGGATATAGCGGTCATAGGCACCGCCGCCGCCGAGGTTGCGCTGCACCGCCGAAATGATGCCCGCGGTCACCGTCGAACCGAGGCCGAGCGGGTTGCCGATTGCGACCACCCAGTCGCCGACGCGCGCCTTGGCGCTGTCGCCGAACTTGACGAAGGGCAGCCCCGTCGCGTCGATCTTGAGCAGCGCGAGGTCGGACGCGACGTCGCGGCCGACGATGCGCGCCTTATATTCCTTGCCATTGGTCAGCGTCACCGCGACCTGATTCACCGCGTCGCCGCGCGGGCCGCCGGTGACGACATGGTTGTTGGTGACGATATAGCCGTCGTCGGAGATCAGGAAGCCCGAGCCACCGCCCTGCTGCTCCTGCGTCACCGGCTCGCGCGTTCCCGCGAAGGGATCGAGCCGGACGCCGAGCGTCACTTCCTGCTTGGTCGAGATGTTGACCACCGCGGGCTGAAGCTGTTCGACGAGGTCGGCGAAGCTTTCGGGCGCGCCGGCGCGCGGCACCGCCTTCGCGATCTCGCTGCTCTCGTTCTGCGCAACCTGCGCGATCACCGGCGACTGGGTGACGAGCGCCAGCGCCGTGCCGCCCATCAGCAGGGCCGAAGTGATGCCATAAACATAACGCACGATCGCAAATCCTTTTCTGTTCGCGAAAAACTCTGACCCCGGCGTGCCGCTATCTGCTCGGCCGTGGCTTAACGTCGTTTGAACATGAACAGACGTTGCAAGTTCCGTTCATGCGCCGAATATCTTCGTCATCCCCCCTTGAAATGCCGCAGATATTCATTGTCGGGCGACAGGATCACCGACGTCGTACCCTGGTTGTTTTCGCCCAGGAACGTCTGCCGATAGCTCTGCATCGCGCGATAGAAATCATAGAATTCGGGATCCTTGCCGAAGCTCGCGGCATAGATACGCGCCGCTTCGCCGTCGGCGTTGCCGCGGATGATCTGCGCTTCCTTCTGCCCCTCGGCGCGGATCGTGATCGCTTCCTGCTCGCGCGCGGTCCGCATCCGGTTATAGGCCGCCTCGAGCGTCGCGCCTTCGGGCAGGTCGGCGCGCTTGATCCGGACGTCGATGATTTCGGCGCCATATTTGTTCGCCTCGCGGTTGAGCGCGATCTGGATATTGTCCATCACCTGCCCGCGTTCGGGCGACAGCAGGGTCGCGAAAGTCCGCTTGCCGAGCTCGTTGCGCAGCGACGAGCCGAGGATCGTCGCGAGCTGCTGCTGCAACCGCTCCTCGGTGCGGATCGCGGTGTACATGCGCACCGGATTGGTGATGCGGAAACGCGCGAAGGCGTCGACCTGGAGCCGCTGCTGGTCGGTCGACAGCACCTGCTGGCGTTCCATGTTCACGCCGAGGATGCGCTTGTCGATATATTGGATGCCGTCGGTGAAGGGCACGCGCAGGACGAGCCCGGCGCCCGAATGGCCGAAGCTCTCCTTGGGCTTGTAGCGGTTCACGGTGCGTTCGATCTCGCCGAAGCGGAGGATCAGCGCCTGCTTGTCCTCGGGAACGATCGCGAGCGTCTGCGACAGGATGACGAGCAGCGCCACGGTGCCGACGAGCAGGCGCAGCGGATGGCGGAACAGGCCCTCGAACATCACTGGCCTCCCTTCGCGGCGGCCTCGGGGGCCGCGTTCGCCCGCCGCTGGACTTCGTTCAGCGGCAGATAGGGGGTCACCCCGCGCGCCTCGACGATCGTCTTGTCGATGTTCGACAACACGCCCTCCATCGTTTCATAATAGAGCCGCTTGCGAGTCACGCCCGGCGCGAGCTTATACTGTTCATAGATCTTGTCGAACGCGGCGGTGTCGCCGCGCGCGCGCTCGAGCACCTGCTGTTCATAGGCGCGTGCGAGGTTGATGTCCGATTCGCGCTTCTGACGCGCCGCGGTCACTTCCTTGAACGCTTCGTCGACCTGGCTCGGCGGATCGGCCTGGCGGATCGCGATCCCCTGGATCGTCACCCCGGCACGATACTGGTCGAGCAGCTCCTGCATCCGCTGCTGCACCTGCCGCTCGATCTCGACGCGACCGGGCCCGATCGCCTGGACGAGGTCGAAATTGGCGACCGTCGCGCGCATCGCGCTTTCAGCGACCTCGCGGAGCGTTCCGTCAGGGTCGGCGAGCTGGAAGATATAGAGTTCGGGGTCGCGGATCGACCAGCGGACCTCATAGGCGAGGTCGACGATGCTCTGGTCGCGCGTCAGCACGAAATTCTCGTCGGTCGCATTGGGCGAGCCGATCTGCATGGTGCGGATCGCGCGGACGTCCTCGGTGCGGATGCGCTCGATCGGCGCCGGCCAGGTGAATTTGACCCCCGGCCCGACGGTGCGCGAATAGCTGCCGAGACGCGTGACGACGCCTTCCTTTTCGGGCGGCACGATGTGGAAGGAGGAAAAGACGAACCAGACCACGACGAGCGCGCCGATGCCCCATTTCCAGGCCTTCGCCGAATCGCCGAGGTTGAAGCCCCCGCCGCCGTCCGACCCGCCGCCGCCGAAGCTGCCGCGTCCCTTGCGCAGCAATTCGTCGAGCGCCGAGGGACCGCGCGGCTTGCGTCCGCGCGCCGGATCGGCGGGATCGGGCGTCACCCACGGATTGCGCGGGCCGTTGCGGTCGCCGCCGTCATCCTTGCCGCCGTCCTTCCCGCCCTTTGGGCCATTGCCCCACGGGCTGTTCGCCATCTGGCTGATCTGATGGAAAAATCGCCGCATCCCCATCGGGAAGCGGCCCGCCATCCTGCCGTCACTTTCGTTGCTCATGGCTGCTTTTATAGGGAGGACCAGCGCGATTAACAGGGGGGCAAGAGAAAATGGCTGGCTTTCACCCGCGCCGCGCCTATCTGCGCAGGACATGACCGACACCGCTCCTCTCGCCAGCATCGCGACCGACCTCAGCGGCGGCCGCACCTCGGGCCTCCGCTTTCTCGACGATCAGGGCACGCTCGCGATCGTGCTCGACGTCACCGGCCTCGCCGAGGCAGAGCGGAAGCCGCTGGAGGACAAGCTCCGCGCCGGATTGCTCGCAAGGCCCGGCGTGAGCTCGGTGCGCGTTGCGATGACCGCCGAGCGCAAGGGGCTGACGCTGATCGCGGTCGGCAGCGGCAAGGGCGGCGTCGGCAAATCGACGCTCGCCGCCAACCTCGCGGTCGCGCTCCAGCGGCGCGGGGTGAAGGTCGGGATCGTCGACGCCGACATCTATGGCCCCTCGCAGCCGCGGCTGATGGACAGCGAGGGCGTGAAGCCCGAAGCGCGCGGATCGAAGCTCGTCCCCGTCCCCAACGCCTATGGCGTGCCGATGCTGTCGACCGGGCAGATCGCCGCACCGGGCCAGGCGATCGCATGGCGCGGGCCGATGGCGGGCAAGGCGCTCGAACAGCTCGTCGATGCGAGCTGGGGCGACGTCGACACGCTGATCGTCGACCTGCCGCCGGGCACCGGCGACGTCCAACTCACGATGATCCAGAAGCACAAGCCCGCGGGCGCCGTCATCGTCTCGACCCCGCAGGACCTCGCGCTGATGGACGCGACGCGCGCGATCAGCTTCTTCGAGCAGGCCGACGTGCCGCTGATCGGGCTGGTCGAGAATATGGCGGGCTATGCCTGCCCGCATTGCGGCGAGGTCAGCGATCCGTTCGGGAGCGGCGGCGCCGAGGCGGCGGCGAAGACGATGGGGCTTTCTTTCCTCGGCCGCGTGCCGCTGTCGATGGGGCTGCGCCTCGCGAGCGACGGCGGCGTGCCCCCGGCGGCGGGAACCGACCCGCTCGGCGAGCCGTTCCACGCGATAGCGGCGAAGGTCGCCGACTGGCTCGCGGCAAGAAAGGGCAAATGATGGCGATCAACGACGAGGGTGAAATCCGCGACCTGCTGGGGCAGCCGCGCCGCATCGCCGTCGTCGGCGCCTCGCCCAACCCCGCGCGCGCCTCGAACGAGGTGCTCGCCTTCCTGATCCGCCAGGGGCACGACGTGATCGCGGTGAACCCCGGCCACGCGGGCAAGACGATCCACGGCGCGCCCGTCGTCGCGACCCTCGCCGATGTCGAGCCGCCCGCCGAGATCGTCGATATCTTCCGCAACAGCTCCGACGCAGGCGCGGCGGTCGACGAGGCGATCGTCCATGGCGCGAAGGCGGTGTGGATGCAGATCGGGGTGATCGATCAGGCCGCCGCGCAGCGCGCCGAGGCGGCGGGGCTGACCGTGGTGATGGACCGCTGCCCGAAGGTCGAGATTCCGCGGCTGGGGCTGCTGCGCTGACCATGGTCGTCGCCCCCGCGAAGGCGGGGGCCGCTGTCGGCTTTGCGCTACATCTCCAGCGGCCCCCGCCTTCGCGGGGGCGACGGTGCAATATAGGCTTTGCCTCGCTCAACCGCGCCGACTATCAGCATCGGCAATGACGGGCATCAGGGACAAGGTGGGGCAAAGCGGCACGCGGCTGCCGCATGTCAGTCGCCGCCAGCTTCTCGTCGGCGCGACCGCCGCGGGCGGGCTGGCGCTGGCCTGGACCTTCTGGCCGCGCGACTATGAACCCAATCTCGCCGCCGCGCGCGGCGAGCATGTCTTCAACGCTTTCCTCAAGATCGGCGAGGACGGCCATATCGCGATGGTTGTTCCCCAATGCGAGATGGGCCAGGGCGTCACCACCCTGCTGCCGCAGATCATGGCCGACGAGCTCGGCGCCGACTGGCGGACGATCGCGGTCGAGACCGCGCCGATCAACCCGCTCTACACCAACACTTTGGTCGTCGACGCGGACAGCGCGGTCTTTACCCCGCGCCGCCTCGTCCCCGATTTCGTGTCCGACGTGCGCGGCTGGGCGCGGCGCGAGTGGGCGGTGCGCCACGCGGTGATGCTGACCGCGAACAGTTCGTCGGTGCGGATGTTCGAGGGGCCGTGCCGCGACGCCGCGGCGCAGGCGCGGGCGCTGCTGATGATGGCGGCGGCGCGGCGCTGGGACGCCGACTGGCAACAATGCGATACCGAGGGCGGCTTCGTCACCTTCGGCAAGAAGAAGCTGCGTTTCGGCGACGTCGCTGCCGCCGCCGCGCTGCTCGAACCGCCCGCCGAGCCCGTCTATCGCGCCGCGAGCGCCGACCCGCTCTACGGCAAGGAACTGACGCGGCTCGACCTGCCGTCGAAGGTCGACGGGTCGGCCAATTATGCCGGCGACATCCGCCTGCCCGACATGGTCTTCGCCGCGATCCGCCAGGGGCCGCTCGGCGCGACGCGGCTCAAGAGCATCGATCGCAAGGCGGGGATGACATCACCCGGCCTCCTCCACATCGTCGAGCATGAGCGCTGGTTCGCGGCCGTCGCGCGCAACTGGTGGGCGGCGAACCGCGCGCTCGACCATTTCGCGCCGGTGTTCGAGACCGCCGGAACGCCCATCTCCTCGGACCGCATCGACAAGGTACTGGCGGCCGCGCTCAAGGCCGACGGCTATCGCATCGCAAAGACCGGCGACGTCGCCGAGGCGATGGAAGGGCGGACGAAGGTCTCGGCGCATTATGCCGTCGCCCCCGCGCTCCACGCGCCGATCGAGACGCGCACCGCGACCGCCGCCCCCGACCGCGGGCGGCTGCGCGTCTGGGTCGCGACGCAGGCCCCCGCACAATGCCGCGACGCGATTGCGCAAGCGACCGGCCTGTCGCCGTCCGACGTCACCCTCTTTCCGATGATGGCGGGGGGCTCGTTCGACGCCTGCCTCGATCACAGCGTCGCGGTGCAGGCGGCGATCATCGCATTGCAGATCAAACGTCCGGTCCAGCTCGCCTGGTCGCGCGCCGAAGAGATCATGCGCGACATCCCGCGTGCGCCGGCGCGGGCCAAGATGATCGCGACGCTCAACGCCGCGGGCGGGATCGATGCGCTGGTCGCGCGCATCGCGGTGCCGCCGACCAATCACGAGGTCCGCGCCCGCCTGTTCGACAACACCCCCGCCGACGTCGCCCAGCGCGATGCCGCGGGCGCGCCCGACGCGGTCGCGGTCGAGGGGCTGGCAAGCGCCTATGACATCCGCCATTTCGCGGTCGATCATTGCCCGGCCGACATCGGCCTGCCGACGGCGCGCTGGCGCGGCAATGCCGACAGCTACACCGCTTTCTTCACCGAATGCTTCATCGACGAGATGGCGGCGCGCGCGGGGTCGGACGCGCTCTCCTATCGCATGGCGATGCTCGGCAAGTCGCCTTTGCTTGCCCGCTGCCTGCTCACCGCGACCAGCCTCGCAGGCTGGGAAGGCGGACTGTCGGGCACCGCACAGGGCCTCGCCTGTCATGCCATGCGCGGCAGCCATATCGCGCTGGTCGCGACCGCACGGCCGAGCGAGCGCGGGCTGCAGGTCGAACAGCTCGTCGCGGTCGTCGATGCCGGGCGGCTGGTGAACCCCGCGATCGCGCGCCAGCAGGTCGAGGGCGGGCTGGTCTTCGGCCTCGCCGCCGCCATCGGCGCGACGACCGATTATGAGGGCGGCCTCGCGACCGCGCGCAAGTTCGGCCAGCTCGGCCTGCCCCACCTCGCGCAAATCCCCGAGATTTTGATCGAATTCGTCGACAGCGACCGCGATCCCGGCGGGATCGGCGAAATCGGCGTTCCCGCGGTCGCGCCCGCGATCGCCAATGCGATGTTCGCCGCGACCGGGCACCGCATCCGCCGCCTGCCGCTGTCCGCGCAGCCGCTCTGATGTCCGGCATCGGCGTCCTGCTCGTCAATCTCGGCACCCCCGACGCGCCGACGCCCGAGTCGGTGCGCCGCTATCTCGCCGAATTCCTGTCCGACCGCCGCGTCGTCGAGATTCCGGCGCTGCTGTGGCAGCCGATCCTGCGCGGCGCCATCCTGCCGACGCGGCCGCGCAAATCGGCCGCGGCCTATGCGCAGGTCTGGACCGACGAAGGCTCGCCGCTCGCCGCGATCACCCGCCGCCAGACGGCGGCCCTGCAAGCGGCGCTCGGCGAGCATGTCCAGGTCGCTTATGCGATGCGCTATGGCGAACCCGCGATCGGCGCGTCAATCGACGCGCTGATGGCCGCGGGATGCCGCCGCATCCTGATCGCGCCGCTCTATCCGCAATATTGCGCCGCGACGACCGCCACCGCCGTCGATGCGGTCGCCGCGCATCTCGGAGCGCGCCGCGAACAGCCGGCGCTGCGCTTCCTGCCGCCCTATCCCACCGATCCCGCCTATATCGGCGCGCTCGCAGCGTCCACCGAGGCGGGGCTCGCCACGCTCGATTTCGCCCCCGACACGCTGGTCGCAAGCTTTCACGGAATGCCCGAACGGACGCGCGCGCTCGGCGACCCCTATCACGACCAGTGCGTCCTGACCGCGCGTCTGTTCGCCGAGGCGCTCGGCCGCCCGGTCGAGGTCGCGTTCCAGTCGCGCTTCGGCCGCGCCAAATGGCTGGAGCCCGCGACCGACGCGACGCTCGCGCGGCTCGGCCGCGAGGGCCGCAGCGTCGCCATTCTCGCCCCCGGCTTCGCCGCCGACTGCCTCGAAACGCTCGAGGAGCTGGCGATTCGCGGCAAGGCGGGATTCGAGGCGGCGGGCGGGCGGCATTTCGCCTATATCCCCTGCCTGAACGACAGCGCGGCAGGGATGGCGATGCTCGAAACGCTCGTCCGCCGCGAACTCGCCGGCTGGATGTGAATCCGCGCCTTCGCTTACCTCCTTTTTAACTCCTTATATTAGACTTGGCATCTGGCGGTGCCGGGTCTGGCCGGCGCCCCGCTTTGCGAAGGGTGGGCCATGAGCGATCTCGATCGGGCGGCGTTGATATTGGCCGGCTTAACGGCGGTGTTTCTGTTCCTCCTGTTCGCAGCGTGGCGCGCGCGCCGTCCGCGCCCCGAACCCGCCGCTCCGAGGTTGCCGAAGATCGCGCGCGAACCGGGCGAAAGCCGCTTTTCGGGCTTCGCGCGCAAGAAGGAGCCCGCGGTCGAGCCCATCGAAATCGCGCCGTCGCGCCTCGCGCGGGTCAGCCGCGCCGCGGTCGAACGGCCGATCGAACCCATGCCGTTCGATGACCCCGATCCGATCGCCGGGCAGCCCACCGAGGCCGAGCCGGAATCGGCGGACGCGGAATCGGCGGATGACATCGCCGACCTGCGCCGCCTCCCCGATCTTGCGCCCACTTCGCCGGCCGAAGACCCGCTTCCCGAAACACCCGCGATCGACGAAGCGGCGCTCGACGCGCTCGCGGCCGAGGTCGAACGGCAGGCGCATGGCGTCGATCCGGCCCCGGCCGCAACGCGCGGCGTCCGGCTGATGCCGCAGATTCCGCCGCGCGACGCGATCCTGCGCAAAAGCTGGATGGGCGGCCGCCCGCGCCTGCCCGCCGCCGCCGCCTGGCCGGTGATCGACGGCCGCGAGGGCGACTTCATCGCGCAGATCGCCTGCGCCGACCTGCCGCCGATGCTGTGGGACGGGCTCGGCCCACGCACCGGCTGGCTCGCCTTCTTCACCCATCCCGACAGCGGCGCGGTGACCGCGCTGCATCTGACCGAAGACGGCGCGCCGCGCGATCCGTCCCACGCCGTGGGACCCGCCTATTTCCATGCCTTTGGAATGCAGGACGCCGACATGACCGGGCTGGTCGTTCGGGCCTTGCCCGAATGGCCCGTGGATATGATCACCGAGGCCGCCGGGTCACATGGGGCCGATGCGGCGACGTTGCTCGCGGCGGATTATGATATCGCCGACCCCGCCTTTCATCCTTTCGACTGGCCCTCGATGCTGGCGATGGCCGAAATGCTCGAAAGCCGCGTCCTCGCCCTGCCCACCGACGGCGCGCCGCCCGCGGATGCCAATGACGAACTGGCGCAGGCGATCGCGGACGCCGCCGAGGCCAATCGCGACGCCGCCGAACGCACCGCGGAGATCGTCGCGATCATCCGCGAAAGCGCCGCCGCCGATGCCGGTTTTCTGCCCAGCGACGCGACTGCGGTGATGGCAGCGCTCCATGCGATCCGCTGGACGCAGGTCGCGGCACATCCCGATCCCGAAAGCGGCGAGGATGCGGTCGAAACGCTGACCCTGCCGCTGACGCGGCGGCGTCCCGACGGCGACCTGTGGGTCGATGCCTATCGCGCCCTGCTGTTCGATCAGGTCCGTCACGCCTATTGCGCGAATCCCGACCGGCTCTCCGCCCCGGCGCGCGGCTTTTTCGAGCCGCTGTGGGCGGCAATGGCGGCGGACGGGATCGGCCTGATGGCCGATCGCCCGTCGCGCGCGGTCGCGGGCTTCGACGAAGAGCGCGACGCTGTGATGCTCGAACTGCCGCCGGGCGGCCTCCTCGGCCTTGCCCACCCGAACGGCGCGTCGCTGGTCGTCGCGATCCGCAAGGCCGATCTGGCGATGGGCGATTTTTCGCGGATGCGGGTGTTGGGGAACGATTAACCGCCTTTCTCCCTTGACGTTCCGGTCAACTTGCGGCGCGCGAATCCGCGTCTTAAGCAAGGGGCAGGACCGCTTTTGGGAGAGCATCGAACATGGCACGAATCGCAGTCGTCACGGGTGGCAGTCGCGGGATCGGCGAGGCGATCAGCCTCGCGCTCAAGGAAGCCGGTGTCACCGTCGTCGCCAACTATGCCGGCAACGACGAAAAAGCGCGCGCCTTCACCGAGCGCACCGGCATCGCGGCGCGCAAATGGGATGTCGGCGACCATCAGGCGTGCATCGACAATTGCGCGGCGATCGCGGCCGAATTCGGCCCCATCGATATCGTCGTCAACAACGCCGGCATCACCCGCGACGGCACCCTCGCCCGCATGAGCTACGACGACTGGCACGATGTCATGCGCGTCAACCTCGGCGGCTGTTTCAACATGGCGAAGGCGACCTTTGGCGGCATGGTCGAGCGCGGCTGGGGCCGCATCGTCAACATCGGCTCGATCAACGGCCAGGCGGGACAATATGGCCAGGTCAACTATGCCGCCGCCAAATCGGGCATCCACGGCTTCACCAAGGCGCTGGCGCAGGAAGGCGCCAAGAAGGGCGTGACGGTCAACGCGATCGCGCCCGGCTATATCGACACCGACATGGTCGCCGCGGTGCCCGCGCCGGTGCTCGAAAAGATTGTCGCGAAGATCCCGGTCGGGCGGCTGGGCCAGGCCGAGGAAATCGCGCGCGGCGTGGCCTTCCTGTGCAGCGAGAATGCGGGCTTCGTCACCGGATCGACGATGAGCATCAACGGCGGGCAGCATATGTATTGACGGGCCGAGGGCGCCAGCAAAAGCGTTCGCAAAGCGAACGACGAGTTGGCAACCGGTGGCGAAGCCACGGCCCGGCTCGGCCAGCGGGGCGGCGATCGGAAGGATCGCCGAACCCGTCTGACGTCACGGCGGCGGCTTTGCCGTCGCCGCCAAGCGCAGCGCCGGCTCGACAGCCCCTCGACTTCGCGCGATGCGAACGGCAGATAAGGGGAATGGATGCCCCTGCCCCTCTCCATCCACCCGTCAAACGCTCGGTCACCATCGCCGGTCATCCGACCTCGATCAGCCTCGAACCGATGTTCTGGGATGCACTCGAAGACGAAGCGCGGCGGCAGGCCTTGCCGGTCAACGCCCTCGTCGCGCGCATCGACGTCGAGCGGATGGAGGCCAACGATCCGCCGAACCTGACCTCGGCGATCCGCCAATGGCTGTGGCGGCGGCGAGAGGCAGAGGAATGAGCCGGCTTTCGGACGACGCGAGCTTCGATCCGGCCACATTGGCCTTCTATACGAAAGAGGCGCCCGATTATGTCGCAAGCGGCCCCGGCGGCGTCAGCCGATGGCTCACCTCCTTCCTCGACCATTTGCCCGACGGTTCGCGCATTCTCGAACTGGGATGCGGCAGCGGCCGCGACGCCGAAGCGATGATCGCGGCGGGGCACGATGTCGATGCGACCGATGGCACACCCGCAATGGCAGCGCTCGCCAGCGCGCGCCTCGGCTACCCCGTGCGCGTGATGCGTTTCGACGAACTCGACGTGCGCGACGCTTATGATGCCGTCTGGGCCCATGCCAGCCTGCTGCACGTTCCCCGCCTCGCACTGCCCGGCATATTGAAGCGTGTCTTCGATGCCCTCAAACCCGGCGGCCTCCATTTCGCGACTTACAAGGGCGGCGGGACCGCGGGGCGCGATGCGGCGGGACGCTACTTCAATTATCCCGACGCCGGGTCTCTCCGCGCCGCCTATGACGCAGCGGCGCCTTGGCAGATCGATGCGATCGAAGACTATGTCGGTGGCGGATATGACGGCCGCCAAGGCCCCTGGCTCGCGATCAGCGCCCGGCGGCCAGCCGATTGACCGCCCCCGCCACCGCCCGCCCGAACGCCGCGCCCTTGTCGGGGGCGTGGTGCAGGAACAGCGAGGGTTCGATCAGTTCGAGTTCGATGATGTGGAGCGCGCCCGCGTCATCGCCGACCATGTCGACGCGCGCATAGACCGGAGCGGCGGGCGCCGCGGCGAGCGCGGCAGCGGCAAGGTCGCGGGCGACGGGGGTGGCGTCCCATGTCGTCTCGCGGCCGCCGAACTGTTCCTGGACGCGAAAGTCGCCCGAAGCGGGGCGCTTGACGATCGCATGGCTGAAGCGGCCATCGAAGAAGAAGAGCGACATTTCGCCCTCGGTCAGGATTCCCGGCATCAGCGGCTGGACGAGGCGGCGGCGGCCGCGCGCATCCGCCGGGACCACCGCACCGGGCGCGAGACGATGGGTGCCGTCGGCGCCGCCCGAGATGGCGGGCTTGATCACCACCTCTTCGGCACCGAGCGCGGCGCGCGCTTCGGCAAGACCCGCTTCGTCCAGCGCCGCAACCTCGACCGTCGGCACCACCGCGACGCCTTTCGCCCCAAGTTCGGCGAGATAGGCCTTGTCGCTGTTCCAGCGCAGCACCGGCACCGGGTTGGCGACCGGCAAGCCCTCGGCCTCCAGCCGATCGAGCAGGCCGTACCAGGCGGCGACGTCGCGCTGATAGCCCCAGGCGAAGAGCGGCAGGATCAGGTCGAAGCCCGCAAGATCGCCGGGATCGGTCCACAGGCGCTGCTCGACGCCCAGCCCGGCGGCGGTCAGCGCCGCCGCCTTGCGTGCGAAGGCGGGCTGCCATCTTTCGTTGTAATCGGGCACCGGGACGAGGATCGCGATGCGCGGCTGGTAGGGCATGAGGGAAACTTCCTGAAGCCCCTCCCCTTCAGGGGAGGGCGTGTTCAGATCACCGTCCCAGCAAGCCGCGCGCCTGCCCCGCGATGTGCGAGAGCATCGCGCCGTTCGGGTTCGGGATCGTCCGCGCGCGGTCGACCGTGGCGCGGAACTGGGCGACGCGCGGGGCATTGTCCGCGAGCCATTTGGTCACCGCCTTGTCGAGATCGCCCTTCGGCAGCCCGGCCAGGAAGCCGAGCCGCATCTGCTGGAAATCGCGCGCGAGGCTGTTGACGAGCAGGCGTTCCCAAGGGTCGGCGGGGCTCATGTGCGCCGCCAGCGTCTGCGCCCAGTCGAGCCCGAGCGCTTCGCCCAGATGGGTGAAGGCGCTGGTCACCGCGACCTCGTCGTCGCCGCGCCGCGCGGCGAGGTCGACGATGCCGATCGCGCCGTCGGTCTTGAACAGGCGCACCACCGCCGCGGTCAGCGCCTCGGGCGCGCCGGCGTCGAGCAACTGCTGCGCGAGCATGTCCCACTGGCCGCGGACCGACGCGCTGAGCAGCGTATCGACGGTCGCGGTCAGGCGATCGACGCCGGGTTCGAGCCGTGCGACGATCGGCCCCGGCTGCGCCAGCGCCGGGCTGACGCGGAGCAGGTCGGCCATCTGCGAGGTCATCGCCGACGCCGCCTGGCTGAACAGCGACAGGCGGATGCTCTCGTCGATCTTCGCGGTGTCGAGCGCGCTCCACAAATCTTTCATGTCGAGCAATCGCTCGACCGCGACGAAGGCCGCGGCGACCTCGCCGAGCGAACAACCCTCCTCCTCGACCAGTTCGAAGGGATGGACGACGCCCATGCGGTTGATCATCCGGTTCGCGAGCTTGGTCGCGATGATCTCCCGCCGCAATTGATGCTCGGCGATCGCGGCGCTGAAATCGCGCTGCATCTCCGCCGGGAAAGCCGCGGCGAGGTCGCCGGCAAGCGCCGGATCGTTCGGCAGCTCGCTCGCCTCGATCGCGTCCTGCAGCGCGAGTTTCGCGGTCGACAGCAGCACCGCGAGCTCGGGCCGCGTCAGCCCGCGCCCTTCCTGCGCGCGGCGGAGCAGTTCGTCGTTCGCGGCCAGCCCCTCAACCTTGCGGTCGAGCCGGCCCGACGCCTCGAACGTCTCCATGATCCGCACCAAGGACGGCACCGCCGCCGACCCGCCCTTTTCGGCGATCGACAGCGCGAGCGCCTGCAGCCGGTTGTCCTCGAGCACCAGCGCCGCGACATCGTCGGTCATGCGGACGAGCAGCGCGTCGCGGTCGTCCTGCGCCAGGCGACCCTCGGCCATCTCGCGGTTGAGGGCGATCTTGATATTGACCTCGTTGTCCGAGCAGTCGACGCCCGCGCTGTTGTCGACGAAGTCGGCGTTGATCCGCCCGCCCTTTGCCGCGAAAGCGATGCGCGCGGCCTGCGTCACCCCCAGGTTGGCGCCTTCGCCGATGACGCGGACGCGCAGATCCTCGGCATCGACGCGCAGCGCGTCGTTGGCGGGGTCGCCGACCTCGGCATTATTCTGGCTCGCGGCCTTCAGATAGGTGCCGATGCCGCCGAACCACAGCAGATCGACCGGCGCCTTGAGGATTGCCGAGATCAGCGCCGTCGGCTCGATCTCCGCCTGCGACAGGCCGAGCACCGCCTGCACCTCGGGGCTGAGCGGGATGCTCTTCTGGCTGCGCGCGAAGACGCCGCCGCCCTTCGAGATCAGCTTCTTGTCATAATCGTCCCAGCTCGACCGCGGCAGCTTGAACAGCCGGTCGCGTTCCTTCCAGCTCTTCGCCGCATCGGGGTCGGGGTCAAGGAAGATGTGGCGGTGGTCGAACGCCGCGACGAGCCGGATCGATTTCGACAGCAGCATCCCGTTGCCGAACACGTCGCCCGACATGTCGCCGCAGCCGACGACCTGCACCGGGTCGGCCTGCACGTCGATGCCCATTTCGGCGAAGTGCCGCTGGACCGAAATCCACGCCCCCTTGGCGGTGATGCCCATCGCCTTGTGGTCATAGCCGTGCGAGCCGCCGCTCGCGAACGCGTCGCCGAGCCAGAAGTCGCGCTCCATCGCCAGCGCATTGGCAACGTCGGAGAAGGTCGCGGTGCCCTTGTCGGCAGCGACGACGAAATAGGGATCGTCGCCGTCGCGGATCACGACATTCTTCGGATGCACGACCTTGCCGCCGACCAGATTGTCGGTGACCGACAAGAGCGAGCGGATGAAGATGCGATAGCATTCGGTGCCCTCGGCGAACCAGGCATCGCGGTCCTCGGCCGGGCTGGGCAGCGCCTTGGGATAGAAGCCGCCCTTCGCACCCGTCGGCACGATGACGGCGTTCTTGACGCGCTGCGCCTTCATCAGCCCGAGGATTTCGGTGCGGAAGTCGTCGCGGCGGTCGGACCAGCGGAGCCCGCCGCGCGCGACCGGGCCGGCGCGCAGGTGCACGCCCTCGACGCGCGGGCTGTAGACCCAGATCTCGCGCCACGGCAGCGGCTTCGGCAGGCCGGGGACCTGGCTCGAATCGATCTTGAACGCCAGCGCTTCGGCGGCGGCGGGCGCGAAGGCGTTGGTGCGCAGCGTCGCGCCGATCACCGCGTGGAACAGCCGCAGGATGCGGTCGTCGTCGATCGACGCGATGTCGGCGAAATCGGCGAGGATTTCAGCGCCCAGCGCCTCGGCGCGCGCGGCGTGCTTCGCCTTGGGATCGTGCAGCGCGCGGAAGCGCTCGACGAGCGCCGCGGTCAGCTTCGGCGCGTGGCGCAGCGCCGCGACCACCGTGTC
>Ga0182745_1000655_pt1 | contig 36845 bp, 30 predicted proteins | sample eDN3rd30CKraftBY_FD_128523 | JGI IMG/M metagenome (GOLD analysis project Ga0182745, IMG submission 128523) | Enriched backyard soil microbial communities from Emeryville, California, USA - eDNA 3rd pass 30_C Kraft BY (version 2) (version 2) | ecosystem: Environmental > Terrestrial > Soil >...
AGTTCGAGGGCAAGAGCGTGGCCCGGACCTTCGACCTCATGCTCCACAACGACAAGAACACCCCGCCCGCGCCGCTGCTCCAGGGGCCTGTCATCGCGCTCGGCAAGAGCGACACGAAGGCCAGGTGCCTCGTCTGTGAAAAGGAGCTGTGACGCCCTTGCCGCCACGCCGCCCCACCGTCCGCTGGGAGCTCCTGGAGCGCCACCTCGAGGAAGCCGAGTTCCTGTGGACCCAGTGGGAGCACGGCCTCTGGAGCCCGGAGCGCCCCCTGTCCTCGCTGGCCGAGGGTGATGAAGGGCGCCTGCGAGCCCACCTGGACGCGCTGGTGCTCGGGGGCAGCGCCGTCGCCTCCCGCTTGCTGCTGCCCGCGCTGGCCTCCGAGGAACCTTCGCGCGTGGCCGCCGCGGCCTGGGCGCTGCTCTCCGCCGAGGACGCCGACTGGCACGAGCCCGTGCTTCATCACCTGGAGCAGGGTCCCGAAGCGACCCGTCCAGGACTCCTCCGCGCGTTGGAGCTGCTCGACCGGCCGGACCTCCACGCCCTGCTCTTGAAGAAGCTGCCGACGCTCCCACCCGCCCTCCAGGCGGGGGTGCTTCGAGCCGCACGAGTCCAGCACCTCGACACGAGCGCCGCGCTCGACAAGCTCGATTGGGAGTCCGACCCGGTCCTGCACGCCGAGGCGCTTCGTGCCCTTCTCTTCGTTCCCGGGATGCAGGCAAGGGAGGCTCGGCTCTCACGCGCCCTGAGCCACGCCCATCCCACCGTCAGCACCGCCGCCCTGGAGACCGGCTTGCTGCTGGGCTCGCGCGAGGCCTGGGAGCGCGCCCGAGGCTCCGCGGCGCGCGACGCGCTCCTGGCGCTCGCCGTGGCGGGTGAGTCGAAGGACCTCGCGGACCTCGTCGCGCGGCTGAAGCGTGGCTCCCCAGCGGCGGAGGTCATCTGGGCCGTGGGCTTCAGTGGCAGGCGCCTGGCGGCCGAGGCGTTGCTGCCCCTGCTGCGCGAGGAGGCCCAGGGCCCGCTGGCCGCGGCCTCCTTCGCCGCCATCACCGGACTCCCCATGGCGCCTCCTTTCCTCGTGGAAGCCCCCGCCGACGAGGATGATGAGGACTCCGAGGAGGAGGAGGCCGAGGACCTCCAGGCCTGGCTCCCCGCGCCCCGGGGACTCCCCGGCGAGGTGGACGCCCAGGCCGTGGAGACCTGGTGGACCCAGCGGCGCGACGGCTTCACGGAAGGCGCGCGCTACCTGCGGGGCACGCCTCTCACCGTGGAGGTGCTGGCCAGGGCCCTGGAGACCGAGCCCATGCTGCGGCGCCCCTCGCTCGCGTGGGAGGTGGCCCTGCGCAGTGGCGGCGCGCTCCTCGTGGAGTCACGTCAATGGACGCAGGTCCAACGCGCGCAGGCCCGCCCCCTGCGAAACCAGCGTCCGGAGTGGCTCACGCGCGCGGGAGCCCGGCTGCTGGGGCGCCAAGGTGACACTTCCACCTGATGACGGGGTACAGGCTCGCCTCCTCGGTGGATAAGGTGCCCCCATGGCAACCTGGAGCCCCACCGCCTTCGTCCGCGGACTCGCGTCACTGCGCGCCTTCGCCAACGCCGAGCCGGAGCTGTCCGCGAGCGCTCGTGCCGACTTTCCGCCAACGTGGGACGACGAGCGGTTTCCCTGGATGAACGCCGCCTTGATGGCGTGGACCCTCCACGGACGGGAAGACGCCGAGGGCCACACCGCGGCGGACCGTCAGCGCCTGAAGGAAGGGCAACGCCTGTCGCGCGCCGAGCGCGGCCTGCTGTCCGCCCTGGCCGCGTCCTGGTGCTCGGTGTTCGAGGTGGAGGAGGTGCGGCTCGGCGAAGGGCTGCGCTTGAGGGACCTCGTGCTCGACGAGGTGCTGGAGGTGAAGGAGCGCAGCCTCACCACGCAGGTGACCCGCCATGACCTGCTTGCAAGCTGGGTGATGCCCGCCGAGGACCACCTGGAGCTGGTGGGAGGCGTCGTCGCGATTCCCCGCCCCCTGCGGGAGCACGTCGTCGTCGCCGCGCGCCACGCGTTCGCCGCCCAGCAACCTCCGGCCGAGGACGTGGCCGGCCGCCGCAGGCAAGCGCGGCGGCTGGCGCCCCTCCTCTTCACGCGCGTGCTGGAGCTGTACACCACCGAGCGCCCCCTGCTCAACCTCGAGGGCGAGCCGATGCGCCTGTGCACCGCGCGCTTCCGCATCCGCCATCCCGCGAAGGTGGAAGCTCTGCTGCGCCAGCATGATGGCTTCACCCGCGAGGAGAAAGGGTACTACACGTGGCAGGGCCTCCAGCGGGTGGCGCCCGCGAACAACCCGGCGGTGTGGGGCTCCCTCACGGTGGAGGGCAAGGCGCTGGTCCTCACCACCCACTCCGCGCAGCGCCTGGAGCAGGGCAAGGCCATGCTGGCGGAGCTGCTGGGCGCGGAGGCCGAGCACGAAGAGGACCTGCTGGGGTCGGCGCAGTCCGTCCGAGGAGCGCCCATACCCCACCTGCCAGACGACGCGCCGCCGGAGCTGGCGGACGCGTTCGCTTTGATGCTCGCGCAGCGGGCCCGGGAGGAGCTGTCCCGTGGAGTCCCCGCCTGGGGTGGGAGGAGTGCCAGCGACCTGATGCGCTCCACCGAGGGCCGCGCCCAGGTGCTCGAATGGCTGAAGGATTGGGAGTCGCAGGCGTCCCACCTCTCCGACGCCGCGGACCTGCTCTGGGATGACCTGTACGCGGAGCTGGGCCTGTCGCGGGACGAACGCATCCCGCTGACCCAGGTGTACACCGCGAAGGAGGTCCCGCGCCTCGAGCCCGTCCGCGCGGAGCTCACCACCGCCGAGCTCCCCGGGCTCCCCGAGGGCCCACCCCTGGAGCCGTTCCCGCGCCGCCGGGCCTTCCAGGATGCCGCCCGGCGCAAGCCTCGGCGGAAGGCCTCGGCACCGGAGTTGGAACCCGGGAGCCTCTATGCCTTCAAGCTGGGCCCCATCGAGGTCGGCGTGGACGGACGCACCCACGTCTACGTCGCGATGACGTCCGAGGGCGAGGCGCTGCCGCCCGTCTTCGGGCGCCGCGACGCAGAGGGCCTGGAGGCCCTGGCGCGGGCTCACGCCGGACTCACGCGTTACTGCGAGAGCCGGCTGGCGCGAGCGGGTGCCACTCACGGCTTCACGGCGCGGCCCATGCCGGACACCATCAACCGGTTCCGGGCGGCGCTGGCCCTCCAGGTGTACTGGGCCTCGGCGGAGCCAGGCTCGACAGTGATGCCCGAGGTGACGGAGGCGCTCCTCGACGCCACGGCGGCGCTCATCCGCGCGGAGCCCTGGGAGGCGTGGACGAACGAAGAGGTCTTCACCGTACACCTGGAGGGCGCCGTGCGAGGCACCCGGGAGCTGTCCGTCATGGGCAGCGGGGGCAGCGAGTTCGGCTTCGCCCTCTTCGACCGGGCCGGCTCCGTGGAGCGGATGAGCATGTCCGGCCTGCCGGGCGGCAACGTCGACGTGCTCATCCCCGACTCGCTGGGCGTGACGCTGGAGGACGAGCCCGTCTGGGTGGCCAAGACGGTGAAGGACGTCACCGGGCTGCCCTTCGTCCCCGACGTGATGCGCGTCCAGCGCAACACGCCGCGCATGGGAAACACCGAGGAGCTGGTGCTGGCCGCGGCGGTGGCCCGAGCGCTCGCCCTGGCGCGACCCGCGGAGCGTGAGGTGGACGTGACGCTGAAGATTGGAGACCTCCAGGTCCGGGTGCGGATGGAGGTCCCCCTGCCGTTGCTGACGGGGCGGTACGTCGGAGAGCTCGACCTGCTGTCGCTGGCCACCCAGCGGCCCCAGGCGAAGCGCGCGCCCAAACGCAAGCTCCCCAAGCGGAAGGTCTCCGAGACGTTGCTCGAGTTCGCCAAGCCCATCCTGGATGGCATCGAGGAGTCGGAGGACCCGGAGGCCGAGCTCTTCACCTCCCTGGCGCTGGCCTTGAGCGCATGGAACGCCGTGGTGCAGGACACGTGGGAGCCGGAGAAGGGCTGGGTGGAGCGGGCGCGCGCGACGCTGAGGCGGATGCCCCGGGACGTCCGGGAGATGCTGCTCCACGACTTCGAGCTGCTGGTGGAGCGAAAGCGCCGCCACTTCGCGAACGACCCCCGGCTGCTGGATGCGTTGAACATCGTCCGTCGGCCCGAGGACCTCGGCGTCCGCCTGATCGGCGTGGTGACGCCCGGCGCCTGGCCCGAGTTCGTGGGCGTGTAGGGCGCCGGAGGGTGGCGGTTGGACGACGTGGGTCCGCCCTTCAGTCCCGCCGCCCCAGCGTGCGGTCCAGGTTGTACGCGGAGCTGATGAGCGACAGGTGCGTCAGGGCTTGTGGGAAGTTTCCCAGCGCCTCGCCCGACATACCCGTCTGCTCCGCATACAGGCCCACGTGGTTGGCGTAGCCCAGCATCCGCTCGAAGACGAGCCGCGCCTCCTCCAGCAGGTCGGGTCTGGCCACGCTCGCGCGCGTCATGGCCTCCACCAGCCAGAAGCTGCAGAGGTTGAAGGTGCCCTCGCTGCCGGAAATCCCATCCAGCGTCGCCTCCACGTCGTAGCGGAACACCAGCCCGTCCGACGCCAGCCCGCCCTGGGACGGCGGCTTGCGCATGATGTCCAGCGTGCGGAGCATGCGCGGGTCCACCGGCGACAGGAAGAACACGAGCGGCATCAGCAGGTTCGCCGCGTCTAGCGCGTGACCGCCGTAGTACTGCACGAAGGCGCCGCGCTCCGGGTTCCAGCCCTTCTCCATGATGTCCTCGAAGATGGCGTCCCGAACCCTGTGCCAGCGCGCCCGGTCCGCCGGGAAGCTGCGCTTGTCCGCCAGCCGGATGGCCCGGTCCACCGCCACCCAGCACATCAGCTTCGAGTACACGAACTGCCGCCGCCCGCCGCGCACCTCCCAGATGCCCTCGTCCGGCAGCTCCCAGCTGTCACAGACCCAGTCCACCAGCCGCCGCAGGTGGCGCCAGAAGTCATATGAGATGGGCGCCGCGTACTTGTTGGACAGGTACACCGAGTCCATCAGCTCGCCGTAGATGTCGAGCTGGAGCTGGTCCGCCGCCGCGTTGCCGATGCGCACCGGACGCGCCCCGCCGTAGCCCGACAGGTGCAGCAGCTCCTGCTCCTCGGGGACGTGCTTGCCGTCGATGCCGAACATCAAGGGCAGCGGCCCGGCGTCGTACTCCGCGCAGCGCGCCTCCACCCAGCGCATGAAGGACGCGGCCTCCTGCTTGAAGCCGATGCGGAGGAACGCGTACACCGTGAAGGCCGCGTCGCGCAGCCAGCAGAAGCGGTAGTCCCAGTTGCGCGTGCCTCCCGGCGACTCGGGCAGGCTGCACGTGGGCGCCGCGACGATGGCGCCCGTGGGCTCGAAGGTCATCAGCTTGAGCGCCAGCGCCGAGCGCTGCACCGTCTCCCGCCACCGCCCGGTGTACTGACACCCCGACAGCCAATGCCGCCAGTACTCCACCGTCTCCCGGAAGAGCTCCTCCGAGGACTCGTGGTTGTGCACCACCGCCTCGCAGGACGTGCGCGCGCCGGGGTGCAGGGAGAACACGGCGGACTGGTTCTCATGCAGGGTGAAGGCGGCGGTGACGCCCCGCTCCGCCTTCTTCAACGGCACCGACGAGGACAGCGTGAGCTGGAGCAGCCGCGAGGAGAACGTGGCCCCGTTGGGGATGAGCTTCGTCTCGTGCGTGTCCCGCGCGTAGTTGAAGGCCGGGTAGCACTCCATGCGGAAGCTCATCGCCCCGCGCACCACCCGCACGCGCCGGAGGATTTCCCGCTGGTGTTTCACCCCCTTCCTGCCCGCCATGGGCATGAAGTCCACCAGCTCGCCCACGCCGTCCGGTGTGTAGAAGCGCGTCACCAGCACGTTGGTGTCCGGCCAGTAGAACTGCCGCGTCATCACCCCGTTCGGCTCGGGGGCGATGCTCCAGTGCCCCCCGCGCTCCGCGTCCAGCAGCGCGGCGAAGACGCTGGGACTGTCGAAGTGCGGAAAACAGAACCAGTCGACGGTGCCCTCGTTGCCCACCAGGGCCACCGTCCGCAGGTCCCCGATGACGCCGTGGTCCTCGATGGCGACCGGCTTCCCCGCCCCGCCAAGGCCGCTGCTCCCCGTTGCCATGAGTCACTCCTCGCCGAAGCGGTCAGATGAAGCGGATGACATCCTTGATGCCGCCGGCCTTCTTGCCGGTGACGACGTCACGAAAATCCTCGGGCGAGTGCTCCGTGCAGAGGAGCCGCTCCAGCCCGCCGGGCCAGCGCGCCCGGAAGTGCCCCAGGTCCTCCAGCGCCATGTCGAAGTCGGCGGCCGCGGCGTTCACCGTGCCCACCAGGACCTGGTTGCCCAGCACCACCTGCTTGAGGACCGGCGCCACCTCGAAGGGCTCCTCCTTCGACGGCACGCCGGTGAGCACGCAGACGCCGTTGGCCCCCAGCGCCTTCAGGGTCTCCAGCGCCGCCTTCGCCACACCGGCGGCCTCGTAGATGACGTCCGCTTTCCCGGCCCTCCGGACCAGCTCCTCCGGCCGCACCTCCTTCGAGGAGATGTAGGGCGCCCCCAACGCCTCCACCGCCGCCGCCTTCGCGTTGGGCTTGGGGCTGCGCGAGTACACGGTGGTGGCATAGCCCCGGCGCAGCAGCGCCATGGCGCCCAGCTGTCCCACCGGCCCCGCGCCCAGCACCAGCGCGCGCCCCGGCCCCGCCTTCCACGGCAGCCGGTCCTGGAAGCGCTCCACCTGGCGGAGGGCCTTCTCCGCGATGGTGAGCGGCTCGGTGAGCACCGCCACGTCCTTCAGCGCGTCGGGGACCCGGTGCAGGTAGGCCGCGTCCTCCACGAAGTGCTCGGCGGCGAAGCCGTGGGCGCCCTTGATGCCCCGCTCCGTGTAGTCGCCGGTGATGCAGAAATCCGGGGAGCCCCCTCGGCACGCAGGGCACGTGGCATGAGGGCACGGCCGGCGCACGCGCGGCACCACCCAGTCTCCGCGCTTCAGGCCCCGGACGGCCTCGCCCACCCCCACCACCTCGCCCAGGCACTCGTGGCCCATGATGAGGTGGTCCGAGCCCGGCGGCGGAGAGCCATAGACGAACTCGACGATTTCCTTGTCCGTGCCACACACCCCGATTTCACGCGTCCGCACCTTCACCTGCGTGGGTGATTGGAGGCGGGGCTCGGGAGCGTCGGTGATGACACGCACCTCGCGCTTGTGAGGGAAGACGGCCACGGCCTTCATACAGCCCTCCTTGAAGCGGCGCGCCCTGGCACGCGGCCCGGGCGTGGACCTGACACGGTGGTGCATGCGGGGAGCGGCCGCCCTCCGGACTCGCGGCCCGCCGCGTGACGGGCCCGTTGGTGAACAGCGGCCGCCGCCGCGTTGCCCAGGGGTCAACGCTGTGCATGCACGAAACCGCTGCCCACCCGGCCAGCCCGGGTCTAAGAGGAAGGGTGTGAGCGAGCCCCAGTCCTCCTACTTCAATGACGAGCCGCGCCGCAGCCGGAGCACGACCATCGCCGCGGTGGCCTGCGTGCTGCTCGCCCTCCCCTTCCTCGTCCTGGGCCCCTATCTGCTGGATGCGAAGGCCCGCATCGAGCTGCGCTGCCAGCCCGGCGGTGTCTGCCTGCTGTTCCACAGCAGCTGGCTGTCCCGTCAGGAGGTGGCCAGCTTCGCGGTGAAGGACGTGCAAGGGGTGAAGGTGGAGCGGACCCGCAGCGCCCGCCGCAGCAGCGTGCCCATCTTCCGGCCCGCGCTGGTGACGGCGTACGGCGAGTACCCGCTCTTCTACCAGTGGGCCACCGAGGAGCCGGAGGCCACGCGGGTGGAGGCCCAGGTGGAGCAGTTCCTCGCGAACCCCGGCGACGCACCGCTGGAGGTCGTCCGGGATGACCGCGGCGCCTCGCTGCGCGTGGGGGGCGCCTTCACCGGCGTGGGCGTGCTGCTGCTCCTCTTCGCCGGCTGGCTGGCGCTCCGGACGCGGGCGCACCTGCGCGCCGAGCAGGCGGCCCGCGCCGCCTGAGCTGCCCTGCCGTCCCATACAGGCCGCCAGGCGGCAAGCGCGGCGGCCGACCCCGTCACTACGTTCTGGCTGGAGGGGGGCGCACACCGGGACGGTCAGGGCTCCGGCGCCGAGGCCCCTGATGGGGCACAAGGCAGGCGAGCGGGCTGGGGAGCCTCATGGGCGTCCCGCGCGCTCCCCTTCCCACCTCTCCCGACGTGCCTAGATTGTGGGCGATGCTGCGCGCCCTTCTCGGTCGATGGAGGAGCTCCCTGCGCCTGCTCCAGCCGGCGCATGTCGGCGCGGAGCGCGCCAAAATCAGCGTCGCGCGGCTCGACCACCAGTACGCCAACAAGGTGGTCGCCTTGCAGAACGTGGACCTCAACGTCCGCTCCGGCGAGTTCGTGTGCCTGCTGGGCCCGTCTGGCTGCGGCAAGTCCACGCTGTTGTACGCGCTGGCCGGGCACGTGGTGCCCACGGGGGGCTCGGTGTCCATCGACCACAAGCCCATTCAGGGTCCGGGGCCGGACCGGCTGCTGATGTTCCAGGAAGCCGCCCTGTTCCCGTGGCTCACCGTGCGCGGCAACATCACCTTCGCCCTGGCTGCCCGCGGCGTGCGGCGCGCCGAGCGCCGCGAGCGCGCGGACACGTATATCCGCCGCGTCCAGCTCGCGGGCTTCGAGGACGCGCTGCCACACCAGCTCTCCGGCGGCATGAAGATGCGGGCCTCGCTCGCCCGCGCCCTGGCCGTGGACCCGGCCGTGCTGCTCATGGACGAGCCCTTCGGCTCGCTGGACGCGCAGACGCGCATCCACATGCAGGAGCTGCTGCAATCCATCTGGATGCGCACCGGGAAGACGGTGGTGTTCGTCACCCACGACGTCCACGAGGCGCTGATGCTGGGCACCCGGGTGGTGCTGATGGCCCCCCGGCCGGGCCGCGTGGTGCGGGACCTGGAGGTCCACCTGCCCATGCCGCGCCAGCCCGAGGACGCGGGGCTCAATGAGATGGTGCGGCACGTGAGGGGGTTGCTGCGCGAGGTGGAGGGGCGCCCGCGCGCGCCCACGCTCCAGCAGGCGCCCGCGCGAGCCCCCGCGCCACTCACGCTCCAGCCGAGGGCGCTGCCCGGCCCATAGAGGCAATCCAAGTCATGAAACACCATGCACAGAAGCTGCTCCTGGTGGCGTTGCTGCTGGGGCTCTGGGAGCTGGTGGCCCGCCTGGGCATCTGGTCTCCACACCTGCTGCCGGGGCCCATGACGGTGGCCCGGAGCCTGGCCGCCATGCTCGCCGATGGCCGGCTGGTGGGGGCCACGGGGCGCTCCCTGGGCCGGCTGGCGCGCGCCTACTTGATGTCGGTGGCCCTAGGGGTACCGCTGGGACTGCTCATCTCCCGCATCCCCTTCTTCCGCAACGCCGTGAAGCCCGTGGTGATGGGACTGCAGGCGCTGCCCTCCATCTGCTGGCTGCCGCTGGCGCTCCTGTGGTTCGGCCTGACGGACGGCGCCATCCTCTTCGTCGTCGTCATGGGCAGCGTGCTGGCCATCGCCATCGCCACCGAGGACAGCGTCAACGGCGTGGACCCACAGCTCACGCAGGTGGCCAGCACCCTGGGCGTGCGCGGCCTGCGCTTCCATTTCGGCGTGCTGCTGCCCGCCGCCCTGCCCGGCATCGTCACCGGCCTCAAGCTGGGGTGGAGCTTCGCCTGGCGCGCGCTGCTGGCCGGCGAGCTGCTCTTCGTCTCGGGCGGCCTGGGCCAGCTGCTCACCGTGGGCCGCGAGCTGATGGACGTGCCCCAGGTCATGGCCGTCATGGTGGCCATCGTCGTCATCGGCACCGCCGTGGACCGTGTCCTCTTCCAGACGGTGGAGGTGCGGCTGCGGCGGCGTTGGGGGCTGACCGTCGCCGCGTGAGACACGGCGCCGTGCGGCGGCTGACGCTTGGCTCCGGGCGGCGTTGAAATTCCGCCGCCGTGTCACACCCTTGAGCCGCCATGCGTGCCTTCCGCTCCCTGTTGTTCCTGGTCGCCGCCGGACTGACGGTGCTCGGCGCCGGCTGCAAGCGCGAGCCCGCCGCGCGCGGCCCCGACGCGCCGCTGCGGCTGGGCTTCTTCCCCAACATCACCCACGCCCAGGCGCTGGTGGGCAACGCGGAGGGCACCTTCGCCTCGCAGCCGGGCGTGGGGCGGCTGGAGGTCATGCAGTTCAACGCGGGCCCCGCCGCCATGGAGGCGCTGGTGGCCGGCTCGCTGGACGTGTCCTATGTGGGCAGCGGCCCGGCCATCAACACGTTCCTCAAGGCCGGACGGGAGCTGCGCGTCATCGCCGGCGCGGTGAACGATGGCGCGGTGCTGGTGGTGCGCACCGTGAAGACGCCCGCGGAGCTGAAGGGCAAGAAGCTGGCGTCGCCGCAGCTCGGCAACACGCAGGACATCGCCCTGCGCTACTGGCTCAAGCAGCAGGGGCTGACGACCCACCTGGACGGCACCGGCGACGTGCGAATCTTCCCGCTGAGCAACCCGGACATCCTCGGCCAGTTCCTGCACGGCGGCATTGAGGGCGCGTGGGTGCCGGAGCCCTGGGGCGCGCGCCTGGTGGCCGAGGGCCACGGCCGCATCCTCGTCGATGAGCGGGACCTGTGGCCCGGCGGGCGCTTCCCCACCACGGTGCTGGTGACGACGCGCAAGGTGCTGGAGACGCAGCGTCCCCGCCTGGTCGCCCTGCTGCGCGCGCACGTGACGCTCACCCGGCGCTGGCAGGCGGACCCCGCCGGCTTCACCCACGCCGCCAACGCCGCGTACGGCCGCCTCACGAGCAAGCCTTTGCCGCCCGGCATCCTCCAGCAGGCCTTCTCGCGGCTGGAGCCCAGCCTGGACCCGCTGCCCCAGGCGCTCGCCACCGCGGCCGAGCACGCGAAGGCGCTGGGCTTCATCACCGACGCGAACATCGACGGGCTGGTGGACCTCAGCCTCCTGGACGAGGCACGAGCAGCCGATGCGAGGTGACCCATGATGCGGCACACCGGAGATGACGGTGGCCCCGCCACCAGGAGAGGATGCGCGCCCATGAGGACCGAGCGCGTGGAGGAGACGCTGGAGCGCATCCGCCGGGAGGCCGAGCTCGCCCCTGGCGGCGTGCTGGCCTTCGACGGGGACGGCACGCTGTGGAGCGGGGACGTGGGGGACGACCTCTTCCTCGCCCTGCTGGAGCACGGGGGCATCCGCCCCGAGGCGCAGGAGGCCCTGGAGCGGCTGGCCGCCTCGCATGGCTTCGCGCCGGGCGTGCCCCCCCGCGAGCTGGCGCACCAGCTCTTCGCCGCGTTCGAGGCAGGGCAGATACCGGAGAAGGACATCTACGCGATGGTGGCCTGGCTCTTCGCCGGCTGGCGCGTGGACGCGGTGCGCGAGTTCGCCAGCGAGGTGGTGGTCCGGCGCGAGCTGCGGCGGCGCATCCACCCGGAGACCCGGCGCGTGGTGGAGTGGGCCCAGGGCCAGGGCATCGGCTGCTACGTCGTGAGCGCCTCGCCGCTCGCCGTCGTCGAGGCGGCGGTGCGCGAGCTGGGGATGGACGCCGCGAACGTGCTCGCCTGCACGCCGCGCACGGAGGCCGGCACGGTGCTGCCTGGCATCATCGAGCCCCTCCCCTACGCCGCCGGGAAGGTGCGCTGCCTGCGCGAGCGCACCTCCCAGCCGCTCTACGCCGCGTTCGGCGACAACGTGTTCGACCTGGAGCTGCTGGCGGCCTCCCGGGTGCCGGTGGCCATCCGCCCCAAGCCGCGCCTGCGGGCGAGGGCAGCGGAACTGCCCTCGCTCGTCCAGCTCCACCCGGAGGACTGAGCGTCCTCCCGGGCGTCAGTCCTTCGGCTTCACCTCGCCGGCCAGCGCCAGCGCGACGTTCTCCGTCGTGTTCTCCACCTGGTAGACGGCCACCACGCGCTGGCCCTTCTCCGGCTGCTTGCGGATGCGCAGCGCGCTGAGGTCCAGGGGCACCACGGCGCCCGGCTCGGTCTCCAGGTAGAGCATCTGTCCGTTGATTTTCAGCACCTTGCCGGACAGGCGCTTCATCTCGTCCTGGTCCGGCGTCACCTCGCGGATGGGCACGCCCACGCCCGCGGCCTGGGGGCCCACCTGGAGGGTGCGCTGGCTGCCGCTGCTGGAGCGGCTGATGGACATCGACGCGCCGAAGTTGGTGAAGTTCCGGTTGATGCCCTCCCCCAGGGAGATGTTCAGCGGGTCGATGGATTCTTTCGAGGGGTCGACAGGCTCGTGAGCCAGGACGGCCATGGGCGCCATCCACACCACCGCCGCCGCCGCTCGCCAGCTCCCCGTGTTCAGTCGCTTCATGAGTCCTCCTCCAGAAGGGGCCCTGGGCCCCGTTGCCGACAAGCTAGGCCCTGTCCCGAGGCCGTGGCCCTCTGGACGAGCCGTCCCGTCGCCCCGAGGGCCGTGACTCATGCGACGCGGCGGGCCCATGACCGGGATGCACTGGCGAGCCGAGGCGAAGTGTTGACTCCGGATGAACAGGCACCTTAAGGGCATGGGAAAGGGCTAGGGTGCGCCATCCCGCCCGGACCCTTTTCTCCGCCGCCCCCACGGTGGCACCACGCAGAGGCCGCACGTGAACGGTCGCAACGAAGAGCACCGCATCGCTCTCTTCATCGATTTCGAGAACCTCGTCACCAACACGGGCATCAGCTCCGCAAGCTTCGACTTGCAGCCCTCGCTCGACCGGCTGCTGGAGAAGGGCAAGGTCGTCTTCCGCCGCGCCTACTGCGACTGGTCCCGCTTCGCGGAGGCGAAGATTCGCCTGCACGAGTTCGGCGTGGAGCTCATCGACGTCCCCCCCTCCACCCGGGCGGGGAAGAACGGCGCGGACATGCGCCTGGTCATCGACGCGCTGGAGCTGTGCTACGCGCGCGAGAGCATCGACACCTTCGTCATCGGCTCCGGGGACAGCGACTTCTGCCCGCTGGCCTACAAGCTGCGTGAGAACGGGCGCACCGTCATCGGGCTCGCGGTGAAGGAGTCCACCTCGCCCCTCTTCGTGAAGGCGTGCGACGAGTTCATCTACCTGCGCCCGCGCCAGTCCCGCTCCGACAAGGGTGACAAGGAGAAGGGCCGCCAGAGCGTGGCCGCCGAGGAGGCGGCGCACGGCAAGCGCGGTGGCCGCCACGGCCGCGACGAGAAGGGCCGGAGCGACAAGGAGAAGGCGGCGCACGGCGGCGGCAAGGCCCAGTCGAAGACGGAGGTGCCGGACATCGCCCGCGAGGTGGTGCAGAGCATGCTGGCGCGCGCCACCGGGCCGGTGAACCCGTCCCTCATCAAGGAAGCCATCGTCCGCAAGGAGCCCGACTTCGACGAGCGCGAGCACGGCTTCTCCACCTTCGCCCGGCTGCTGGCCGCGCTGGAGCAGGAAGGGCTGCTGCGCCGCATCCAGCAGGGCCGCCAGTGGTACGTGGTGGCGACGGACTTCGACGTCGGCGGCGGAGACAGCAAGGGCAAGCGGCGCGGCCCCGCGCACGCCGAGGACGACGACGAGCTGGAGTCCTACCCGGACCCGGACGAGGACGAGAGCTGAGCGTCCCCGCCCTCGCGGGCCTCCGCGTCACGGCCGCGCCCCCGCCGGGGGCGTGGTCGCCTCGAACAGGTGCTCGAGGAACTCGGGCAGCAGGCTGGCGGAGATGACCCACAGCTTGCCCTCGCCCAGGTCGGCCAGCGACGCGCGCTCCACGTACTCCACGCAGGCCGCTTCCACGTAGTGGATGAAGACCTTGCGCTCGCGCGCGCGGTACCAGTCCGCCGCGTGGGCCAGCAGCGCCACCATGGCGTCCTGCGCCTCCTTGCGCGAGTCGTCCACCAGCGGCACCAGCCGCACGCCGTCCAGCACGTTGAAGAGGTTGAGCCCCGGCTGCGCCGTCTCCAGCACCGCCAGGACGACGGGCTTGCCCTCGTGCCGCGCCACCACCAGCTCGCGCTCGCGGCCCAGCCCGGCCTCCCCCCAGCGCTCCTTCGCGCGCTTCAGGTCGAAGCGGTCCGGCACCAGGTCCAGCGCCTCGCGGTAGGCCAGCGGACGCGTGCGCTCCACCTGCTCGAAGAAGGCCTGACGCTCCGCCTCCGTGGGCACGCCCACCTCGATTCCCGCGGGGACTTCCCAGGCCCCGTCCACCTCCGCCTCCATCAGCTGGAAGGGCACGAGGCACGTCTGGCCCGTGTGCTCGTACCAGGTGGCGAAGTCGAACTTGGTGAAGCGAACCCAGCGGACGCTGGCCTCGCAGAAGGCGAAGAACCACTTCACCTCCGGGTCCACCTGCGTGGGCTCATAGCCGCGCAGGTAGATGTCGCGCAGCGCCTCGCGCGCCGACGTGCGGCTGCCCTTCACCGGCTGCCGCGCGAGCTGGTGCGCCATCCAGCTGCCTTCATACGGCTTCACCACCGACAGCGTGGCGCCCACGGCCTCGCCCTCCGGTTGCACCACCCGGTAGCCCAGGCGCGTGCGGCCCTCCAGCCGCGCCAGCGTGGCGTCGAAGCGGGGGTGCGAGTCCTCGAAGTCCTCTGGCGACTTGCCCTGGAGCCGGAAGTAGCCCGAGCCGTCGAAGAGCTTCCAGGTGGCCTCGCCCCAGTCACCCTCCACCTGGGTGGCCGGGTGCATCTGCGCCTCCACCAGCGCGCGCCACGCCTGCGCGCCCGCCGCGTCCAGCGGACGCACGGACATGCCACACCGCCGCCCCGCCGCGGTGCTGGAGATGTTGCGCACCTCGGCGCGCAGCCGCACCGGCGCCATGCCCTCCGTCACCACCTCCAGCACCGGCTGGCGCAGGCCCGGGTAGAGCAGGTCCTCGCCGGGCTCCGTCAGGAAGGCGAGGCCCTCGTAGGACAGGTCCAACACCTGACGCCGCACGTGCACCTGCGGCCACAGCGGGTGGTCGAAGGACAGCGTGCAGGGCCGGCTCGGCGGCGCGCGCCGCAACCAGCGGTGGCGGTAGCGCACCAGTTCCTGGGGCAGCGGCATCAGCAGCAGGCCGCCCTCCTCGCGCGCCTCGCGCACGTCCAGGTGCACCACGCTGCTGTAGCCGAAGGCCTCGAGGGTGAAGGGCCGCGTAGGCACCTCGCCCTCGAAGCGCCAGCCCATGACGCCCTCGCGCGCGTCGAAGTGCGCGGCCGTCACCGGGACCTTGCGGCCACCTTCCGCCCGGGCCATGCCGCGCGCCTGCCGGCCCACCAGCGCGTCACAGATGCGGCGCACGCGGTCTGCGTGCTGGATGCGCTCCTTCCACACCGGCCGCGTCTCCGGCGGCAGCAGCAGGCCGTTGTCCCGCAGGGCCTCCAGCACGGAGACGATGCGCCGGCCCGCGTCCAGCGGCGGCGCCAGGAAGCGCAGGCTCACCTCGGGCGCGCCGCGCACGTCCATGACCTCCGCGTCCAGCGCGGTGGCCCAGCGCTCGCCGTGGCCCAGCACCACCGATGCCGTCTGCCCCGGCTTCGGCGCCGTCTGCGTGCCCAGGTTCAGCGTCAGGTGCTCCAACGAGAGCTGCACCAGCCGACACGGTGCCTGGAGGTTCCCGAACGACGCCACCGCCGTCAGCTCCGTCCCCATCCGGTAGCCGAGCATCGACGCCCGGCCGCTCAAACCTTCCAGCGTGTCCGCCTGCATGACAGCTCCGTTTTCTGAAGGGCACTGATTGTACGGCTTCGGAGGTGCAAGACCTTGGAATTCTCACACGCACCGTGGACACGACCGAGCCGCGAGTAACTTGTTCTCCAGGACAAGCCAGCAGGTCTGACATTCCAAGTGTCGGGCGAAGGCTGTTTTCCACTCGGAGCGATGTCACCGAGACGCCTCCCACGTCACGAATCGGAGGGCATGTGCGCTTTGCTCCTATCGGGTCTCCCGACACCCCCATGGCCCTGGAAGGCGCCGGGGTGGGGCCGTGTGGCATGACGGACAGGAGGGCGGCCCGGGCGCTGGCTCGCTGGGGTGGAATGCCCAGCGCGGACGGGTTAGGGGGGAGGGGACAATGCCGCTCAACGTTCTCTGTCTTCGTTGCGGCATGTGCTGTGACGGGACGCTTTTTACCCATGTGTCACTCCAGCCCGAGGAGGCCGCCGCGCTCCAGCAGCGGGGGCTGCCCATCGACTCGCGAGCGGATGGCAGCCCGGTGCTGACGCAGCACTGCGCGGCCCTGGATGAGCGCGCCTGCACCGTCTACACGGACCGGCCCGCGAGCTGCCGCCTCTATCAGTGCCAGCTCTTCTCCGCGGTGGCGGAGAAGGAGGTCTCCCTGGAGGAGGCGCTCGCGGTGGTGGACGAGGCCCACTCCCGGGTGGCCGCCGTGGCGCTGACGCTGGCACCCAGCTCCGCGGGCGCGCCGCGCGCCGTGTTGCAGAGAGCCCGCCGCGCGCGCCTGGCCGAGCACGGGGGGCCGCTGTCCGAGAGGGCCCAGGCCACCTACGAGCGCGCGGAGGGCTATCTGGACAGGCACTTCCGGGGACGCTTCGGACGGCGAGACTGAGCGCGGCGCCGCGGTGAATCCCAGCCGTCCTCCCACCCCCTGCGATTACGATGCGGGGGCGAGAAACCGGGCCGCGCCCGTCCGCGGCTCCGTGCCACTTCGAGGACTGCGATGAAGACGAAGGCGCCCGTGCTGGCCGTGATGACCTGTTCCCTGCTGATGGCGCCGGCGGCGCTCGCGGACATCGAAGGGCCCATCAAGTCCGGCGCCGTGGACCTGAACGGCGACGGGACGCCCGAGCCCATCTCCCTCCAGTTCGACGAGGGCAAGAACGAGTTCGTGCTCAAGGCCGGCGGCGCCACCGCCAGGGGCCCGAGCGACGACAATGCACCCGAGGGCGTGTTCATCGTGGACCTCGACAGCCGGGACAAGCGCAAGGAGCTCGTCGTTCACACCGGGCAGAGTGCCTACGACCAACGCTCGTACATCTACGGCTTCGACGGCAAGTCGCTCAAGCTGATGGGCACCGTGCCCGCGCTCACCGAGGCCAAGGGCAACGGCATCATCCTGTCGGACTCGTGGCAGGGCTTCTGGAACCGGCGCGACAAGTACGTCGTGGACACCAAGGCAGGCAAGGTGACCGAGGTGCCGCAGGACCTGTACGCCGTCGGCGTCCAGGCCCAGGTGAAGCAGTCCTTCCCGCTGGTCCGCAGCCGCACGGACAAGAGCGTCATCGCCACCCTGGCCCAGGGCTCGACGATTCAGGTCCTCGCCGCCGCGCCACCGGCCCGCAAAGGGGAGGGCTACCTCTACCTGGTGAAGTCCTCCACGGGGCTGCTCGGGTGGGCCACGGCGAAGGACTTGATGGAGAAGACCGACGGCCTGCCCCTCGCGGGCTGAGCGGCGCATCAAGCGCGACCGCTACCGCTGGATGGCGAGGATGCGCCACGCCTTTACATCCACCGCGTAGGTGGCTGCCTCGGTGGCGGTGGCCCCTTCGCTGCGACATGCGCCTTCCTTGACGAGGAATCTGACGAGCATCACCTCCTCGTTCAATGGGGCCGCCTCGACGTCATAGGCGTCTCGACGATGGAGGCACACGTCATCCGGCGTCGCATCCCTGGGAAGCTTGCTGTCGCGCGGAAGCATGTCGTCCATGGCGAGCTCGATGGCGGCGGCCATGTTCGCTGGCAGCCGCACCTTTCCTTCCGCTGGGAGCCAGAGGGGGTAGGGAAGCTTCGCTGCTTCCTCCTTGGGCGCATGCTCAGGACGAAAGGGGCGCTGAAAAAGCGCGCAGCCGGAAAGCACGACCGCTGCCAGCAACAGGGCAAGACGCTTCATGACCTTCTCCTATTCGCCCACGTCGGTGACGATGCCGAGCGGCTTGTGCTCCGGTTTGATGATTCCGATGAGCGCCCACGTCTTCCCCTTCCGGAGATAGACCTCACCCGGCTGCGGTTCGTTCGCATGAGGAACGAGCTTCATGACGTGGCAGTCCGAGTCGAACTGGATGACAGCGGCGAAGGTGCCCAGGGATGGCTGTGTTCGTGGACGACTGGATGGCGGGCCAAGGGCAGCGAACCCAGACCTGACGTCCCTCAGCGTCGCTTTCGTAAAACCTAACCGGCCAGCGCCAGCTCGATGCGGCCGAGCTGCTCGTCGGTGGACGCCACCTTCACCGTCACCGGCATGCCCACGGTGAAGCTCCGCTCCCTGCCCACCAGGGACAGCTCGCGTCCGTCCGGACGGAAGGGGCCTCCGGACAGCGCATCCGTGGGCACCACCCCCTCCACCAGCATGCCGTCCAGCTGCACCACCAGGCCGAAGGGCCGCACCCGCGTGACACGCGCGGGGAACTGCTTGCCCACGTGCCCCGCCATCCAGCGCGCCTCCAGCTCCCGGTGCCTGTCATTCTCCGCCCGGCTCGCCTCGCGCGCCTTCGCGTTGATGTGCGCCGCGAGCGCCTCCACCTCCGGGTCCTCGTCCACGAAGTCCCGCCGGCCGTGCAGATACGCCTTCAACGTCCGGTGCACCGCCAGGTCCGCGTACCGGCGAATCGGTGACGTGAAGTGCAGGTACAGCGGCGCCGCCAGCCCGAAGTGCGGCCCCGGCTTCACCGTGTAGCGCGAAGGGCCCAGCGAGCGCCGGAGCACCGAGCGCAGCGCCGGCTCCGCCACCGCGCCCGCAATCTGCCGGTCGAACGCCGCCAGCGCCAGCGGCGTCAGCTCGCGCCCGAAGCCCGCCGCGAAGCCCGACGTCTCCGCGAATGCATTCAGGTCCGCCACCCGCAGCGGGTCCGGCTGCTCGTGCACCCGGTACACCCCCGGTAGCCCACGCGCCAGCAGCCACCCGGCGATGGACTCGTTCGCCGCCACCATGAAGCGCTCAATCATCGCGTGCGCGGAGGTCGGCTTGTCGCTCACCAGCCCGGACAGCTCGCCCGTCGCCTGGTCGAAGGTGAAGCGCGCCTCGTCCCGCGCGAACTCCATGCCGCCCCGCGCCGCCCGCGCCACCGCCAGCCGCGCCGCCGCCAGCCGGAACCACGGCATCACGTCCCGCACCGGCGCCATGGCCTCCGACACGTCCCCCCGGTCCAGGAAGGCCGCCACCTCGTCGTAGTCCAGCCGCGCCCACGAGCGGATGATGCTCTCGTACACGTCCGCCGCCGTCACCCGCCCCTGCGGGTCGATGCGCAGCTCCACCGTCAGGCACAGCCGCTCCTCGCCCTGCACCAGGCTGAGCCAGTGCGAGGACAGCTCCTCCGGCAGCATCGGCAGCACGCGCCCCGCCAGGTACACGCTGGTGGCCCGCTCGCGCGCCTCCGCGTCCAGCGCCGAGCCCTGCTTCACGTACTCGCTCACGTCCGCGATGGACACCATGAGCCGCAGCGCCCCGTCCGGTCCCGCCGGCAGCACGGAGATCGCGTCGTCGATGTCCCGCGTGGACGGCGCATCCACCGTCACCGTGGGCACGTCCCGCAAGTCTCGCCGCGCCCCCAGCACATGCGGCACCGCGCGCGCACCGCGCGCCTCGTCGAGGACCTCCGCGGAGAAGTCCTTGCGCAGCCCATGCCGCGCGATGACCCGCTCCAGCGAGCGGTCCTCTCCCGCCCCCACGCGGTAGAGCAACACCACCTTGCCGTCGTCGATGCACGCCACCACCGCGTCACCGGCCTGCACCGGCGTCCCCGCGGTGTCGAGCGCCCAGTCCGCGTTGGCCACCTCGCGGTCCACCCGGAGCAGCGGCGCGCCCTTGCGCAGCACCACCTCGCCGTAGACCTGGGCGCGCGAGCGCTCCACCAACGACAAGTGGCTGGCCGTCCAGCGCCCATCCGCGCCCGCCGTCACCGTCGCCGTGACGAGGTCTCCAGCGAAGTAGGGGTTGAGGTCGGGCGGCGGGACGAAGGCGGACAGCACCTCGGGCGAGCCGGGTGTCTGCACGGTGAGGAAGCCGAAGCCGCGGGGGTGGACGTCGAGACGGCCGGTGACGGTGCGGGGAGAAACGGAAGTATCCATGGAACAAACCTTGAGGCGCGTCTTAGCCCACTCCCACGAGGGGCGATGCGGACGCGCATGGAAAAGTGTCAGCCCCGGAGCGCGGCCAGCAGCGGGCCCGCTTCAACGGGGTGCCGCCAGGGAAGGCGGACTGGCGCCGTGGACGCAGCCGGCCCCACCCACCTGACAGCCCGGCGCCGCCCACGATTCCCCATTGAATCCGGCTTCAACTCCGCCCGACCCGGGAGGTCACCGGGTCCGATAACAAACCCTGGGGAGTCAGGGCTTTCGCGTCCCTCTGGCTCGCGGTGTACATTCGCCGCCATTCGATGAGTGGGAACAGGCTGCCGCTCGCGCAGGAAGCGCGTTCGCTGGGCAAGTATGAGGTGCTCGGACGCCTGTCGACGGGCGGGATGGCGGAGATCTTCCTCGCGTCCCAGCGGGGACTCGCGGGTTTCCACAAGCCGGTGGTGCTGAAGCAGATCCTCCCCGACATCCGCGGCGAGGAGGAGTTCGTGCGGATGTTCCTGGACGAGGCCAAGGTGACGGCCGCGTTCAACCACCCGCACATCGCCCAGGTGTATGACCTGGACATCGCGGACGGCGAGCTCTTCCTCGCCATGGAGTTCGTCCCGGGCGCCACGCTGGTCGAGGTGGCGCGCGCGTGCCGGCAGGCCAACACACCCATCCCCATGGGTTACAGCCTGATGGCGGTGCGCGACACCGCCGTGGCGCTGCACTACGCGCACACCTTCACGGATCCGCTGGGCCGCCCCTCGCCCGTCATCCACCGGGACGTAGCGGAGAAGAACATCATGGTGACGTACGAGGGCGTCACCAAGCTGCTCGACTTCGGCATCGCCAAGAGCCTGGCCCGCGCGGGACGCACCGCCGTGGGCACGGTGAAGGGCACCAGCGGCTACATGTCGCCCGAGCAGATCATGGGCGACCCACTGGATGCCCGCAGCGACCTGTTCAGCCTGGGCGTGGTGCTGCACGAGTGCCTCACCGGCATGCGGCTCTTCTACGCCAAGCAGGCCGAGGCGATGATGAACGCGGTGCTGCGCTGCGAGGTGACGCCCCCCTCGCGCACCAACAGGCACGTGCCGCCCGAGCTGGACGCCATCGTCATGCGCGCGCTGGCCCGCCGCCGCGAGGACCGGTACGCCACCACGCTGGAGTTCGCCCGCGCCATCGAGCGCGCCGTGGGTCCTCTCATCTGGCACCCCGAGCAGAGCAGCGAGCTGATGCTCCGCCTCTTCTCCGACCGGCGCGAGCAGACGCGGCAGCTGCTGCTGAGCGGACAGAGCGACGCGGAGGACACCACCGGCGTGGTGAAGCTGGCCAAGGTGATGGCCATGAGCGGGCCCGAGTCCGCCGATGCGCCGCCGAAGCCCTCTCCCCCCCGGCGCGCCACCACGAGCGTGCCCAGCGCGGCAGTGGTGGAGAAGCCCGTCCGCACCCCCGTGCTGCGAGCCCCTCCGGGCAAGCGGCTGACGCCCCAGCCACCACCGCCCCCCGCCGACACGCTGTCCACGCCACCTCCCGAGCCCGGGAGGCATAACGCCCCCACGGCACCAGGGCTGCCGGCGCTCCCTCCGGAGCACACCGTCCGCGCGAAGCTGCCCGCCTCCCTCCAGGACACAGGGGCTCCACCTCCCGCCTCCGGTGAGACGGCCCCGCGGCAGGGCGCACGGGCGGCCTCGGCCGACGTGCCTCGCGCCGAGGCCCGGTCCCGCACGACGCGCACCGTGGACGGCCTCCGCGCCGCCGCAGCCCCGCCGCAGCCCGCCGAGCGCGACCTGCAGACGGCGATGATTCGCATGCCGGTGGGGCCTCCCGAGCGCGGCGGCGACACCGTCTCCGTGACACCCCCGGCGCGCCGCTCCACCCCGCCCCGCCGCCGCCAGAGCCCCCCACCGGATGAGCAGCGCACCCTCCCGCCGGTCCGCGTGGACGCGATGGTGGAGGAAGAGGATGACGCGTCCACGCTGGACGGCCGGAGCGGCGTGTCCGAGCACACGCTCCCGAGTGAGGGGCAGCCCCCTCGGCGCCGCGGCTGGGCCAGCGCGGCCGCCGTGGGAGTGGTGGGCGTGCTTGCCCTGGGTGCCACGGGAGTGATGCTGGGATGGGACGGCGGCGCCATCTCCGGACGGCTGAAGCCCCTGCTGGGCCAGACCGCGCCCCCACCGAAGGCTCAGGCCCGGCTGGGGAACACGGTGGGTGGGGCCCCCAGGATGGATGCAGCGATGGGCCCGGACACGGCGGCGGCCGGATCCGCGTCGAGCGTGGCGGACACCCCGGATACGCCCGCGCGGGAGCAGGTCCCAGCGGGAGACGTGGCCTCTGTCGCCCTGACGGATCAGGCCACGGCCCAGGTCCTCCAGCGTCTGAATGAGGGAGCCCCGGACAACGCCAACGGAGACGAAGCCACCGTCAGGGAGCCCAGGACCTTCAAGCGCGTCCGAGGTGGGTCGCAGCGCGACAAGGTGGCCGTCACGCCGGTCCGCAAGCCCCAGGCCCCGAAGGATACGGCCACGTCTTCTCCCCCCGCGAGCGAGCCCGGGTTCCTCACCCTGGTCACCGAGCCGAAGGCCCAGGTGTTCCTCGGCCGACGGGACCTGGGCAAGACGCCGCTCTTCAATGTGAAGCTGCCCGCCGGACAACACACCCTGAAGCTGGTGGATGCCACCGACAAGGCGCACCAGGTGCCCGTGGACATCAAGTCCGGGGAGACGACCTCCGTCCGCGGCCCGTTGAGCCTGCTAGCGGACCCCTGAACCGCGGGGCAGGCAATGGGTGGCGGGCCCGGGCGTACCTTGGCCATGCCGGGGTCATCATTGGCCCCTCTTTCCCTTGGAACGTGCCCATATGTCCCCCGCCCGCCTGTCGATTGTCGCCTCGTTGCTCCTGTTCGCCGCCTGTGCCCACGCGGAGGCCCCCCAGGACAGCGCGGCTGCCTCCACCAGCCGGCGGGGGGAGACCCGGGAGGTGGCTGACTTCGACGAAGTCTCGGTGAGCCACGGCATCCGGGCCGAGGTGAAGGTCGGCCCGAAGTCGGTGCGCCTGGAGGGGCCGGAGGAGCTGCTGTCCCGAGTGAACCTGCACGTGGATGACGGGAAGCTCCGCACCCAGGTGGACAAGCGCTTCTTCGAGCGGTTCCGTGGCAGCGGCATCCGCCTGTATGTCTCCAGCCCGCGCGTCGAGGGCATCCACGCCAGCGGCGGCAGCCGCGTGGAGGCCGAGGCCTCCCGCACGAGTGAGTTCGATGTCGGGGCCAGCGGCGGCTCCATCGTCATCGTGCGCGGCGTGGATGCGCGCAAGGTAGAGGCCGAGGTCAGCGGTGGCTCGGAGGTGACGCTGTCCGGCCGGGCGATGGACGTCGACGTCGAGGCCAGCGGTGGCTCCGTCGTGCGCGCCCTGGACGTCCGGGGCGTGAAGACGCTGGACGCGGAGGCCAGCGGCGGCTCGCGCGTGGAGGCGGACGCCTCCGATCGAATCACTGGCGAGGCCTCCGGCGGCAGCATCATCCAGCTGGTGTCCCAACCGGCCCGCAGCGACGTGCGCACCAGCGGTGGCTCCCGCGTCATCTACAAGCGCTGATGCACGGGTCCGGTGACTTGCGGGTGGGGTGAACCGGACAACGCCTGAAGTGGGCGGGAGGCCGGCTTGCTCCCCGAGGGCCGGGACGGCTGGAATGCGCGTCCCCACCCCTCGCGGAGACACCCGCCCGATGACGCCTCCCGCCCCCGCCCCTCCTGGAAACGCACCACCGCCCAAGCGCCGTGGGAGAAGCCTGTGGGGTGGCGTCGGCGCGGCGCTGCTGGCCGGCGGGCTCTTCGTCTGGAGCCAGCAGCGGCCCGCGCCTGACGCGCATGAGGCCCACGACGCAGCCCACCCGGAACACGCGCACGCGCACGAGAAGCCCCCGGCGAAACCCCAGGTCCCCCTGGAGGTGCTGGTCCAGACGGACCGCGCCGCCCGGGCCGCCGCCACGGGTGAGCGGGCGAAGGCGCGCGAGCTGCTGGCGGCTACGCTGAAGCAGGCGCCGAAGCACGCCCCGGCGCTCCTCGTGAGGGCCTGCCTCGCGCTGGAGGAAGACAACGACGCCGAGTTCCGCGAGGCGCTCCAGCAGTTGGACGCCGCCGCGCCGGGCAGCATGGAGGCGCGGCTGCTGGAGCGGTTGCACACGCTGCGCCGCGCGCCGGACATGGACTGGCAACAGGCGTTCCGCGAGGCCTGGGTGGCCCTGGGACGGCCGGACTTCCAGCAGAGCGCGCTGCTGCCCGGCGCCACGCCCCTCCCCCCCGACCCGGCCGTGGCGGACGCGGTGAAGGCCGCCTGGGAGAAGGCACCCTCGGATGACGTGCGGCTGATGCTCGCCCTGGGCAGCTGGCGTCTGGAGACGGACCAGGCGCTCTTCCTGCTGGGGCAGGTGCCCCGGCTGGAGGACCCGGCCCTCTTCGTGGCGGTGATGGATGCGCTCCGGGGCGAGGCGCTGCCACGGTCCGCGCATGCGGAGGCACGCGCCACCTTCCGCCAGAAGCTGGAGGCGCTGGCCGCCGCCCACCCGCGCGTCATGCAGCTCCAGTTGTTGTTGCTGCTGGGTGACACGGAGCCGGGCTCGGAGATGAGCGCGGCGGAGCTCGACAGCCTGGAGAAGGTGGCCGCCCTGCCCCTGTGGCGGGAGGGCGCCCTCACCCGCACGTTCGAGGAAGCGAAGAGGCTGGTGGAGTCCTCGGGCGTGCCGGATGTCAGCGCCACGGCGATGAGGGTGGCCTCACGCAGCGTGGCGGACCGGGGCTCCTGGGTGCTGCGCACGCGCAACGTGGGCACGCGCGGCGCGCTCTCGCCCGAGGGCATCCAGCGGCTCGGCCGCATCACCCGCGACATCGGCGCGCGCATGGCCGAGCAGCCCACGATGATGGAGCGCATGGTGGGCCTCCAGCTCTTGCGCGGCGGCGCGCAAGACATGGGGGATGAAACAAGGCGTGAGCAGGCATTGATACAACTCGACGCGTTGGAAGCCGCGGTGGCCCGTTTCCGGCAGGCAGCCATGGACCGGTGGCCCCTGCATGCGCTGGCGGAAGCGCTGCTGCGCGCGAGCCTGCGCGACGAGCCCACCTACCTGCTGTCCTTCGCTCCCGCCGACGCGGCTCCGACGGCGGAGGCGCGGCAGCCGTAGGGAAGCGGGACGAGGTCTCTCGGGCCCCGGGGACTTCCACCCGGGGCCCGAGCGGGCCCCCCACGATGCCACGAAGCCGCCGCACGCCGGACCTCCAAGGTCGTCCGGGCAACCGCACTTCTTCCACGCGAGCGCCGGGAACAAGGGGGTGCCTCCCGGGCGGCCTGCGCATGGGCACCGTGGAATACCGTCCACGAACTCCAACGCTACGGTGGACGCAGAATATCGGCTGCGCCGGGCGTGTCCACCCGCCGGGTCCTGACCCCCACAAGCACCGTGGCAGGCCGGATGGGGTGTGGACCCATCGCAGCGGCCCGTTCACGAGGAGTATGGGAGGTCGATGATAAGCCTGAATTCCTTTCAGGGCTCGGCTGGAAGCAGCGCGATATGCGGAAAACCGCTACGTCGATATATGCGTATTCGAGGGCACCATGCGCCTCCTGGGCTGGGACCTGACGGACCCCTTCTCACGCGTCCCCAGGCCGGTGGACGTGGCCGACGTGGACGCGCCGCTCACCGTGGCTACGCGAGGCTGGCTGCGAGAGGGCCGCATCCTCGACGTGCGCCGCCTGCCTCCAGACTGAGACGCCCACAAGTTCTCCACAGCGCGAGAGGCCTCGCCGCTCAGGGCTGCGGCTGCTCGTGGTGTCCATGCCCCGGACCTCCGAAGGTGCCGGACCAGGGCTCGCGCGCGGGCAGCAGCCCCGGCAAGAGGAAGCGCAGGAAGCGGGGCTGGCTGTTCGCGAAGGGCGGGTCGCACTCGCCACAGCTGAGCGCGCCATCCATGAGGAACAGGGCGTCGGGTGCCAGCTCCATCGACTGCGGCAACGTGCGCGGCGCATAGTCGAGCGGGCACTGGAAGGCCTCGCTCCCGTCCCGCGCGCGCACGCCCACGAGCAGCGGCCTGTCGTCTTCCGCTACCGCCTGGGTCAGCACCAGCGTCTCCGGTGAGAGCCCCACCCCACCGCCCGGCCACGTGGCCAGCCGGAGCTCCTTGGTGGCGAGGTGCTGGCCTGCCTTCAGCGCATACGTCCACGCCGGGGACAGGTCCGGCAGGCGAAAGCCCCTGAGCTGCGTCGCGGTGGACGTGGCGCGCCACGCGTCCGCGCCCGCGTTCACCGTGGTGCCGGGCGCGCTGGGCACCACCACGTCACGGGTGGCCACCGCGCGGCCGAGCGGCTGTGGAATGGACGTCCCCGAAGGCGAGCCGTCCCGCGTGCTCAGCGCCTGGAGGCCCCACTCGGGCAGCAGCAGCCCGTCCACCACCGCGAGCTCTCCGGCGCGCATGGGCTCCGTCCTCCGCCAGCGCGGCACCCCGTCCGAGGAGAAGGCCAGCAGCAGCGTGGGCGTGCCCGAGGCCAGCGGCGCCCCCACGTTCATCGTCCGCGCGAAGGCGATGTAGAGGTCGCCCACCGCGTCCGAGGCGAGGCCATAGGGGTGCGGGTGGTTGCACTCGTCGAGCAGCGGATCCGTCAGCTCCCGCGCGGACACCATCCGCCCGAAGGCATCGAGCACCACCAGGAAATAGCCGCGGCACAGCGTGTCGCGCGGCTGGCCCGCCGGGTAGGACTCGAAGAGGGCGGCCAGCCGGTCCGGTGCCATCACCGCCAGCCGCGCCAGGAAGAGCGTCTGCGTCCGCGCCCGGAAGTCCGGCCGCGCGTCGCCCAGCGTGAAGGTCCACCGCGGCGAGCCCGTGTCACGCTCCAGCAGGGACACCGTCCCGTCCGCGGGCATGTCCATGCACAGCAGCCGGTCATTCCACAGCATGCAGCGGCGCGCCCGCGCGGATGCCCGCACCGGCGCCTCGCCGGCCGCGTCCAGCAGCGGCGTGCCGTAGAAGCCCGACAGCGTCACGTCCCCCTCGGGGCCCACCAGCATGTCCTGTAGCTGCTGTCCCTCCACCTGGGCGTCGTAGCGCCAGTCCGTTCCCAGGGGGCGCGCCGGAGGCCGCTCGCACACGCCGCTCCGGCAGTGCCCCGCCTCCTGGCAGGGGCTGGCCGCCTCGCAGGCGAAGCCCTCCGGTAGGTCGCGCCGCACGCAGGCCCCGTCCAGGCACACGTCCACGTCCTCGCAGCGTCCGCGGCTCGCGCCGCAGAGGGTGCCGTCCGGCGCGGGGGCCGTCGCGCACCCCGTGCGCGGATCGCACGTGCCCACCTGACACGGCCCGTCCGACGGGCAGGGCGGCGCGGGCACCGACTGGCACCCATCCAGCACGTGGCACACGTCCGTGGTGCAGGCATCGCCGTCGTCACAGGCGCGCGCCTCGCCCCGGCAGCGCCCCGCCTGACAGGTGGCGCCCACGAGGCAGGCGTTGCCCGGATCGCACGCGGTGCCGTCCGGCAGCACCGACTCCACGCACCGCTCCGTCGCCACGTCGAAGGTGGCCTGCGCGCACGTCACGGGCGTGAAGCACTCCGGCACCGGCCTCGCCTCGCCCGCCAGCACCAGCTCCACCCGGCCGCCGTCCGACGCCGTCCCGGTGACGGTGACCTCGAAGCGCCCCTCCACCCGGGGCGCGAAGCGCAGGCGCACGGGCACTTCCCCCGCCAGCACATGGCCTGGCAGCGCGTCCACGGCCGAGAAGGGCGCCGGCACGTCCGTCCAGGTGACCTCCAGCGGGGCCCGGCCGCCATTCACCACCCGGACCTCGGCCTCCCGCTGGGAGCCCGGATAGGCGGCCGGGAAGTCCACCCGCTGCGCCGACAGCCGCAGGCGCCCCACCGCGCCCGACAACGGCGCCTCCCGGCAGGCCACCCCAGCGCTCAGCGCCAGCACCAACGCCCACAGGACGCCACCCCACTGCCCCTCCCCTGCTGCCTTCGTCGCGTGCGCCATGATGGCGTGTCCCCCCACGCTGGCGCGTATAGCCCGCCCGGAGCAGGCCCGGCCGGGCGCCCTGGCGCGGCCTCTCACCCCCCAACACTTCAGGGTCGGCGGTGCCGAGGGCCGTGTTTTTTACAGGCCGTTCCCCCGCTACAGCCTGCAACCCCTCGAAATGGTTGAGCGCCAGAAAGGTACGGTTCTGGCACCGGGGGTACGGCATGACCTCTGCCGCATCCGAATGCGCCCCGTCGTCATCGCAGGCCTTCACCGTGCTGATTCCACGCGGCCTGCAGGCGGCCGTGGACGGGCTGCCGGCGGAGAGCCGCCAGGAGCTGCTCGCCGAGCTGTTCCGTCTGGCCGCCCTGGCCCGCCAGGAACAGGGCCAGCTGCCCGCTGGGAGCCCCTACACCCTGCGGCTGGACGTCGCCGGCTGTCTGGTCAGCGTGGAGCTGTCCCCGTCCCGCTCGCGCCTCACCCTCTCGGGCCTGCTCAGGCCCCCTCCGCTGGAATGAGCCCGGCGATGCGCCACGGACAAGGGTGAGATGTCGCGCCGTGCCGAATACGCGGAATCCTGGGACCTGACGTACCGGGTGGAGCAGCTCCGGGAGCTGATTGGCCATGACCTGGACCTGGGAGCGTCCCTCTCCGCGGAGTTGGAGGACATCCTGGGCCGTCTGGTGCTGCGAAACCAGCGCCTGCGCATCCTGCAGCACCCGGTGAGCGCGGATCAGCCCCCGGAGGACCTGGCCGGGCTCCGCGGCGCGCTGGAGGACCTGGACCGGGAGCTGATGGCCCGGCTGCCCGCGCTGCTCGAACGCCTGCGCACCGCGTTGGCTTGAGGCACCGGCGCTCGGAGTCCACAGGCACTTCATCCCCAGCACCGACGGCTTCTTCTAAAGGTTCATAGAGGTATTGATCTATTGGTAGAAGTAGTAGGGGCCGCGGACTTGGGGACAAGTCAGCAACCTCGCGAGAATCCTCACGAATTTCGGATATGCTACATGTGGGTAAGTTGGCGGTTATCCCCGGGAACCCACAGGTGTTGATCCACGGCGGGGGTTCTCCACAGCCACTCCCCCGCTGTCCACAGGCCATCCACAGCATCGCAGTGGAGGCAGCGAAGACCCCCCGTCCCAGCGAATTCTCACGAGACGTCCGCCCCGTACATGCCTGTTATCGTCTGGGCGGAGATGTGCCCCGACAGCGGGGTGCCGGCGGAGGGTGTCCCCATCGACTTCTATCGGGGTGAGCGCATCGGGAAGTATGAGGTCGTCACGCAGCTCTCCGTGGGAGGCATGGCGGAGCTGTTCCTGGGCTTCACGTCCGGGCCGGGTGGCTTCCGCAAGTTCGTGGTCATCAAGCGGGTGCTGCCGGACGCGCGGGACAACGCGCAGTTCGAGCGCATGTTCCTGGACGAGGCGCGCATCACCGCTGCCTTCAACCACCCGAACATCGCGCAGGTGTTCGACCTGGGGCAGGAGGACGACGGGCTCTATCTGGCCATGGAGTTCATCGCCGGGCAGAACCTGAACCAGATTACCGGCGCGTGCCTGCGCCGCAAGGAGCAGCTCCCGCTGGCCTTCACGCTGTCGGTGGCGCGCGACGTCTGCATGGCGCTGCACTACGCGCACACCTACCGCTCCCCCTCCGGCGCGCCCAGCCCGGTCATCCATCGCGACGTCGCCCAGAAGAACATCATGGTGACGTACGACGGCGTGGTGAAGCTGCTCGACTTCGGCATCGCGAAGGCGAAGGACAGCCTGGAGCGCACCAGCGTCGGCACGGTGAAGGGCACCACCGGGTACATGTCCCCGGAGCAGGTGCGGGGCGACGCGCTCGACGGGCGCAGCGACCTGTTCTCCGTGGGCGTGATGATGCACGAGCTCATCACCGGCGCGCGCCTGTTCGCGGGCAGGAACGAGCGCGACGAGATGATGAAGATTCTGGAGGCGCCCATCCCCTGGCCCTCGCTCGTGGCGCCGCACGTGCCGGAAGAGGTGTCCAAGGTGGTGATGCAGGCGCTGGAGCGCAGCCGCGAGAAGCGCTTCGCCAATGGCCGGGACATGGCCCGCGCGATTGAAGCGGTGGCGGGCAACAAGATGATGATGGACGCGCACGACCGCGCCGCGCTGATGCAGGACCTCTTCGCGGAGCGCATGTCCGCCACGCGCGTCATGCTGGAGTCGGCGGACGGCACCACCAGCGACGTCATGCTGGCGTCGGCGAAGCGCGCGCTCCGCAGCGACGACGGACCCTACCTCCCCGAGCGGAAGGACGAGGTCACGCCCCGGCAGGGGGTGGCGGGGATGCCGCGCAAGCCCTCGCGCAAGGTGCCCGCGGCGGCGCCCCGGAAGCCGGGCGACGCGAGCACGCCTCCGCCATCCGAGGGTGGCTTCTCGAACGTGGCGTGGGGGCTGGTGCTGGCGGTCATCCTCGTGGGGGGCGGCTACGCCGCGTGGTACCTGTCGCAGGTGCTGAACGGGGCCGTGGAGGAGGAAGAGGACACGCGCACGCTGCGCACGCTGCCCTCCCATGACCCGAGGATGCCCGTCCACCTGGGGCCGGGCTCGGAGCCGCTGGCGGAGGGGCGCGAGGCGCAGGCGAAGGCGGAAGCTCCCGCGGCACCCTCCGAGGAGGACGCCCGGCAGAAGGCGGAGGCGGCGAGCCCCCGCTCGGCGAAGGGCAGGGGCAAGCTGACGCTGGTGGTGCTGCCGGAGTCGGACGTCTTTCGCGGGAAGAAGAAGCTGGGCCGCACGCCCATGTTCAACGTGGCGATGCCCGCGGGCGAGCACGACCTGACCATCATCGGCCCCGACGGGAAGAAGCGCATGCTGGCGGTGCCCATCGAGCCGGGAGAGACGGCCCAGTTCCGGCTGAAGCTGGCGGAAATCCCCGAGCGCTGAACAACCACGCGGTGATTGAGGGGCGCCGCGGGGGGGCACCTGGTTATCCTCGCGCTCCCCCCTTGATTCCGGACTGCATGGCCCCTCTGACCATTGGCTTCTTGATGGACCCGCTCGAGACGGTGCGGGTGGACCACGACTCCACGTTCGCGCTGATGCTCGAGGCGCAGAAGCGCGGCCACCAGGTGCGCTACTTCGAGCAAGGCTGGCTGCGCTTCAACGGGACGTGCGCGGAGGCGCGCATGCGCCACGTCACCGTGCGCCGCGACCTGGGACGGCACTTCGACATCCATGACGAGGCCCCCCACCCCGTGTCCTCGCTGGACGTGCTCTTCATGCGCAAGGACCCGCCCGTGGACGCGGAGTTCCTCCACGCCACGCAGCTGGTGGAGCTGAACGGCACGCGGCCGCCCCCCGTCTTCATCAACGAGCCAGCGGGCCTTCGTGACGCGAACGAGAAGCTCTTCGCGCTGCGCTACCCGGACCTGATGCCGGACACGCGCGTCACCGGCGAGATGCCGCTGCTGCTGGACTTCATCGCGAACAACCCGGCGGGCACCATCATCAAGCCGGTGGACGGCTTCGCGGGCAAGGGCATCCTCTTCCTGTCCCCGTCGGACCGGAACGCGCGCTCCGCGGTGGACCTGCTCACCCGGAGCGGCCGCGAGGCGGTGGTCGCGCAGGCCTACATCCCGGAGAGCCGGCAGGGGGACAAGCGCATCATCCTGGTGGACGGTGAGCCGGTGGGCGGCGTGCTGCGCATCCCCTCGGAGGACGACCACCGCGGCAACATGGCCGCGGGCGGCGTGGCCCGCAAGGCCGTGCTCACGCCCAGGGACCGGGAGATTTGCGAGCGCCTGAAGCCGGAGCTGCGCCGGCGCGGGCTGCGGCTGGTGGGCATCGACGTGATTGGCGACTACCTCACCGAGGTCAACGTGACGAGCCCCACCGGCCTGGTGGAGGCGAACCACCTGGACAACGTGTGCGTGGAGGCCGAGGTGCTGGACCTGGCGGAGCGGCTCGTCGCCGAGCACCCCGCGGGCCGTGCTCCTTGACGCCGGGCTTCGTGGCCCCGCGGCGCCGCTCTCAATGAATCCTGGTTCATGTTTCATCGCGATGCGACGCGCCGCGCCTTGAATCCGTGACTCCCGGAGGAGTCAGGTCTTGGGCTGCGGCCGCCCTCCCCCCACTCGCGGCGGCCGGGGAGAGTCACCTCATGCTCAAGCAGCGTCTCCGCCGTTCCAGGCCCTGGTCGCGGTTCGCCGGAGTGTCCCTCGCCGCGGGAGCGTCCCTGGCCATGGCGGGCTGTGGCCAGGCCGGGGACGTACCGGCGGCCGTCGACGCGCCGCTGGCCGAGCAGCACGCTCCCCTGCTCGCGCAGGTGACGAGCTTTGGCAGCAACCCCGGCAACCTGCAGATGTTCCGCCACGTGCCGTCCGGCATGCCGGACAACGCGCCGCTGGTGGTGGTGATGCACGGCTGCACGCAGAAGGCCGCGGGCATGGAGGGCAGCGGCTGGTCCGCGGCGGCGGACGTCTACAAGTTCTACGTCGTCTATCCGCAGCAGCAGAGCGGCAACAACATGACCAGTTGTTTCAACTGGTTCGAGCCCGGTGACATCGCCCGGGACCGGGGCGAGGCGCTGTCCATCAAGCAGATGGTGGACACGATGAAGGCCACGTACTCCATCGACCCGGCGCGGGTGTACGTGGCGGGCTTCTCGGCGGGCGCATACATGGTGCCGGCGCTGTTGGCCGCGTATCCGGACGTCTTCTCCGGCGGGGCCATCCACTCCGGTGGCCCGTACCGGTGCGCCTCCTCGATGACGGAGGGCTTCAGCTGCATGAGCCCTGGCGTGAACCGCACGCCGGCCGCGTGGGGGGACCTGGTGCGCGGCGCGTATCCGGGCTACGCGGGCCCGCGTCCGCGCGTCACCCTCTGGCACGGCACCAGTGACTACACGGTGAACGTGATGAACCTCACCGAGGCGATGGAGCAGTGGACGAACGTCCACGGCATCGACCAGACGCCGGACACGGTGGAGACGGTGTCCGGCTTCCCGCACAAGGTGTACCGGGACGAGGCGGGCCAGGCGCTGGTGGAGACGTGGGAGCTCACCGGCATGGGCCACGCGGTGGCCATGGACGCGCAGTTCCAGTTCCCGGGTGGCACCGCGGCGTGTGGAGCGGTGGGCGCGTACCTGAGCGACGTGAACCTCTGCTCCGTCTACCACCAGGCGCGGTTCTTCGGGCTCACGGAGGAGGGGAGCCCCACGGGGGACACCACGCCGCCCACCGTCAACGTGACGTCGCCCGCGCGCGGGGCGACGGTGAGCGGCACCGTGGACGTCACCGCGGACGCGGCGGACGCGGTGGGCGTCACCCGGGTGGAGTTCCTGGTGAATGGCGAGGTGGTGGCCACGGACACGCAGCCGCCGTATGCGTTCGCGTGGAACACCACGGCGGTGTCCAACGGACAGCACACGTTGGGGGCGCGTGCGTTCGACGCCGCGGGCAACCAGGCGACGGACACCGACACGGTGGTGACGGTGAGCAACAGCGGTTCACCGGTGCCGGTGACGGTGCAGTTCACCAGCATCGTGGCGGAGGACGGCTACCTGAAGGCGAACGCGGACGGCGGCGGCGCGGCGCTGGGGCTGATGACGAACCTGGCGCTCGGGCGGGGGGTGGACGGGAAGTACAACCGCTCCTTCCTCTCCTTCGACACGTCGGGCCTGCCGGACGGCGCCACCGTGACGCGGGCATTCCTGACGGTGAGCTACGCGTCCGGCTCGGGTGACCCGTGGTCGACCCCCGCGGGGAACACGCTGGTCATCGACGTGAAGACGGGGACGTTCAACGCGGCGAACACGGAGGCGGCGGATTGGGCGGCCTCCGCCACGGCGGACGGTGTCGCGGCCATCGACCGGTTCAGCGCCGGGACGAAGAGCTCCGGTGACTTCAGCGGCGAGGGGCTCTCCGCCATCAACACGCTGGGGAAGACACAGCTGCGGCTGCGCTTCACCCAGGCGCAGGCGGCGACGCAGTACCTCTTCGTTCGGGACGGCGCGAACGCGGTGCTGACGGTCGTCTATACGCCGTAGCGTGTGTACTCGAAGCCCTCGCAGTCGAAAGCCCGCTCGATGGCCCTCACGTCGGCTTCCGTACCGCCGCACGCCCTGACGGCATCTCTCCAGCGGGTGGACACGATGGTCTTCATCGTGTCGATGACGTGAGTGGCGGCTTCTTTCGAGAGCCGGAAGCGGCCGCATTCACTCAGGAGGTTCTGGCGGGTGGCGCGCCGATGCTGCGCGCTGCCCACCTCCATCGCCAGGTGGCGTTCCTCGCTGGCCTGGGGAATCGGGTTCAGGTCATAGGCGGGTGAGAGGCTCCAGGCCGGACCTACCGCGATGAGCGCGTGGTTCCTGGGATGGTCGTCGATGTTCGAGATGAGCGCGTTGAACACCATTCGTGAGAACAGCTCGTGCAGGTCCTGGTCCGGGTTGCCGACCCATCGCTTCAGCTCATCCGCCAGCAGCAGGTACGACCACTTCGAACGGTCCTGAGGGTTCTCGTCGGCACGAAGCACCGTGAGGGCACTGACCATCCGGTGCCGGAGATAGCCGCGCTTGGTGCGTTCCCGGTCGAACCGCCGGACGAGCAGCACATCCTGTCCCGCGACGTGAGTGCGTTTGCTCGCGGCGGAGCGAAGACCGCACTCGCTGGCGAGCTTCAGCATGCCCGCTTCGACAGCCGCGTTGTTCCACCGGTCGCCACGGGCCGGAAACTTGGCGACCCAGAGGCCCTCGTCGTCCTCGACGACGTTCTTGGGACGTGCGCCGCCCATGGAGCTACCAGGGTTCACCAGGTCGCTGACCTGGAGGCCGGAGAGCGGCAGGTCTTGTTCGACGCGGCGTGCCTCTTCGAGCAGGAGGTCCAGCCGGAGGACCTTGTTGAATTGATGGACGGGCGCTGGTGGCGTGGTGCTCATGCCGAAGGACAGCGCTCCGGCCCGGTCCTCGGGGGAGTTGAGCAGGAAGTCGACCTCGCTCAGGTCCGAGCGTCCCAACTGGCGTTCGATGACCCTGCGTCCCCAGGCATCAGGAGATGCGTCGCGCAGGGAGCCGAAGATGCCACCGAGCCTGGCGGTCTCGAAGGTGCCAGGACGCAACGGGAGTTCGAACTTCTCCAACTCGACGGCCCGAGGATTGGCCAGGTAGCTCCGGCCATAGACGAAGCGCCCCACGCCGTCCTGCTGAAGGAAGCGTCCGCACGTGACGACCTCCATGGAACCTGGGAGTTGGATGTACACGTAGCAGCTTTGATCTTCAGAAGTCCGCATCGAGGCCTTTCTTCAGGCGCACCCGTTGCGGCTGCCGTGCCAACTCGAGCGTCTTGCCCTCCTCGTCACGGTCCGGAGCGGCGAGGTTCTCGAACTCCTGTTCGAGGCCCAGTGCCCACAGGACGGTGAAGTAGGCGCTGAGTCCCGTTGTGAGACTGCCCTCCTCGATTCGCTTCAGCGTTCCAGGAGCGAGCCCCGTCTTCTTCGCGAGGTCCACCTGCCGTAGACCCCGCCGGATCCTCGCCCGCGCGATGTTCTGGCCCAGGCGGCTGACCGCCCGGATCACCGCGAGAGGCGTCGTGTCACTCGTCAGGTTCTGCCGAGGCATGCTTCAATCTATTGTGTCTAGAAGGTTTTAAGAACCAATAGATTGAAGTTTTGGGCACCTCCTTTCAATCGACGGGTTGCCAAATCCCCAAGGGGGCGCCCAATGGGTGAGTCCCTCCCCTGCATGGAGGGCACGGGTGCACTGCTGGACAGTCCCTCTCGGGTCTGGGAGAGGGCTGCCAACGCGCGGGATGCTCATGCCTGAACCCACCCCTGCCGGGCCCGGTCCGGACGAAACGCTCGACTCCATTGGCACGGCGGGGGTGCGGGTGCTCCAGCGGAGGACGGGCTACCGCTTCACCCTGGACGCGGTGCTGCTGGCTCACTTCGCGGCCTCGGAGGGGGCCCGTGTCCCGGGGCGGATGCTGGAGCTGGGCGCGGGCAGTGGCGTGGTGTCCTTCCTGCTGGTGAAGCAGTTCGGCCTGGGGCCCCTGGACGCGCTGGAGCTCCAGCCCGGGGTGCACGCGCGGCTGGAGCGGGCCGTGGCGCTCAATGCCTGCGAGGCCCAGGTGAGGCCCCTGCTGGGCGACCTGCGGCGGATCCGCGAGCTCGTGCCCGGAGGGCAGTACACCCACGTCCTGTCCAACCCGCCGTTTCGTCTGGCCGACGCTGGCGTCCGCAGCCCGGATGACGAGCGCGCCCTGTCCAAGTCGGAGGTGGCGTGTGACGCCCCGGCCGTGGTGGCCGCGGCCCGGTACGCGCTGGCGCCCGGGGGCGGGGTGAGCCTGGTGTACCCGGCGGCGCGCGTGGCCGAGGTGCTGGGCCTGCTCTCCCAGGCGAAGCTCCATCCCACGGTGCTGCGCTTCGTCCACGCGCGGGCGGACGCACCCGCCACGCGCTTCCTGGTGCACGCGCTGAGGGACCGGGACCGGGGGCTCGCCGTGCGCTCGCCCCTCGTCGTCCATGGCGAGGGCCCGGGTGGCTACTCCGCCGAGGTGGCCGCGTTGATGGAGCCGCCCCTCGCGGAAAGGACCTGAGCCAGCCGCCTCGGCGGCGCGGGGCTACAGCGGGTCCGTGAGCGGCTTCGAGTTCGTCACCTGCACGCCCCTGTCCTCCGACGCGGTGACGAACACCTCGTGGCCCGCGGGCACGTCCACCGTCGAGCGCCGCACCTCCCCGCCCACCGTGAAGTCCACCTCCAGGGCATGCGCGCCCGGCGGCACGTCGCGGATGCTCAGGTTCGCCGCGTTGCTCGTGCCCCGGCGCTGTCCATCCAGCAGCACGGTGCAGGGCTTCGGGCAGCGCACATGGAGCAGAGAGGTCTCCACCGAGGCCCGCTCCCTCTGCTCCGTGAGCAGCACGCGGCCCTTGGCGTC
>Ga0182745_1000658_pt1 | contig 36625 bp, 22 predicted proteins | sample eDN3rd30CKraftBY_FD_128523 | JGI IMG/M metagenome (GOLD analysis project Ga0182745, IMG submission 128523) | Enriched backyard soil microbial communities from Emeryville, California, USA - eDNA 3rd pass 30_C Kraft BY (version 2) (version 2) | ecosystem: Environmental > Terrestrial > Soil >...
CGTCTATTGGTTCGACGAGGCGCTTCAGGCCGCGCTCAAGGAAGCGGGAATCCCGAACGTCAGCCGCGCGCAGTCGATGCTGATCGCCAACATCTCGGCGGGCGAGCATCGCGCGACGCGCATCGCCCGCAATCTCGGCGTGACGCGCCAGGCGATCAGCCTGATGCTGAGCGAACTCGAGGCGCGCGGCATCGTCGAGCTCGTGCCCGACCCCGACGACCGGCGCGCGCGCATCGTCCGCTTCGCCGAGCAGGCGAACGACACGCGCCGTGCCGCCGCGAAGGCGCTCCATTATCTGGAACTCAAGCTCGTCGAGCGGATCGGCCTGCCCGCCTATCATGGCCTGCGCGACGCGATGCGGATGGACTGGGGCGCTCCGCCGCGCGTGCCGCCCGAGGCGCTGGAAGAGGCGGATCCCGAGGCGGCGGCTAGCAAGGCGGTGTCAATTTAGTTAAGTTTCTTGACAATATTCCTTCCTGGCCTATTCTGGCCGCAACAGCCGATTCAGGCTCGCCGGGAGGAAGGATGTCATGAATATCGCCGTTCAGACGCGCAAGGCAGAGGAAGAGGCTTACGCCGATCGCCGGATTCCGAAGGGAGGCGACTGGCTGTCGCGCGAGGAACTCGAGGCGCTGACGCCCGAGGAACTTGTGCGGCGGACGACCGCGCTCAAGCCGCTCGTCGCCGCGCATGCGCTCGAATGCGAACGGCTGCGCCGCCCCGTCGATGCGGTGTGGGACGCGATCCGCAAGACCGGCGTCTTCTATCATTTCGTGCCCAAGCGCTACGGCGGGCTCGAATTCGACATCGACAGCTTCATCGACGCGATGCTGCCGATCGCCGAAGGCTGCGGGTCGACCGGCTGGGTCACCGCCTTCTGCGTCGAGCACAACTGGATGCTCGCGCAATTCCCCGAAAAGCTGCAAGACGAGACCTTCGGCGGCGATTTTCCCTATATCATCGCGCCGGGCGCCACCAACCCGCCGGGCGTCGCGCAGCCGGTAGAAGGCGGCTACCGCCTGTCGGGCCGCTGGAAATGGGGCACGGGCGTCATGCACGCCGACTGGGTGATGATCACCGGCATGATTCCGGGCGAAAACCCGCCGCGGCAGCTTTTCCTCGCGCTCCCGGCAGAGGATGTCGAGGTTCTCGACACCTGGCATGTCGACGGGATGATCGGGACGGGCAGCAACGACATCCGCTGCGACGACGTCTTCGTTCCCGAGCATCGGGTGATGGACATGGGCGAGATGCGCATGGGCTGCGCGCCCGGCGCGGCAATCCACGCGCACAATCCGATTTACCGGATGCCGATGACGCCCTTCCTCGCGATCACCGCGGCGATCGGCGCGGTGGGCGTCGCGCGCTCGGCGGTCGATCATTTCCGCGAGCGCATCGGGGTACGCACTATGCTGGGCACGACGGTCAAGCAGAACGAAAAGGCCTCGGCGCACATGCGGCTCGGCGAAGCGGCGGCGAAGACCGAGACGGCCGAGATGATTCTGCGCGAGGTCGGGCGGCGCAACGTTGCGCTGACCGAGGCGGCGGGGAGCGGACTGGTCAGCAACGAGGATCGCATCGCGCTCCGCGCGCAGGTCGCGCTCGCGATGGATCTGTGCCGCGACGCGATCCGCCTGCTCGTCGAGGGGGCGGGATCGAGCGCGCATATGACGAGCAGCCCGCTCCAGCGCGCGCTGCGCGACGTCAATGTGATGGCGAGCCATGTCGTCTATGATTTCGACGCCGCGACCGAATTGCTTGGCCGCTCGCTGATCGGCCTTTCGCCCAACACCCCCATCTATTGACGAAATGCCCGCTCCTAAAATTTGCGCAAGCAACTTGACAAAATTTGGGAAGCGGGCATTATCTTAGCATACTAAGAAACAAGCTGACCGGCGTCGGGAGGTACGGGATGCGCGACAAGGCAGAGATCGATCGGCGGACCTTGCTGGCCGGCGGCGCGGCGGCGCTGGTGGCGGCCAACGGCACCAAGGCGGCCGGGGCCGAGGCTCCGGCGCGGGTGCCCGGAAAGCGGCGCGGCGGGCGGCCCAACATCCTCTTCATGGTCAACGATCAGGAGCGCGCGCTCGCCGACATTCCCGAGGGACTGCCGCTCCCCGCGCACGACTGGCTGCGCGAGCGGGGCATCTCGTTCGACCGCTTCCATGTCAACACGACGCCCTGCGGCCCCTCGCGCTCGAGCATCTACACCGGGCTGCACACGCAGCACACCGGCGTCTACGCCAACCCCAATTCGCCGCCGCATCCCGAGCTCAAGCCCGATATTCCGACGATCGGGACGATGCTGCGCCAGGCGGGCTATCGCACCGTCTACAAGGGCAAATGGCACGTCTCGAACCTCAACGCGGGGCTGAATTTCCGGGGGGTCGCGGGCGGGATCTTTCCGAACACCAGCGACATTCTCGAACCCTTCGGCTTTTCGAGCTATAATTTCGACGGCGAGCGCGTCGGCCTGTCGTGGGAAGGCTTCATGAATGACGGCGTCACCGCGGCCGAGGCGGTGACCCGGCTCCGCGCCTTTGCAGACGACGATGATGAGGCGCCCTGGTTCATGGCGGTCAACTTCGTCAATCCGCACGATATCATGTTCTATGATGCGACGGGGGAAGGGGAGGCGACGCGCCTGCGCCCCAATCTCGTCTCGCCTCTGCTGCCGGCGCCCGGCGACCCCCTTTACGACCGCGACTGGGGCTTTCCGCTGCCGCGCAGCTTCTATGCCGACGACCTGTCGCGAAAGCCGCGCGCGCACGCCGCGATCAACGCGAGCGAGGGCGCCTTCTACGGCCGCATGCCGCACGGCGACGAAGCGGTGTGGAAGCGCAATCTCAACTATTATCTCAACTGCATCCGCGACGCCGACCGCCACATGAAGACGGTGCTCGACGCGCTCGCCGCCTCGGGACAGCTGGACAACACGATCATCGTCTTCACCTCCGACCATGGCGAGCGCGCGGGCGCGCACGGGATGCGGCAGAAGGGCGGCACCATCTACAAGGAGGATGTCGGCGTGCCGTTGATCGTCGTGCACCCCGATCTTCCCGGCGGCCGCACCACCCATGCGCTGGGCAGCGCGGTCGATCTCGTGCCCACCATGCTGGCGTTCGCCGGCGTCGACGACGCGGCGCGGCGCGCGATGCAGCCGAAGCTGGCGGGCCACGACCTGTCGGCAGCGATCGCCTCGCCCGCCGCGCGGACGAGCCGCGACGAGGCCGGCATCCTGTTCAACTATGCGGTGCGCTACGGATGGAACGCCCCCGACGTGCCGCCCGGCGTCACTGAGACCAAGCCGCTGCCCGAAAACGACCTGATGCTGCGCCGCCTGCACCGCGGCGTCCACGACGGCCGCTACAAGTTCGCGCGCTATTTCGCGCCCGCGCAGCATCATGTTCCGAAGCGCTGGGACGACCTGGTCGCCTACAACGACCTCGAACTCTACGACACGGTGGCCGACCCCGACGAGATCGACAATCTCGCCTGGCGCCCGGATGCCCACAAATCGCTCATCGAACGCCTGAACGCCCAGACCAACGCGCTGATCGAAGCCGAGGTCGGTGAAGACACGGGCGCCGAATATCCGGGACCGGCCGCACAATATAGCACGCTGCACCTGGCCTGACCCGTTCACCTTGGGAGAGGGACTATGAAAATCGGGATATTGCTTTGCGGGAGCGCGGTCGCGCTCGCGATGGGGACGCCGGCGCTTGCGCAGGAGGCGGCGCCCGATGGCGCGAGCGAGCGCGACGATCAGTCGATCATCGTCACCGCCACGCGCCGCGAACAGACGCTGCAGGAGGTGCCGATCTCGGTCGCGGTGGTCAGCGGCGACCAGATCGAGAAGCAGGGCATCCTGCTGTTCGACGATGTCCAGGACAATGTCCCCAACCTCCAGATCGACCGCACCAACGGCAATTTCGCGATCACGATGCGCGGGCTCGGCGCGGGGACGGGCAATCTGTCGTTCGAGCAATCGGTCGGCCTGTTCATCGACGGCGTCTATCTGAGCCGGTCGCGGGCGTTCCAGAATCCGCTGCTCGACGTGCAGCGCGTCGAGGTCGTGCGCGGGCCGCAGGGCGCGCTGTTCGGCAAGAACACCAATGCGGGCGCGATCAGCGTCGTCACCCGGCGTCCGACGCGTGAGTTCGAAGGCTTCATCCGCGCGAGCGGCGAGGTCGAGCATGGCGGCTGGAACCTCGAAGGCGCGATGTCGGGCCCGATCTCGGACACGCTCAGCGTCCGGCTGACCGGCCGCGCGGGGTCGATCGGCGATTATATGGAGAACACGATCAGCGGCCGGAAGGAAAACGGGTCGCAATATGAGGCGATCCGCGGCCAGCTCTTGTGGGAGCCCACCGACAATTTCGAGGCGCTGGTCAAGGTCGAGCATTCGTCGAACCGCATCGACGGCGGCACGACGGTGTTCAACAATATCGGGAGCGCGAGCTGCGCGCTGTGCAACGCGGTGCGCAACTCGGGCGAGGATGTGCCCGAATATCCCTCGTTTCGCCGCGCCGCGCGGACGATCAATCCCGAATATGACAACACCAAGACGACGATGGCGCAGCTGACGATGAACCTCGACGTCGGCGACTGGACCGTCACCTCGGTCACCGCGTGGCAGGAACTCGATGGCGGGGTGAACTCCGACTATGACGGGCCGCTGACCTTCCTCGAATCCGACATCACCGAAAAATCCAATTCGCTGTTCCAGGAAGTGCGCGCGCAGCGCGAGATCGGCGATGGCGGCTCGTTCATCGCGGGGCTCACCTATATCGACACGAATCTGCACATCCAGCAGGCCTCGCTGTTCGACGCGGCGAGCGCGGGCGTCGCGCTGCCGCTCAACGGGCTGTCGACGCGCCAGTTCGATCAGTCGGGCAACAGCTGGTCGCCCTTCGTCTCGCTCGAGGTGCCGGTGACCGAGCAGATCATGCTCAGCGGCAGCCTGCGCTATTCGCACGAAAAGCGCGAGGGCCGTGCGCGCTCGTTCAGCGACGGGGTGTTCCCGCCGACCTATCTGCCCTACGATCTCACCGAGACGCGCAAGGAGAATCTGTGGGATTATTCGCTCCGCGCGCGTTATGAATTCACGCCCGACGCCTATGTCTATCTGAGCTACGCGACGGGGACCAAGGGCGGCGGTTTCGTGTCGAACGATGCGTTGCTTCTCTATAATATCCAGAACGGTCTCGCGACCTTCCAGTTCGATTCCGAGCGCGCGAGGTCATGGGAAATCGGCGGCAAGTTCCGCTTCCTCGATGGCAAGGGTCAGCTCAACATCGCGCTGTTCCGCACCAATTTCAGCGATCTGCAGGTGTCCGAATACAACGGCACCGCCTTCATCACCGGCAACGCCGCCTCGGCGATTTCGCAGGGGGTGGAGATCGACACCGACATCGGGATCGGCGACAATTGGCGGATCGGCGGCAGCCTTGGCTATCTCGACGCGCACTACAAGGATTATCCGGGCGGCGCCTGCCTCTACGATGCGCCCGCGACCTGCACGCCGCAGACCAACAACCTTGCCGGAACGCGGCTCGTCCGCGCGCCCGAATGGACCGCGAACGGCTTCATCGAGGCCAAATATCCGGTGTCGAGCAGCCTCTATGCGCTCGCCCGCGTCTCGGCCAATTATCAGTCGCGCTCCTTCTTCCAGCCCGACATGAACCCGCTCAACTCGCAGCCCGCCTTCACCAAATATGATGCGCGCCTCGCGGTGGGGCGCGAGGACGGGAAGTGGGAGCTCGCGCTCGTCGGCCGCAACCTGACCGACAAGGTGACGACCACCCAGGGGTTCAGCACGCCGACCTTCGGCGGCGACAGCCACATGGCGATGGTGGCGGCACCGCGGACGGTGACGGTGCAGCTGTCGCTCGATTTCTGATGACGGAGGAGCAGGGGAGCCACGATGGCGCAGCCGGACCTGTTGCTGCTGGCCGGAGGAATCCGCAGCGGCTCGCTCAATGAAAAGCTGATCGGCTGCGCGTCGCAAGCGGCGCGCAGCCTGGGGCTCGGCGCGACGCGGCTGTCGCTCTCCGACTATCGGCTGCCGCTGTTCGGTGCCGAAACGCTGTCGGTCGACGAGGTGCCCGAGGCGCTGGCGCTCAAGACGATGTTCGAGCGGCACGGCGCGGTGATCATCGCCAGCCCCGAGCACAACGGATCGGTGACGGCGATGCTGAAGAACGCGCTCGACTGGATTTCCTGCCCGAGCGCCGGAGAGGCGCCGCAGGCCTATATCGCCTTCCGCCGCAAGGCGTTCGGCCTCGTGTCGGCGTCGTCGAGCCCCTTTGGCGGCATGCGCGGCCTGTCGCAGCTTCGGCATATTTTGACGACGGTGCAGGCGCTCGTCGTGCCCGAACAACTCAGCGTGCCGCACGCCCATCGCGCCTTCGACGAGGAAGGGCGGCTGTCGGATCCGTTTCTGGGTGGGTTGCTTGCCGACCTGGTGCGGTCGGTGGCGGACGTGGCACGGCGTTAGGGGGAAGGATTGTCGAAGGCGGAACCGGGTCGGAAAGGCGATTACTGGGCGTTCGAGGACAGCCTCGGCTATCTCGCCCGCCTGATGTTCCGGTCCTTTTCGCAGGTCCGCGAAACGCGCACCCTCGACCACGGCATTTCGGCGGGTCAGTGGACCTTTCTGCGCCAGCTCTGGCGCGGCGACGGCATCAGCCAGCACGAACTGAGCCGGCGGCTCGCGATGCGCGATGCGACCACCGCGGTCGCGCTGCGCGGGCTCGAGGAGGCCTCGCTGGTGCGCCGCTGCGTCAACCCGCGCGACCGCCGCGAGACATTGGTGTTCCTGACGCCGCATGCCCGGCGGCTGCGGGGGCTCCTGTTTCCGGTGACCGAAGAGGTGCAGTCGCTCGCGACACGCGGCTTTTCCGACGAGGAGGCTGCGACGCTGCGCGACCTGATGCAACGCATGATCGCGAATCTGGCGCGCGAAGACCCCGATATCGGCGAAGCGGGCCGATGCCGGTGGCGGGGGCTCAGGTGATCTCGAACACGTCGTAGCGCACCGCGCCCCCGACGCTCGCGCCCAGCCCGACCGCGACGATATCGTTGAGCCACAGATAGCGCTCGTCGCCCGTCTCGAACATCGGCGTGGTGCGGAAATAGATTTCGCGTTTTTCGGCGTCGGTCTTCGGGCCGCCGTTGCGGGCATGCTTGTGCGCGACGGTCAGCGGCCGCAGCACGCCGCGGTAGGAGACATAGATCAGCGCGCCGTCGTGCGTTTCGAAGGTGATCCGCGCGTCGAGGCGAAGCGTGTCATTGTCGTCGATCGTCGCCCAGTCGCCGCCGCTCGGCATCACGCGGCCGCGGAGGCGCTCGCCCTCGACCTCGCCGCCGGTCAGCGCGGCGATCATCCGGCGGCCGAAATGCGCCTTGCCGATCTGTTGCTGCGGCTCGGTGAAGGCCGCGCGATAGGAACAGAGATAGCGAAAACCGGGCTCGATCATGTTGGACTCTCCGTCGTGCCGATGGTGCGGCGGCGGGCGTCGATCCCGCCGCCGGCAAGTCAGATCTTGAACGCGATGGTCGCGCCATAGGTGCGCGGCGGCGCATAGGGGGTCAGGATCTGGCGGAAGGCGCCGAAATAGGTGACATAGGTCGGCGTCAGCTCGTCGGTCAGATTCTTGCCCCACAGCGACAGTTCCCAGCGATCATCGGGACCCGAGAGCGACAGGCGCGCGTCGAGGTTTTCGTGGCTCGGCCAAAGCTGTTGCGGAATGTTCGACGCCTCGAAATAGGCGTCGTCGACCCAGCTGTAATCGACCCTGAGCTTCGCCGAGAGGTCGCCGAGCGGGGTTTCATACTGGCCGCCGATGTTGAACTTGTTCTTCGGCGAGCGCGGGAGCCGGTTGCCCGTGTAATTCTGGCCCGGGATCGAATATTCGGTGAACTTGGCGTCGAGCCAGGCGTAGCTGCCGTCGATCTGGAAGCCCTCGAACGGCCGGACGACCGCCTCGACCTCGACGCCCTTGATCCGCGCCTTCGCCGCGTTGCTGACGACGACGCAGCACAGCGGGATGAGCTGCGAGATCTGGAGGTCCGAATAGTCGGTGCGGAACGCCGCGATGTTGAGCCGCAGGCGGCGGTCGAACCAGTCGGTCTTCGCGCCCACCTCATAGCCCCAGGCGAATTCGGGATCATAGGGGGTCGAGGCGCCCTCCGCGGTGCCCGACAGCCCCTGGAAGCCGCCGCTCTTGTAGCCGCGCGCGACCGAGGCATAGAGCAGCACGTCGTCGGTCGCCTTCCAGTTGAGCGCGAAGCGCGGGGTGAACGCCTTCCAGCTCTTCTTGCCGGTCACGTCATAGCCGTCGAGCGATCCCAGCGGCGGCGGCAGGCCCGGGCCGTCGTCGGCCTTGAAGCCGGCGAAGCGGCCGCTCTTGCGCTCCCAGGTCATGCGCGCGCCGAGGGTCGCGGTCAGCGACGGCACGATCTCGACATCGACCTGGCCGAAGATCGCGAAGCTGCGGGCGTTGACCGACTGCGGATAGATGCCGGTGCCCGAACCCGCGGGGGTCGGGAAATCCTGGATCTGCCCTTCGATGCGGTCGTTATTCTCCTTGAGGAAATAGAGGCCGGTCTGGCCCTTCAGCCGGCCGCCCCAGGCGTCGAAGGAGAGGCGCAGTTCCTGGCTGAACTGGCTGTTATTCTCTTCGCCGAAGCTCGTCGATTCGATCTGCGCGGGCGGGTTGATCGGGTTGCTGAAGAAGGGGGTGACGAAGTTGAACTTCACCTTGCGCAGCGCGGTGAGCGAGGTCAGCGTGCCGAACGGCAGCTCGAGATTGACCTCGCCCGAATAGGTCTGGATCGTCCGCTTCACCTCGCCGTCGATATAGGCGTTCACCACGCGCGGATCGGGATTGATGCCGACGCAGTGGATGCCGCCCTGAAAACTCGTGTCGCAATTATTGTGACGCGGATTGCCCTTCTGGTCCTGGTGCGAGACGTCGGCGCGCAGGATGATGTCGAGCGTGTCGGTCGGCACGAAGCGGAGCGCCACGCGGCCCGTCGTCAGGTTGAGGTCGTTGACGTCGTTTCCGGTGGTCTCGTTATATTCGAAGCCGTCGCGCTGCTTGTGCGAGAGGCCGGCCGACAGATACAGCTTGTCGGTCAGCGGCATATTGCCGCGCGCGATCACCCCGACGCGGTCGTAATTGCCGTAGGTGCCCTCGAACGTGAAGCTTTCCTCGTCGGTCGGCTTGCGGCTGATGAACTGGACGAGACCGCCGATCGCATTCTTGCCGAACAGCGTGCCTTGGGGGCCGCGCAGCACCTCGACGCGTTCGAGGTCGAGCGCGTCGAGGTCGGGGGTGCCGCCGCGCCCCGCATAGACACCGTCGACGAAGACGACGACCGAGGGGTCGCCGCCGGCGTTCTGGCTGATCCCCGGCGCGCTGCCGATGCCGCGCATCGAGAAGTTGGTGTTGATCGGGTCGACCGCGCTGACCGCAAGGCCGGGGGTGCGGATCGCGATGTCCTGCACCGTCTCGATGCTGTTGTCGCGAAGCTGCTCGGCGCCGAAAGCGGTGACCGAGACCGGGACGTCCTGAAGCCTTTGCTCCTGGCGCTGCGCGGTGACGATGATGTCGCCGCTGTCGGCGGCATCTTCGGGCGCGTTCTGGGCGAGCGCCACGCCGGGCATGGCGGCGAGGGCGGAACCCGCCAGCAAGAGGACGGACGGCGTGCGTGTTTTCCTGACCATGTTCACTCTCCCAGACTGTTGTTCTTGTTGCTTGGCGCCCGCGATCGCATAAGATCGCCGGCAGATATTTACTTAGCTTTCTAAGTATATTAAGCCTTGTATATGGCGAGAGGCTGGTCCGCGCAAGAGGCTGTCCGCCGAAAAAGAGAATGGGAGAGACGATGGCGACCGCGGTTGACGAGAAGGAGGCCATGGGCTCCGAAGGCGGAGAAATCGGGGGAAACCCGCCCTGGCCGCGTCCCGCCTACAGCTGGTATGTCGTCGGCGTCCTGCTTCTCGCCTATACGCTGTCCTTCGTCGACCGCATGATCCTGACGCTGCTCGTCGCCCCGATTCGCGCCGCGCTCGACATCTCCGACACCCAGGTCAGCCTGCTCATCGGCCTCGCCTTCGCGCTCTTCTATACGCTGCTCGGGCTGCCGCTCGCGTGGATCGCCGATCGCTACAGCCGCCGCAACCTGATCGCCGTCGGGGTGGCGGTGTGGAGCGTGATGACCGCCGGATGCGGCTTCGCGGGCAGCTATGCCACGCTTTTCCTTGCGCGCGTCGGGGTCGGGGTGGGGGAGGCGACGCTGTCGCCCGCCGCCTATTCGATGCTGAGCGATTATTTCCCGCGCGACCGGCTGGCGCGCGCGATGGCGGTCTATTCGATCGGCGTGCCGCTCGGATCGGGCATCGCGCTGATCCTCGGCGCCTTCGTCGTGCAGGCGGTGCTGGCCCAGCCGATGGTCGAACTGCCCTTCTGGGGACCGATCGAGGCGTGGCGGCTGATCTTCGTCTGGGTCGGCGCGCCGGGGCTGCTGCTCTGCCTGCTGCTGCTGACGGTGCGCGAGCCCTTTCGCCGCGGGCGCGGGGTAGCGGTGGCGGCCGCCGAACCAGGACAGGGAGGGGGGCTCGTCGCGCATCTCGCGGCCCATCGCGCCGCCTTTGCCGCGCTGTTCGGCGGCATGTCGCTGATCGGGATCGTGATGTATGGCGCGATCGCCTGGATTCCCACCTTCTTCGCGCGCAGCTACGGGATGGCGATCACCGATGCGGGGCTGTGGTTCGGGCTGATCATGGCGATCGGCGGCGCGGCGGGACTCGTCATGGGCGGATCGCTCACCGACCGCTGGTTCGGCCGCGGTGTCGCCGATGCCCATCTGCGCGTGATGCGCCTGTCGATGCTGCTTGGCGGGCCGCTGCTGCTCGCGACGACATTGATGCCCACCCCGGGCTGGGCGTTCGCGATGCTGGCGCTCGCCTTTCCGCTGCTCACCATGCACGGGGTCGGAACTGTCGCGCTGCAGTTGATCACGCCGAACGAATATCGTGCGCGGATGACCGCGATCTATTTCTTCATCGTCAATCTGACGGGGCTCGGTTTCGGGCCGATGCTGATGGCGCTGCTGACCGACCATCTGTTCGCGAACGACGCGATGCTGCGCTATTCGATGGCGCTCGTCATGGCGGTGGCGCTGCCGCTGGCGGCCATAATTCTGACGCTGGGGTTCCGCGGATATGCGCGAAGCCTAGCCGAAGTTTCGGGGCCGCCGGCGACGAGCTGAAACCGTCCGAGGGCTATCGCTGGCCGGCGCTCCCCAACGGCAGCACGGTCATCCGCCAGTCGCGCGGCGTCATGCCGAAGCGGCGGCGGAACGCCTTGCCGAAGGCGGACAGATCGTCATAGCCGCAGCGCAGGGCGATATCGCCGATGCCGAGCCGGGGATCGCGCAGCAGCGCGCGGCCATGATTGAGGCGAACGGCGCGAACATGCTCGGCGACCGACAGGCCGCGCTGGTCGAACAGCCGGTAGAGGCTGGCGCGCGAGCAGCCGATCGCCCGCGCGACGGCCTCGGCGGTCAGCCCCGCATCGTCGCACCGCGCCTCGATCAGCCGGCAGGCGCTGGCGAATTGCGCCTCGCCGAGGCGCTTTCCGGCGTCCGGGGCGGCGATGCTGAAACCCTGGAGATAGGTGAGGGCGAGGCCGCTGAGCAGTTTCATCGCGGCGGCCGCTTCGGTGGGACTCATGGCGGGGCCATGACGGGCGAGCGCGCCGAGTTGATCCTTGAGCAGCAAGGCGAGCGGCGTGTCGGGCAGGGTGCGCAGCGCGCCGGTTCCGGCGATCGGATCGCCGCCCATCGCGCGATAGACGGCGGCGCGCGGCAGCGTGATGTGATAGGCGCGGTAACTGGCTTCGGAATGGGTCTGCGCCGCGCGGTGGCAATCGAGCAGTTGCAGGCCGCCGCCCGGGCCGAGCCACACGCGCTCGTCCTTCCCATGCGCGACCCCGAACTGGCCCTCCGCGACGGCGCAAAGCTGCATATGGTCGACCCGACCGTCGAAAAAGCGCGAGGCGGTGGGCGCGCAGACCAGGTCGGTAAAGGCGATGCCGTCGTCGCCGGCACAGGCGAGCGCCGCGGCGCCATAGCCGCCTTCGCCGGTGGTGCGCCGCATCTCGATGTGCGGGAACAGCGAATGCCAGAAGTCGAAGCGCTCGCCGGCCCGCGCGGCTTCGGTCGTCACGCGCATGAAGCGCGTCCCGTGCCAGTGCGAGTGGCGTTCCTCCCCCACGAACTATCCCCCTCGGCGTGGTAAGCTAATGCCGTTCGCTGGACGGGTCAATTGATCGTGAGACGTCCGGCCGAATGGGTGAGACAGCCCGCCTAACCCCTTGGCTTTATGTCGTGGCATGCCGTCATTCCAAGCGCGCCTTGAGGCAGGAGCGCGGACAAAGGGGGACGATATGACCATGATGGTAACGGCGATCGGCCGGTCGGCCGGGCTGAAGGCCGGCACCCGCGCACTCTTGCTTCGCAGATGCGCGGCGAGCGCGGTTGCCATCGGCTCGCTGGCTGCGCCCTCGATCGCTCAGGCTCAAAGCGGGCTGGCATTGGAAAAGCTAAATGCCGAGAATGCGGCAGGGGCAGCCCGCGACATTTCGGTGCCCGATATCCGGCCGGAAGATTTCGCCACCTGCAACGGCGAAATCCTTTTCGATGGCGAGGAATGCCCGACGCCGACGCCCACGCCGGCGCCCACGGATTTCAGCAGCAATCCGGCCGATTGCCGGGTCCTGCTGCCCGCTCCGGCACCCGCTCCAACACCGACGCCGACGCCGACGCCGACGCCAACACCCCCATCGGGCGGCGGCGGCGGCCACATCGACTTTGCGCCGAAGCTGTTCGCCGCCGCCGTCGATGACTCGCTGGTCTGCGGAACGGGCGCCACCACCGGCAGCGCGCTCCGCGCCACCGCGATCGGCACGTCGAGCAGCGCCACCGGCAATGACAGCACCGCCATCGGCTCGCAAAGCGTCGCCAGCGGTGACGGCGGCACCGCCATCGGCACAGGCAACAACGCCTCGGGCCAATATAGTTCGGCGGTCGGAACGCGCAATTCGGCCAACGGCGATCTGGCTGTTGCGGTCGGATCGAGCAATATGGTCGATGGGGAATCGAGTTCCTCGTTCGGCGTCAACAACCAGGTCACCGTCGAACGCAGCGTCGCGGTCGGGATCAATAATCAGGTCATCGAAGGCAGCTTTATCTCGGGTGCGTCCAATGCGTTTGGCAAGGACAACAAGATTACGAGCGGACTGGCCAGTGCTATCGGTTACCGGAACCTCGTGACCGGGGTCGGGGGCTCTGCTGTTGGTTACCGGAACAGTGTCCTGAACGATGGCGGCAGCGCGTTCGGATATCAGAATACGGCAAGCGGCGAAGCCAGCAATGCCTTCGGGCGGTTGAACATAGCGAGCGGCACCTTAAGCAGCGCGTTTGGATTTCGTTCAGCGGCATCCGCATCGAACAGTTCGGCGATGGGCTTTGGGGCCTCTGCGACGGGCGAGGGCAGCCTTGCCATCGGCGGCTGGTATGACAACAACCGGAACAACACGCCGATCGACCTGGTTGCCGGTTTCGAGCCCGGGGAAACGACGATTGCGACGGGCGAGTCGGCGGTCGCCGTTGGCAACGGCGTTATCGCGACGGGTCAATACAGCGCCGCATTCGGCGTGGATGCGGCTGCGATCGCAAGGGGTGCCACGGCGATCGGTTTCGGCGCGGTTGGAGACCGGGACTATGCGGTATCGGTCGGATCGGTCGACACGCCGCGTCAGATTATCCATGTCGCCAACGGCACCGAAGGAAACGATGCGGTCAATCTCGGTCAATTGAACGAGGTGGCCGGCATTGCCGACCAGGCGCTGACAACGGCGAACGGGGCGCAGACGACGGCCGATGTCGCGGTGCAAAATGCGCAGACAGCGCAGAATACTGCCGATCTGGCGCTGGGCAATGCGGCGACAGCGCAGGGTGTGGCCGGGCAGGCGTTGGCCGCGGCAGGCGGCGCGCAGACGACGGCCGATACCGCGGTGCAGAACGCGCAGACGGCGCAAGATACCGCCGATCTGGCGCTGGGCAATGCGGCGACGGCGCAGGGCGTCGCCGGTCAAGCGCTGACCGCGGCAGGCAGCGCGCAGGAGACCGCCGACACGGCGGTCCAGAGCGCACAAGCGGCGCAGAGCACCGCCGACACGGCGGTCGGCAATGCGGCGACGGCGCAAGGCGCGGCCGATCAGGCACAGGCGGCAGCGGGCGATGCGCAGACGACGGCCGATACCGCGATTCAGAATGCGCAGGCTGCGCAAGGCACGGCGGACCTGGCGCTCCAGAACGCGGCGACCGCGCAGGACACTGCCGACACGGCAATCCAGAACGCACAGACGGCGCAGAATACCGCCGACTTGGCCCTCGGCCATGCGGCAACGGCGCAGGGCACCGCTGACCAGGCGCTGACCGCAGCGAGCGGGGCGCAGCAGACCGCCGACACGGCGATCCAGACCGCGCAGACGGCGCAGAATACGGCCGACCTGGCGCTGGGCAATGCCGCGACGGCGCAGGATACCGCCGATCAGGCACTGACCGCAGCCGGAGGGGCGCAGCAGACTGCGGATGCAGCGGTGCAGAGCGCGCAGGCGGCACAAGATACCGCCGACACGGCGCTCGGTCATGCGGCAACGGCGCAAGATACGGCCGACCAGGCGTTGACGGCGGCGAGCGGGGCGCAACAGACCGCCGATACGGCGATCCAGACCGCGCAGACGGCGCAGAACAGCGCCGATCAGGCGCTCGACGATGCGGCGACGGCGCAGGTGACCGCCGATACGGCGGTCCAGAGCGCCCAGACGGCGCAGGACACCGCAGACCAGGCGCTTGCCACCGGCCAGGCCAACGGCGCCGCGACCGCGGCGGCGCAGCAGACGGCGGACAGCGCGCGTTCGGAAGCGGCGACCGCGCAGGATACCGCCGACACGGCGCGTTCCGAAGCGGCGGCGGCGCAGGTCACCGCGGACGAGGCGATTGCCCGGATCGATGTCCTGGGATTCAACGGATCGGGCGATGCCGCCGGCGCGAACGCGGTTTCGCTCGGCGCCGGGGCCAGCGCCGGGGGCGATCATTCGATCGCGATCGGCACCGGAGCGCAGGCGACGGATGGCGCGGCCGTCGCCATGGGGCTAGGCAATGTCGCCTCGGGCGATGGCGCGGTGGCGATCGGGGATCCCAATCTCGCGACCGGCACCGGAGCGGTCGCGGTGGGTGCCGACAATAGCGCGACCGGCACCGGCGCGCTCGCGATCGGCAATCTCAACGTCGCCACGGGCAACGCCGCGATCGCGCTCGGCAACGGCAGCAGCGCCACCGGCGATGGCGCCGTGGCGATCGGCGACGGAGCCGTCGCGGACCGCGCGAACCAGGTGGCGCTCGGCAATTCGGGAAGCACTTATACGCTCGCCGGGGTTGCTTCCGCTGCCAGCAATGCGGCGCAGAGCGGGGCGCTGCATCTGCTGACGACCGATGCCGCGGGCAATATCGGCACCACGGCACTCGACATCGCGGAACTGGGCGGGCTCGGGGGACGGGTCGACCTGCTCGAGCAGCAGTCGGCGGCGCTCGACGCGCGGACGACGGTGCTCGAACGGCACGCGCGGCAGGCGAACGGCGGGATCGCGACGGCGATGGCGATGGGCGGGACGATGATCGTCCCCGACAGCACCGTCTCCGTCTCGTTCAATCTCGCGACCTATCGCGGCGAGCAGGGCTTCTCGGGCGCCGCCGTCATCCGCCTGACGCCCCGCGTCTATGTCAGCGGCGGCATCGCGGGCTCGACCGTCAAGGGATCGACTGGCGGGCGCGTCGGGGTGGCTTTCGGCTTCTAACCCACCGGCCGGAGCTCGCCCGACGCGGCAACTGGTCTGCCGCCCGATCGTGTCCGGACACGATCGGGCGGCCATGATCGCGATTCGACGGCCAGGGTGGTCGATCCACCGAAACCGTGCTCAGGGAATGACCCGCCCTTCGTCGCGCCTCGGCATCGGCGCGATAAAGCGTAATGCGGCGGATGACAGCACGAGCCAGCCGGCGGCGACCAGAATCGCGGCGGGGAGGGTCCACACGTCGGCAATCACGCCGAGCAGCCAGGCGCCGAGCGCCATGCCGCCGAAGGTCACCGCCTGATAGATCGACAGGCAGCGCCCGAGGATCGCCTCGGGCGAGCGGAGCTGCATCGCGACGTTGAGCGTGGTCATCGTCGCCACCCAGCACATCCCGGCGACGAAGGCGGCAGCAAGGACGGGCGGCAGGCTGTGCGACAGCGCGACCGCGATCATCGCGGCGGCGAACATCAGCGCCGCGCCGCCGACCAGCGTGTCGCTACCCCAGCGGTGACGCGCCTTGCCGACCCAGAGCGCCGCGAAGATCGACCCGGCGCCGAAGCCTGCGAGGCACAGGCCATAGACGAGTTCGTCGCCCGCGAGCTGATCGCGGACGATCGACGGCAGTAGCGCCTGAAACCCCGCCGCCCCGAGCCCGAAGGCGAAACCGCGCACCAACACCCGGCGCACCGGGTCCGACTGCGCGCAGAAGCGAAGCCCGGTGGCGATCGCCGACAGCATCGGGGAGCGTTTCGGCGGCGTGACCTCCGGGTGCCAGCGCAGCAGCACGATGATCAGCGCGACATAGCTCAGCGCATTGAGCCCGAAGCCGAGCGCGGGGCCGGTCAGCGAGATCAGCAAACCGCCGAGCGCGGGGCCGACGCTGCGCGCGAGGTTGAAGGCGATGGTGTTGAGCGCGATCGCCTGCGGCAGATGCTCGTGCCCGACCTGCAGCCGCACCGATGCCTGCCAGGCGGGCGCGTTGAGCGCCGTTCCGCAGCCGACCGCGAGAGTGAAGCAGAGGAGGAGGATCGGGTCGATCGCGCCGATCCATGTCGCGAGGGCGAGCAGCGCCGAGACGACCAGCATCCCGCTCTGCGCGGCGAGCATCACGCGCCGCCGGTCGAAATTGTCGGCGATCGCGCCCGCGAAAATGCCGAGCAGCATGATCGGGATGGTGGCGCTCGCCTGCACCAATGCGATATAAAGGTGCGACGGCGTCAGCTCCGTCATCAACCAGGCGGCCCCGACCGCCTGGATCGTCGAGCCCATGTTCGACGCGAGATTGGCGATCCAGATCGCGCGAAAAGCGGGAAAGCGGAAGGGGGCGAGCGAGGAAGGAGCGGAAGGCTTGTCGGGACTCACGTCATTGCGCCTAGACCGGCTGCCGCGGTCCGGCAAGCCTGCGACTGGGTGCCTACGCTCAGCAGGTCAGCGCGGCTTCGAACAGGCAGCGGAAGCGATATTCGCATTCGGCGCGCTGGGCAGGGGAGCCGTCGAGGGCGTCGACCTTCATGATCGTGCGCAGCACGCCGATCCCCATCAGGATCGCGAGCAGCATGTTCGCGCGCAGCTCGGCATGCTCGTCGCCGATGATCTCCGCGAGCGGGCCGAGCACGTCGAGGTGGACGAGATCGCGGATGACCTCTCCGGCCTTGGGCGAAGAGGCCGAGCGCAGCATGACGATGAACATTTCCATGCGATGCTGCCGGTCCTCGTCGCCGTCCTCGATCACGAGCTGCGCGAGATAGGCGGGCAGTTCGGCCGCGGTCAGCGGCTGGCGGAGCAGGCCTTCGTCCTTGTCGTGAAGAAGAACGTCGCGAAACAACCCTTCCTTGCCGCCGAAATAGCGACTGATCAGCGCGACATCGACCCCCGCGTCGCCCGCGATATCGCGCAGCCCGACGCTGTCGTAGCTTTCGCGCAGGAAACGCTGGCGCGCCGCCGACAATATCGCGGCGCGGGTCGCGATCGCGTCGCGTTTCTTGATTCCCGTGGGGATGGTCGTGGTCCTCGACATGATGCCCTATTATCGCGGCTGAGAAATAAATCAACACCTGTTGACTTGTTGGATATCCCGAATTAGTTCACTCCTCCGGCATCGCGCTGCGCCTCCCCCTCCCTGCCGCGCGATGCCGAACCGTCCAGACAGAAAAGACAATCACTATGCCCAAGCGCTCTCTCCTCGCGCCCTTGCTCCTTTTTTCGATGCTGCTCGCCGCCTGCTCGGGCGGGGATTCGGGCGCCGACGGGCCGCCGGCCTTGCCGGTCACGGCCGCGAATCCGCTGGTGAAGCCGGTCACCGAATGGGATGATTATGTCGGCCGGTTCGAAGCGGTCCAGAGTGTCGATGTGCGTCCGCGCGCGTCGGGCTATCTGACGCGCTCACATTTCACCGACGGCCAATATGTGAAGGCGGGACAGCTGCTGTTCACCATCGATGCGCGTCCGTCGCAGGCGGCGCTCGACCAGGCGCGGGCGCAACTCGCCCGCGCGCAGGCGACGCTCGCCAATGCGCGCACCGAACTCGCGCGCTCGGAAACGCTCGCCGCGTCGCAGGCGGCAAGCCGGGAAGAGGTCGAACAGCGCCGCGCCGCGGTCCGCACCGGCGAGGCCGATGTCGCCGCCAATCGCGCCGCGATCCGCGCCGCCGAACTCAACGTCGGCTTCACCCGCGTCACCGCGCCGATCTCCGGCCGCGTGTCGCAGCGCCTCGTCGACCCGGGCAACGCCGTCACCGCCGACCAGACGGTGCTGACGACGGTCGTGTCGACCAACCCCTTGCATTTCAGCTTCCAGGGTTCGGAGGCGAGCCTGCTGAACTATGAGCGGCAGGGCGATACGCTCGAAGGCTCGCCGGTACGCATCCGCCTGCAGGGCGAAGAGGATTATACGCGCACGGGCAAGATCGACTTCGTCGACAATGCGCTCAGCACCGGGTCGGGCACGATCACCGTGCGCGCGGTCGTCCCCAATGCCGACGGCAAGCTGCGTCCCGGCCTGTTCGGCCAGCTTCAGCTCGCGGCCTCGGCGCCGCGTGACGCGATCCTCGTCCCCGACACCGCGATCGTCACCGATGCCGCGCGCCGCATCGTCTATGTGATCGGTCCCAAGGACGTCGTGCAGGCGCGCCCGGTCACGCTCGGCCCCGTCGTCGATGGGCTGCGCGTCGTGCGCACCGGCCTGACCGCCAAGGACCGCGTGATCGTCAACGGCATCCAGCGCGCGATGCCGGGCAAGCCCGCGAAGGTCGAGGCCGGCCGCATCCTGCCGAACGGCAAGGTCGTGACCGGCAAGGGCAAGGCCGCCGCGCCCGCGGCGAAGGCCGCTCCCGCGAAGGGCGCCGCCCAGTGAAATTCAGCCGCTTCTTCGTCGACCGTCCGATCTTCGCGGCGGTCATCGCGATCTTCATCACGCTGATCGGGGCTTTTGCATACCCGCAGCTTCCGCTCGCCCAATATCCGGAGATCGCCCCGCCGACGATCAGCATCACGGCCGCCTATCCCGGCGCATCGCCCGATACGATCGCCGAGACGGTGGCGTCGACGCTGGAGCAGGAGATCAACGGCGTCGAGAATATGCTCTATATCCAGTCGTCGTCGACGCAGGGTGCAGCGCAGATCACCGTGACCTTCCAGCCGGGCACCGACCTCGATGCCGCGCAGGTGCTCGTGCAGAACCGCGTCGCGCTCGCCGAGCCGCGTCTGCCCGAACAGGTGCGCCAGATCGGCGTGCAGGTGAACAAGCAGGAAACCGGCTTCCTGATGATCGTCGCACTGACCTCGACCGATCCCGCGATCGATACCGACTATGTCGGCAACTATGCCAATTCGACGCTGCGCGACCGGCTGCTGCGCCTCGAAGGCGTCGGCGGGGTGCAGATTTTCGGCGGCGGCTATTATTCGATGCGCGTGTGGATCGACCCCGACAAGGCGGCGGCGCGCAATCTGACCGCGACCGAGATCGTCTCGGCATTGCAGAGCCAGAACGTCCAGGTGGCCGGCGGCTCGGTCGGCGCGCCGCCCTATGGCAAGGGCAATCCGGCGTTCGAACTGCCGGTCGAGGTGCCCGGGCGCCTCATCACGCCCGAGCAATTTTCGAACGTCGTGATCAAGACCGATACGCAGAATGGCGCGATCACGCGGCTGAAGGATGTCGCGCGGGTCGAGCTCGGCAGCCAGGACTATGGCGTGCGCGGCGTGTTCAACGGGCAGGAGGGTGTCGGCATGGCCGTCATCCAGCAGCCCGGCGCCAACGCGCTCGACGCCGCGGGTCTCGTGCTCAAGGAGGTCGAAGCGGCCTCGAAGGACTTCCCGCCGGGCCTCGAATATCAGATTCCGTTCAATCCGACCGAATATGTCCAGGCGTCGGTCACGGCGGTGCAGGAAACATTGGTCGAGGCGCTGGTGCTCGTCGTGCTCGTCGTGCTCGTCTTTCTCCAGACATGGCGCGCCGCGATCATCCCGATCGTCGCGATCCCGGTGGCGCTGGTCGGCACCTTCGCGGTGCAGCTCGCGCTCGGCTTCTCGATCAACTCGCTGTCGCTCTTCGCGCTCGTCCTCGCGGTCGGGATCGTGGTCGACGACGCGATCGTCGTCGTCGAGGCGGTCGAAAAGCATGTGCGCGCCGGGCTCAGCCCGCGCGAGGCGGCGCACCGCACGATGGACGAGGTGTCGGGAGCGCTGATCGCGATCGGCCTCGTGCTCGTCGCGGTGTTCGTGCCGACCGCCTTCGTGCCGGGCATTCCGGGCATCTTCTATCAGCAGTTCGCGGTGACGATCGCCGCGGCCACGGTCTTTTCGCTGCTGACCTCGCTGACGCTGTCGCCCGCGATGGCGGCGCTGCTGTTGAAGCCGCATCAGGAAGGGCATCACGAGGAGCCGAAGAATCGGGTGATGCGCTTTGGCCGCCGTGCCGCGGACAAGTTCAATGAGGGCTTCGACAAGCTGTCGGAACGCTATGGCCAGACGACGGCCAAGCTGGTGCGCAAGACCGGGCTGATGCTCGCAATCTATGCGGTGCTTCTGGCGCTCACCGGCTGGCGCCTGACCGACACGCCGACGGGCTTCATCCCCGACCAGGACCAGGGCGTGCTGATCGGCGTCGTCCAGCTGCCGCCGGGTGCGTCGCTCGACCGCACGAGCGAGGTGCTGACGCGCGCGCAGCAGACGGTGTCGGGCATCGACGGGGTCGACAGCATCGCGACCTTCGCGGGTCTCGACGGGTCGAGCTTCTCGACCGCGTCGAACGCCGGGACGATGTTCATCCGCCTCAAGGACTGGGACGAACGCGGCAAGGAATTGAGCGCGACCGCGCTGTCGGGCCAGCTTTCGGGCGCGCTCGCGGCGGCGCTCCCCGAAGCCAATGCCTTCGTCATCGCGCCGCCCGCGGTGCAGGGGCTCGGCAACGGCAACGGCTTCACGATGATGATTCAGGCGCGCGGCGGCGAAAGCTATCACGAGCTCGAACAGGCGACCGGCGCGATGATGGGCGCGGCGGCGCAGAATGATCAGGTGCAGCAGGTCTTCTCGCTGTTCAATACCGGCAGCCCGCGTATCTTCGCTGACGTCGATCGCGACAAGGCGCAGATCCTCGGGGTCGATCCGAGCCAGGTCTATGCCGCGCTCGGCACCTATCTCGCGTCGACCTATGTCAACGACTTCAACTTCCTCGGCCGCACCTTCCGCGTGACCGCGCAGGCCGAGCCGACGTCGCGCGCCACCATCGAGGATGTCGGGCGGCTCCAGGTGCGCTCGTCGTCGGGCGAGATGGTGCCGCTGTCGTCGGTCGCGACCTTCCGCAACGACAGTGGGCCGACGCGCGTCGTGCGCTACAATCTGTTCCCCGCGGTCGAACTGCAGGGGCAGGCGGCACCCGGCGTCTCCTCGGGCGCGGCGCTCACCGTGATGGAAGGGCTGGCGGCGAAGACGCTGCCCGAGGGCTTCGCCTATGAATGGACGGGGCTCGCCTATCAGGAACAGGCGGCGGGGAGCAGCGCGGTGCTGATCTTCCTGCTCGCGGTGGTGTTCGTCTTCCTTGTGCTCGCGGCGCAATATGAATCGCTGCCGCTGCCGCTCGCGGTGATCCTGATCGTGCCGATGTGCATTCTCGCGGCGATGGTCGGGGTGAATCTGCGCGGGATGGATAATAATATCCTCACCCAAGTCGGCCTCGTCGTGCTCATCGCGCTCGCCGCGAAGAATGCGATCCTGATCGTCGAATTCGCGAAGCAGGGCGAAGAGGAAGAGGGGATGGGCACGACGGAGGCGGCGGTCCATGCGGCGCAGTCGCGCCTGCGCCCGATCCTGATGACCAGTTTCGCCTTCATCTTCGGCGTGCTGCCGCTCGCGATCGCGACCGGGCCGGGGCAGGAGATGCGCCAGGCGCTGGGCACCGCGGTGACCTTCGGCATGTTCGGGGTGACCTTCTTCGGGCTGCTCTTCACTCCCGTCTTCTATGTCGTCTGCCGCGGAATCGGCGATCGGGCGAAGGCGTGGGCGAAGCGCCGCGGGCATAAAGAGGGCGGCGAAACGCCGCTGGAGACGCAATGATGACGCGTTCGATCCTTCTCGCCGCAACGGGCGCGCTCGCACTGTCGGGCTGCGCCGTCGGCCCTGCCTATCATTCGCCGGCACCCGCCGCGCCGTCGCAGGCGCCCTTTGTGGAGGGCGGCAAGTCGCCCGCCTTCACCGGCGACCAGCCGCCGGGCGAATGGTGGAGCCTGTTCGCCGACCCGACGCTCGATGCGCTGGTCGAGCAGGCGCTCGCCGCGAACACCGACCTGCGCGTTGCCGCCGCCAATCTGGCGCAGGCGCGCGCGGTGCTGAAGGAATCGCAGGCCGGACGCCTGCCGACGACCAGCATCGGCGCCAGCGGCACCTATGCGCGCCAGCCGGGGAGCGTGACCGGCGTCGGACCGGTCGAGGGCGAAAGCTATGATGTCGGGCTCGACGTCGGCTATCAGGTCGATCTGTTCGGCCGCGTCGAAAGCGCGATCCGGGCGAGCCGCGCCGACGCCGAGGCGGTGCAGGCGGCGTTCGACCTGACGCGCATCACTGTCGCCGCCGAAACGACGCGCGCCTATTCCGACGTCTGTTCGTATAATCGCCAGCTCGCGGTCGCGCAGGAGACGCTGCGGATTCAGGAGCAGACCTTCGACCTGACGCGCCGCCTGTTCGAGGGCGGCCGCGCGACGCGGCTCGAAACCGGGCAGGCGGGGGCGCTGCTCGAACAGACGCGCGCGACGCTGCCGACGATCGAAGCGCAGCGATCGGCGGCGCTCTACCGGCTCGCGGTGCTGACGGGCAAGCCGCCCGCCGAGGCGCCGCAGGTCGTGCTGCAATGCCAGGCGCCGCCCGCGCTCGACCGGCCGATCCCGGTCGGCGACGGCGCATCGCTCCTCGCGCGACGCCCCGACATCCGCCGCGCCGAGCGCGAACTCGCCGCGTCGGCGGCGCGGGTCAATGTCGCGACCGCGGATCTTTATCCCAGCATCAGCCTCGGCGGCTCGATCGGGGCGAGTGCGGCGTCGATCTCGGGGCTCGGCAAGTCCGACGGCTTCCGTTTCTCGCTCGGCCCGCTCATTTCGTGGAATTTCCCGAACGTGGCGGTGTCGCGCGCGCGACTGAAGCAGGCCGAAGCCGGCGCCGACGCGGCGCTCGCGACGTTCGACGGGGCGTGGCTGTCGGCGCTGCAGGAAACCGAGAGCGCGCTCGCCGCTTATGCGGGCGAGCTTGACCGGCTCGCGGCACTGCGCCGCGCGGCGGACGAGGCGGGCGAAGCGGCGCGCATCGCGCGGCTGCGCTATCAGGCGGGGCGCGAGAATTTTCAGGTCGTGCTCGATGCCGAGCGTTCGCTCGCCCAGATTCAGGCGAGCATCGCCCAGTCGGAGCAGCAGCGGTCGACCTATCTGGTCGCGCTCTTCCTTGCGCTCGGCGGCGGCTGGCAGCAGCCGGCGTAGGATCGGATAGCCGTCATTGCGAGCGAAGCGAAGCAATCCAGGGTGGTATACGCCTACTCTGGATTGCTTCGCTTTGCTCGCAATGACGAATGAGGGTGGAGCATCCCCCAATAGCTCCACCCCCGCCTCACCGCATCCGGGCGAGGCCTACCTCACGCGACCTCGATCCGGTTCCGTCCGGCCTCCTTGGCGCGATACAGCGCCTCGTCGGCGGCTTTCAGCGCCGCGCGCGGGTCGGCATAGCCGAACACGTCGGCGACCCCGCCCGAAAAGGTGATGACGCCAAAGGGGGTGTCGGTCTTGCGGTTGATCAGCCGCCGGCTCGCGAGCCGCTCGCGCGCGTCGTCGAGCCGCTGTGCGGCTTCGGCGGGGGTCAGCCCGCGGAACAGCATCACGAATTCCTCGCCGCCGTGGCGTGCGACATGGCAATGGTCGTCGGAGATTTGCGCCAGCGTGTCGGCGATCACCTTTAGCACGCGGTCGCCCGCGTCATGGCCATGGGTGTCGTTGATCGCCTTGAAATTGTCGATGTCGCAAAAGGCGACGCTCAGCGCGATCGGCGTTTCGCGCGCTTCGCGGTGATGCTGGTCGAGCAGGGCTTCGAACGCGCGGCGGTTGGGAAGGCCGGTCAGATAATCGACCTCGGCATCGCGTTTGGCGCGCTTGAGGCTGCGTCGTAGCGATTTCGCCTCATCCTCGCTGCGGCGCATTTCATCCTCGGCCTTGCGCGTGCGTTCGAGCATCGCTTTAGCAAGGTCGGCGAGGCTCGAAACGATCTGTCCGGTCTTCTGAAGCTGCTCAAGGTCGGTCAGATGCTCTTCGAGTTCGCTGCCATAATCGCGCGTCATCTGATGCGCGGCCTTGGACCGCGTCTGGAAAGCGTCGAGATTGGTTTCGAGCCGGGTCATCAACCGGTCGAGGTCGGCGCGGCCATCCTGACCCGCCTCGCCGCCGGTGACTTCGTCGATCCAAAGCTGGGTAACCCCCTCGCGCGACTGCGCGCGCGCCGCGATCTGGCGCGCGAGCTGCGGGTTGCTTCCCGAAAACGCGCCGTGCGCGATGACCAGATTGGCGGGCGATATGTCGAGATCATTGTCGATCAGGAACCGGCCGATCGCGGCGACGAGGTCGCCGCGCGCCTGCCGCGAGCCCCCGGGGTCGGGTGCATCCTCCTCCGACGGGCGCGCGCCGCTTCGGGAATGGCGCAATCCCAACCAGCCAAGGAACCGCCCGACCGGCTCCCTCGATGAAGTGGTTTCTGTGGTCATGCGAAGATTAACGGGCGGGTGTCGAACGGTTTAAGCGTGCCCAGCTCCATTTTGGAGCTATCCTTAATTCAACGGCGCATCGACCGCCGGCCCGTCGTTGTCGCCATATTGCCGGCGCAGCGCGACGAGACGTTCCTTCATCGCCGCGATCCGGCGCTGCATCGCCGGGTCGTCGATCCGGTTGTTCATTTCGTGCGGATCGGTCCCAAGGTCGTAAAATTCCCAGGCGTTGATGTCATCGCTGTAGAAACGGATGAGCTTGTAGCGGTCGTCGCGCATCCCGTAATGCGCGCGTACCGAGTGAAAGCCCGGATATTCATAGTAATGATAATAGATATCCTTGCGCCAGGCGGCCGGCGTGCGGCCACCGAACAGCGGAACGAGCGACTTGCCCTGGATTGTCACCGGACCCTTCACCCCGGCGAGCGCCAGAAAGGTCGGCGCATAGTCGATATTCTGGATCGGCGCCGCGATCCGCGTGCCGGGGCGGATATGTCCCGGATATTGGATCAGGAAGGGCGTGCGCAGCGATTCTTCATAGATGAAGCGCTTGTCGAACCAGCCATGTTCGCCGAGATAGAAGCCCTGGTCGGAGGTGTAGACGACGACCGTGTTCCTCGAAAGGCCGCTCGCCTCCAGATAGTCGAGCAGCTTGCCGACGCCCTCGTCGACCGCGGCGATCGTCGCGAGATATTGCCGCATGTAGCGCTGGTATTTCCACAGCGCGAGGTCGCGGCCGCTCAGCTTCGCGGCGTTCATCCGGTCGTTGTCGGGCCGCATCGCTGCGTCCCATTGTGCCTGCTGGTCGTGCGTCATGCGGTCGAAGGCGCCCGGCCAACGGTTGTAGCGCAGCCGCGCCGAGCCCTCGGCGACCGTCATCTTGAGGTCGTGCCCCTCGTACATGTCGCGATAGATGTTCATTTCCTGTGCCGCCGCGGCCTGGCGCCCCGCATAATCGTCGAAATAGGTGTCGGGGACGGGGAAGGTCACCCCCTGATATTTGGTCAGATGGCGCAGCGCGGGCATGAAGTTGCGGTGCGGCGCCTTGTGGTGGATCAGGATCGCGAAGGGTTTCGACTTGTCACGCCCGTTCTTCAGCCAGTCGAGGCTGTAGTCGGTGATCAGGTCGGTCGCATAGCCCTCGACGATGCTGCGCCCCTTCGGCGTGATGATGTCGGGGTTATAATATTCGCCCTGGTCGTCGAGCACCTTCCAGTCGTCGAAGCCGATCCCGGCGGGCGAGGCATTGATATGCCATTTGCCGAACATCGCGGTGGCATAGCCCGCCTGCGACAGCGCCCGCGGCCACACCCAGACATTGTTGTCGAAACGGGTGCCGTTCCGCGTGAAGCCGTGCGCGTTGCTCTGCCGCCCCGTCAGCAGCGTCGCGCGGCTCGGCCCGCAGAGCGAATTGCCGACGAAGCTGTTCGTGAAGATCGCGCCACTCTTCGCGATCCGGTCGATGTTCGGCGTCGGCGCGAGCTTCGACAGTGCCGATCCATAGGCCGAGATCGCCTGCCAGGCATGATCGTCCGACATGATGTAGACGATGTTCGGGCGTTCGGCGGGCTTCGCCTGCGCGGCGCCCGCGAGCAGCAACGGCAGGGCGAGCGCGGCGACCGACAGATGGCGAAGCATCGCGCGTCTCCTATTGGGTCAATGCGAAATCGGCCTCCGAGCCTTCGGCCGATGACGGTCCGATCCACAGCTTGAAGTCGCCGGGTTCCGCGCCCCAGCTCATGTCGGCACGGGTGAACGCGAGGTCGGCATCGGTCAGGGTGAAGCTGACGGTCTTGCTCTCGCCCTTCTTGAGCGGGATCTTGCGGAAGCCCCTGAGCTCCTTGACCGGCCGCGTCACCGACCCGACGAGGTCGCGGACATAGAGCTGGACCACTTCTTCGCCGTCGCGCGCGCCGCTGTTGGTCACGGTGACGCTCGCGGTCAGCGGTTCGCCCGGCTTGATGCTCGCCTTGCTCAGCGTCACCGGCGAATAGGTAAAGCTGGTGTAGCTGAGCCCGTAGCCGAAGGGATAGAGCGGCGTGTTCGGCGTGTTCAGATAGCGCGAGACATATTTGGCGTCGGGCTTGGCCGGGTCGATCGGGCGGCCGGTGTTCTTCATGTCGTAATAGAGCGGTACCTGCCCGACATTGCGCGGGAAGGTGGCGGGCAATTTGCCCGACGGATTATAATCGCCATAGAGGACATCGGCGATCGCGTGGCCGCCCATCGTGCCGGGGTACCAGGCCTCGAGGATCGCATCAACATTGGCATCCGCCCATTCGATACTGTTCGGGCGCCCGCTCATCAGCACGAGGATGATTGGTTTTCCGGTCTTCTTGAGCTCCTGAAGCAGCGCCTGCTGGTTGCCGGGCAGGTCGAGCGAGGTGCGGCTCGCCGCCTCGCCGGTCATGTCCCAGCGCTCGCCCATCGCCGCGACGATGACGTCCGATTTTTGCGCCAGCGCGATGGCCTCGGCAAAGCCATCGGTCTTGCCCGCGTCCTCGAACGCATAGCTCGCGCCCTTGGCATAGGCGACGCTCTGCCCCTTGGGCGCGCGCGCCTGCATCCCTTCGAGCAGGGTGACGGGGCGCGTCTTGCGGTCGCCCGCCGCCGACCAGCTCCCGATCATGTCGGCCTTGCTGTCGCCGAGCGGACCGATCACCGCGATCGACTTCGCCGAGGCGGCGAGGGGGAGGGCATTGTTCGCATTCTTCAGCAAGACCATCGACTTGCGCGCGACATCGCGCGCCGCCTCCAGGAAATCGGGACGATAGACGGTGGCTTTCTCGCGCGCCTCGTCCGAATAGCGATAGGGATCCTCGAACAGGCCGAGGCGGTATTTCATTTCGAGGATCGCCTTCACCGCGGCGTCGATGCGCGCGACGTCGACCTTGCCCTCGGCGACCGACTTGGCGAGATGCTCCATGAACACCGCGCCCTGCAGATCCATGTCGACCCCGGCGTTGATCGCCTGCTCGCCCGCCTGCTGCAGGTCCTTCGAATAGCCGTGCGCGACCATTTCGTTGATCGACGTGTAATCGGTTACCACGAAGCCCTTGAAGCCCCATTTGTCGCGCAGCACGTCGGTCAGCAGATGATGATTGCCCGACGCCGGGATGCCGTCGACATCGTTGAACGAGGTCATGAAGGTCGCGGCGCCCGCGTCGGCGGCGGCCTTGAACGGCGGCAGATAGACGTCGCGCAGCGTGCGCTCCGAAATGTCGACGGTGCCATAGTCGCGCCCCGCCTGCGCCGCGCCATAGGCGGCGAAATGCTTCGCGGTCGCGAGCACCGTGTCGACCGCCTTCAGATCATTGCCCTGAAAGCCGCGCACCCGCGCCTCGGCGATCCGGCTGCCGAGATAGACATCCTCGCCCGCGCCTTCGGAGATGCGGCCCCAGCGCGGATCGCGCGCGACGTCGACCATCGGCGCGAAGGTCCAGTGAATGCCTTCGGCGGAGGCTTCGGTCGCCGAAATTCGCGCCGCTTTTTCAATAGCTTTCAGGTCCCAGCTCGCCGCTTCGCCCAGCGAGATGGGAAAGATGGTGCGGTGGCCGTGGATCACGTCATAGCCAAAGAGCAGGGGGATCTTGAGCCGCGTTTCCTCGACCGCGACGCGCTGCAGGTCGCGTGTATATTTGGCGGTGAAGGCGTTGAAGATCGATCCGATGCGACCCTTGCGGATATCTTCCTGATAGCCCTGGCGCATCGTCGGGCCGGTCGAATCCCAGTCGCTGGTGAGCAGCGACAATTGCCCGATCTTCTCCTCCAGCGTCATCTTCGCCATCAGCTCCGCGATGAACTTGTCCATCGCGGGATCGGGTTTCATCCAGCCCGTCGAATCGACGTCGGCGGCGGCGCGCGCGGTCGCGGCAGGCTTGGCGAGCAGCGGGGCGGTCGTCAGCGACCCCGCGAGCATCAGAGTCGCGAGCGTCAGGTGCGTCAGATTGCGCGGCTTCGGCGGCATGATTCGTCCTTCCCCAAAATATTCCATTGGCATTTCAGCACAAAAATCGGCTGAAACCTGCTCCTTTCGGGCGAACATCGCTGTCGCCCGTTCGCGTCGCTTCCCCCTATACAGTGATCGTGAAACCGGTTACAAACCAAAAAAGCAAGAAACGGGATCCCCCGCGATTCGTCGCCGCGCCGGCTGCCAGACCGGACGGCAAAAGAGGCGAAGGCTGGGGGTCGGGGCCATGAAAAAGGGAGGATGCCGTGACGTCACAGCGTAAGAATCAGTTCCATAACCCGCGCCGTTCGCGTGCCCGGACGCTCGCCGCCGCCTTGGCATGGGGCAGCGCCGCCGGCGCGCTCGCCATCGGCGTCGCCGCGCCCGCGCATGCGCAGGTATCGAACGCGTCGCTGCGCGGGACGGTGAAGGCCGAAGGCGGCGTGTCGCAGGTCACGGCGATCAATGTGAATACCGGATTCCAGAGGACCGTCACGGTTGCCGCCAATGGCAGCTATAATTTCGCGTCGCTGCCGGTCGGCACCTATCGGCTCGAACTGACGACCCCGAACGGAGTTCGCCGCACCGACGAATTCCGGCTCAACGTCGCGCAGGATGCGGTGCTCGACTTCGACTTTTCCGAACCCGATATCGCGAGCGGCGAGGGCGATGATGCCATTATCGTCACCGGTTCGCGCCTGCGCACGATGGAAGGCGGCGAAGTCGGCCTCAATATTTCGCAGCGCCAGATCGAGACGCTGCCGCAGAACAATCGTAACTTCCTCGCCTTTGCCGACCTGGCGCCGGGTGTGCAGTTCGTCACCGGCAGCAATGGCAATTCGCGCCTGCAGGGCGGCGCGCAGGACAGCCGTAGCGTCAACATCTTCATCGATGGCATCGGACAGAAGGATTATGTCCTCAAGAACGGCATTACCGGTCAGGATTCGACCCAGGGCAACCCGTTCCCACAGCTCGCGATCGGCGAGTATCGTGTCATCTCCTCGAACTACAAGGCCGAGTTCGATCAGGTGAGTTCGGTGGCGATCACCGCCGTGACGCGGTCGGGCACCAACGAATTCCACGGCGAGGCTTTCATCGACTATACCGACCAGAGCATGCGCGCCGCGACGCCGCTCGAGAAGTTCGGCGCCAATCCGGGCAAGGTCAAGACGAAGGATTTTCAGTTCGGCGGCGCGCTGGGCGGGCCGATCATCAAGGACATGATGCATTTCTTCGTGACCTACGAAGGCAAGCGTCAGGAAATCCCGCGCGAGATCACCCCGGGGCTCAGCCTGCCGATCTCCTTCTTTCCCTCCGAATATCAGGGGAATTTCGGCCCGACCAACTCGACGTTCAACGAGGATCTCTTCTTCGGCAAGATCGACTTCTCACCCAGCAACAGCGACCTGTTCGAGGTGTCGGGAAAGTATCGCAAGGAAAGCGGCGAGTTCCTGAGCAACGGGATCAACGCGCGCAGCACGATCAGTTCGCAGGACGTCGAGGAATTGCGTGTGACCGGGCGGTGGGAACATACCGCCGACACCTGGATCAACGATTTCAAGCTCACCTATGAAGACGTCAAATGGGCGCCGACGCCGCTCGAATTCAGCGACGGGTCGCTCTTCGCCTACGCCGGGCCGTCGCCCGACAATCCGCAGCCGGGGGTAATCGTCCGCGGCGACATCCTGCGCATCGGCGGCGGCTCGAACTATCAGGACAAGGGTCAGAAGGGCTGGGGGATCCAGAACGACTTCACCTATACCGGGCTCGAGGGGCATACCATCAAGGCGGGCATCAAGAGCAAATGGGTCGAGCTCAATTCGCTGCAGCTCAACAGCCTCAATCCCGTCTACACCTATAATGTCGCCTTCAACCCGAACGGCGGCACCTTCAACGACACCCTTCCCTATCGGCTCCAATTCGGCGCCCAGACGGGCAACGGCGATCCGATCGTCCAGTCGAAGAACTGGCAGTTCGGCATCTATCTGCAGGACGACTGGGAGGTCACCGACCGGCTGACGCTCAACCTCGGCGTGCGCTGGGATTATGAGCGGACTCCGGCCTTCCTGAACTTCGTCCACCCCGACGATGCCGTGAACGCGGTGTCGCCGGCCAATTATCCCAATCTGATCAACGCCGACTACGACATCAACGACTATATCTCGACCGGCAGCGAGCGGAAGGCGTTCAAGGGGGCGTGGCAGCCGCGGATCGGCTTCAGCTACGAACTCGACGATGACGCGCGCTTCGTGGTCTTCGGCGGCTATGGCCGTTCCTACGACCGCAACCAGTTCGATTTCCTGCAACAGGAAATCAGCGTCGGGTCGTTCACGACGCGCACGTTCAACTTCAACACGGGCGATCCGAACAACACCTGCGCGCCGGGGCCGACCTGCGTGACGTGGGATCCGATCTATCTGACACCCGAAGGCCGCGCGCAGCTTCTCGCTCAGGCCGGGCCGGGCGGCGGGCGCGAATTGCGCTTCATCGACAACAAGCTGAAGGTTCCCTATTCGGACCAGTTCAGCCTGGGCGTGCGCGGGCGACTGACCCCGCTGTTCGAAGTCGAGGTCGGCTACAGCCATATCGAGAGCAAGGACGGCTTCGCCTATCTGCTCGGCAACCGCCGTCCCGACGGGACCTTCTTCCCGCCCGCGCCGGCCGCACCGAATTCGCCCTTCGGCTTCGCGCCGCCGGGATTCGGTTCGATCATCATCGGCACCAACGGCCTCGAAACGAGCGCCGATTCGGGCTATCTCAAGCTCAACAAGAATTACACGGTCGCCTCGCCGTGGAGCCTCGGCGTGACCTACACCTACACCGAGGCCGAGGAGAACCGGCAGTTCGGGGAGGTCTTCAGCCTCGATTATCCGTCGCTCGAAGATTATCCGGTCGTGCGATCGAGCGGGGTTCGCAAGCATCGTATCGTTGCGTCGGGCTCGGTCGACCTGCCGATCGGGGTGACGCTGTCGGGCAAGTTCCAGATGATGTCGCCGCCCTATCTGAAGACGTTCGTCAACACCGGCGGCGCCAATCCGTCGCGCGACGTGATTTCGAACCAGGCCGAGAGCAACGGTGATCGCTGGGGTTTCCGCCAGATGGATATCGCGATCACCAAATATATCCCGTTCAAGTTCCTGAGCGACGAAGCGCGGTTGCGGCTCCGCGTCGACATCATCAACCTGTTCAACGACCGCAACTATGTCGACTATAACAACAACCCGGCGTCGCCCGAATATCTGAGCATTTCGGGCATCGGGGTTGGCGGCAACCCGCCGCGCACGATAAAGGTCTCGGCCGGCTTCCAGTTCTGACCGGCCAGAACAGCGGGCGTCCGGTCACAACCCCTCCCGTGACCGGGCGCCCCTTTATTTTGGAGTAGAAAATGTCCTTCCGGCTCGGGTCGCTCGCCTTGCCTCTTCTGGCGCTCGCCGCCGCCTGCACGCCCATCGCCGCCCCGTCAGCGCCTGCCGCCCCCGCCGCGCCGTCGCAAAGCCTCGAACCGCTGGGCCAGGCGCAGTTTTCGGAAGAAGTGACCGAGCGCACTTTCCGCTATTTCTGGGACACCACCGATCGGGCGCGCTGCCTCGCGCCCGATCGCTGGCCGAGCAACCCCTTCTCGTCGATCGCCGCCACCGGCTTCGCGCTCACCGCCTATGGGATCGGGGCCGAGCGCGGCTATGTGACGCGCGACGAGGCCGCGGCGCGGACGCGCGATTGCCTGCGTTTCTACTGGACCGCGCCGCAGGGGCCGGAGGTTGCGGGGGTCGCCGGCTACAAGGGCTTTTTCTATCATTTCCTGAACAATGCGGACGGCACACGCCGCGGCAAGACCGAGCTGTCGACGGTCGACACATCGCTGCTGCTCGGCGGGGTGCTGTTCGCGCAAAGCTATTTCGACCGCGACACGCCGGTCGAGGCCGAGATCCGCGACCTTGCCGAGAAGATCTACGGCCGCGTCGACTGGACCTTCGTGCAGCGCGAGAACAGCCGCATTCCCTCGGCCAACGGGGGCGGGCCGAAAGCGATCGCGATGGGCTGGTATCCCGAGCGCGGCGAAGGCGGCGATTTCGGGACGCACGACTGGGTCGGCTATAACGAGGGGATGCTCGTCTACATCCTCGCCTTCGGCTCGCCGACGCATCCCGTCGGCCAGGATGCGTGGGACAAGGGCTGGGCCGCGCATCTCGAAAAGGATTGGGGACGCTTCTACGGTTATGAGCATCTCCAGTTCGAGCCGCTCTTCGGGCATCAATACAGCCATGTCTGGGTCGATTTCCGCGGCATCCGCGACGATTTCATGCGCGGCAAGGGCATCGACTATTTCGAGAACAGCCGCCGCGCGACCTTGGCGCAGCGCGCCTATGGCGCGGACAATCCGAACAAATGGGTCGGTTACAGCGCCGATATCTGGGGTTGGACCGCATCGGACGGCCCCGGCTATTCGAAGGACGAATATCGCGTGAACGGCACGCCGCGCAGCTTCAACGGCTATATGGCGCGCGGGGTAAGCAGCATCCGCATCGTCGATGACGGCACGGTGGTTCCGACCGCGGCCGGCGGCTCGGTCGCTTTTGCGCCCGAGGTCGCGATTCCGGCGCTGATGGCGATGCGCGAAACATACGGGTCGCGGCTCTACACACGCTACGGCTTCAAGGACGCGTTCAACCCCAGCTTCACCTTTGCCGATGCGGGGTCGAAATCGGGCGCGGTCGATCCGGCGCAAGGCTGGGTCGCGAACGACTATCTCGGCATCGACCAGGGCCCGATCCTCGCGATGATGGAGAACCATCGGAGCGGGCTGGTGTGGAAGGTCATGCGCAAGAACCCGCACATCGTCCGCGGCCTGAAGCGCATCGGCTTCACCGGCGGCTGGCTCGATCAGTCCGCCGCCGAATAGGGATCAGCAGCCCTTGCCGACGCAAAGGTCGGTCAGCACGGGATAGTGATCGGAGGGGAGCTTGCCGCCCGTCTGCTGCGTCAGCGTCGCATGGCGCAGCACCGTCACGCCGTCGCCGACGAAGATATGGTCGATCGGGCTCGGCTCGACCTGCTCGATCTTGAAGGCGGTGAAGGTGCCCAAGGGACCGAAATGCGGGGTGCGGCTGATGTCCTGCGTGTCGTGCAGGGCGATCAGTCCCGGTGTGTCGGCGAGGATCGCCTGATAGGGCGGGCTGCCGGTCGGGACGTTGAAGTCGCCCATCAGCACCACCGCATCGCCCGGCTGGCGGTGCTCGCCGATCCAGCGCCGGATCAGCGTCGCGCTTTCGAGCCGCGCGACGGTGCCGATATGATCGAAATGGGTGTTGACGACGAGCATCGTCTGGCGGGCCGTTCTGTCCTTCAGCCGCGCCCAGCTTGCGATGCGGGGATAGGCGGCGTCCCAACCCTTGCCGGGCCGATCGGGGGTCGGCGACAGCCAGAAAGTGCCCGAGGCGAGCAGGTCGAAACGGCCGGTGCGATAGCCGAGCATCGAATATTCGCCCGCTTCCTTGCCGTCGTCGCGCGCGACGCCGACGAATTTATAAGGCGGCAAGTCGGCCTCGATCTGATCCTTCTGATGCTGGAGCACCTCCTGCATCCCGATGAGATCGGGGGCATAATAGGCGACGAGGCTGGTCAGCGCCTTGCGCCGGTGCGGCCAAGCATTGTCGCCGTCGGAGGCGAGATCGAGACGGATATTGTAGGTCATCGCGCTGAAGCGCTCCGCCTTCTCCTTCGCCGTCACCGGAAGCGCGAGGAGCGCCGCGAGCAGAATGACGAGCCAGCGGGTCATGCGACATTCCCTCCATTGGTTGCGATGATGTTGCTGTAGAAACGCGCGCTGCGCTTGGGCGTTCGCACCTGCGTTTCATAGTCGACGTGGACGATGCCGAAGCGCTTCGAAAAGCCCAGCGACCATTCGAGATTGTCGAGCAGCGACCAGACCATATAGCCGCGGACGTCGACCCCCTGCCGGATCGCGTCGCCGATCGCCGCGATGTGCGTGCGCAGATAGTCGCAGCGCAGCGGGTCGTCGATGCCGTCGGGCCCGGCCTGCGGCGGGTCATAGAAGGCGGCGCCATTCTCCGTGATGTAAACGGGAATGTTGCCGAAAGTGTCGCGGAACCAGACGAGCATGTCGGTGAGCGCGGGGGGATAGACTTCCCAGTCGGTTGTGGTGTGGGTCGCGGTCTGCCGGACGGGGGAAGCGCCGAGGGGCCATTGGTTCGGGTCGGCGCGGACGACGTTGCGCGTATAATAGTTTATTCCAACGAAATCCAGGGGTTGGCAGATGTCCTTGAGGTCGCTTTCCGGCCAGTCGGGCCAGGCTTCACCGAAGATTTCGGCCAGTTCTGCGGGGTAATGGCCCTTGAGCGCGGGTTCGAGATACTGGCGGTTCATATAGGCGTGGGCGCGCGCGGTCGCGGCGACATCTTCGGGACTGTCGCTCGCCGGATATTTGGGCTCGATGTTGACGACGAGGCCGATCTCGTGCGCCCCTTCCGACCGGTAGGCGCGCACCGCGGCGCCGTGCGCGCGCATCAGATTGTGGCTCGCGATCGGGGTTTCGAACAGGTTGCGGTGACCGGGGGCGAGCGCACCGTGGAGATAGCCGCCGTCGGTGATCACCCAGGGTTCGTTGAGCGTGACCCATTTCCGCACCCGCCCGTCGAGGCGCCGGTAGAGGACCGAAGCATATTCGGCGAACCAGTCGGCACTGTCGCGGTTGAGCCAGCCACCCCTGTCGTCGAGCGCGACGGGAAGGTCCCAATGATGCAGGGTGAGCAGCGGCTCGATGTCGTTCTTGAGCAGTTCGTCGACGAGCCGTTCGTAGAAGCCGAGCCCGGCCTCGTTGACGCGGCCGGTCCCCTCGGGCAGCACGCGGCCCCAGTTGACGCTGAAGCGATAGGCCTTGAGCCCCAGCGCCTTCATCAGCGCGACGTCGCTTTCCATGCGGTTGTAATGGTCGCAGGCGATATCGCCGGTGTCGCCCTTGTTCGCCATCAACCGCGGATCGTGGCTGAAGCGCTGCCAGATGCTCGCGCCCGCGCCGTCGGCGAGTGGCGAGCCCTCTATCTGATAGGCGGCGGTCGCGGCGCCCCACAGGAAATCGTCGGGAAAGCTCGTCTGGGTCATTTTTTATCCTTGGTTTTCATTTTCGCCGCGTCGGGTGGCGTGGGGAGGCGGTGCGAGAGCAGCCAGAGGTAGAGCGCGGGGTCGTCATAGGCCGGATCCCAGCTGTTGTGGCCGAGGTCGGGATAGATGGTCAGGCGCGACATGTGTCCGCCGCAGGCGCGGATCGCGCGCGCCATCGCGAAGCTGCCCTCGGGCACCACGACGTCGTCGCGGTCGCCGTGAAAGGTCCAGATCGGCGTGTCCTTGAGCGCGCAGGCGGTCGCCGGGTCGCCGCGCCCCGCGACCGGCGCGACCGCCGCGAAGCGGTGCGGCTCGGCCGCTGCCCAACGCCAGCTCGCATGACCGCCGCGGCTGAGCCCGGTCAGATAGATGCGTGTGCGGTCGATGCGCAGCGTCTTCGTCA
>Ga0182745_1000660_pt1 | contig 36533 bp, 34 predicted proteins | sample eDN3rd30CKraftBY_FD_128523 | JGI IMG/M metagenome (GOLD analysis project Ga0182745, IMG submission 128523) | Enriched backyard soil microbial communities from Emeryville, California, USA - eDNA 3rd pass 30_C Kraft BY (version 2) (version 2) | ecosystem: Environmental > Terrestrial > Soil >...
AAGGTGCTTTGTCAGTCGAGATCGAGCGATTTGCGTTCTGACAAGGAAGCCGAAGCAGGCGAATCCCAAAGATTCGTCGATGCAGGCTGACGAAGTTCAGAACGCAAAAGAGCCGATCGCAGCCCAAATTGACCTTTCGGGACAGACTCTCAGTCTTTTATCAAGTGAAATCTCTTCGACGCGGGCACATGAGAGACCAAACTGGTCTAGGTCTGCCGGATCGGAATCAAAAAGACGAAAGCCCTGTGAGTGCCGTCGGTGTGGCTGTAAAATCAGCCACTTTTCATCTAAACTGAACAATTGCTGACCAGAGCAAGTTGCTCTCCCCTGGCCCCATGGTGAAGGCGTTTCGATTGTCGAAATGCTGAATAACGCGGGGCAGGACGTGGACAGTGCGGCGTCAATGCGCTCAATTGCGAGACTGCTTTTTCGTCACAATTGGAATCAACATTAATACCATCAATGAATGAGGGGGAGAGCTGCGAAGGAAGATTGCAGTCGTTCGCAATCGCAGTTCGTTCTGTCGAGTGCGGCAGGCGTCGGTGCTCTGTCGGATGAATAATTTCCATTCGCCAGCAGCCAGCCGGCCTTCACCATTTCAGGGACATCCTCACGCACCTCGGCACCCTCAGTCAACTGAATCATCCATCGACTTATACCCAAGTGTCCAGCCGCACAACCCTGCAAAGCCTGAGAGGCAGAGGGTGTTCCCGGCTCAAGGAGAGATTTGAGACATGGATTCTTATGCACTGTGCCCCTGCGGCAGCGGTAAGAAAGTAAAGTTCTGTTGCCAGGCCATTCTTCCAGAGATGGGAAAAATCGAACGCTTGCAGCAGAACAATCAGCCACGTATGGCGCTGCAGTTGATCGACAAACTGTTGAAGGAACACAAGGAAAATGCGTGGCTGAACAATCAACGGGCCATGGCCTTGATTGGCGATGATCGCTACGAGGAAGCCCGGGACTGGCTGGTGGCCTTTCTGCGCAAGTTTCCGGATCAGCCTCTTTCCAATGGACTGCTGGCGCTGGCCATGACCGAGCTTGAACCGATCAGTCAATGCAAGAAGGTGATTCATCGAGCGTTCCTGAAGAGTATTGCCGCGGAGCCGCATATTGTCGCGATTTTAGCTGGAAAGCTGGTGGATCACTTCCTGTCGTCGGGCCAGGACATGGCGGCTCGGCAACACATGGCAGTGGTGCTGCGGCTGGAGAGAGAAGAAGAGCGGCAACGAACCCTGATGGCCATGCTGGAGCTGGATGCCGATACTTCGATCCCGTATCCCTTGCGGGGAGCACAGCCCTTGCCGCAGTATCAGCCTGCGGAAGCCCAGGCTGCCCAGTTCAAAAAAGCTCAACGGCTGCATGTTCATGCCTGTTTTTCTGAAGCCGCAGACATTCTGGACCAGATCGTTCAACAGGATGAAAATTCACCCCAGTTGTGGCATACAATCGGATTGATGCGCGCCTGGGATGGGGACGAAGCCCGGGCCGCGACAGCTTTGCATCGGGCTGCTCAATTGTATCCCGAGTTCGATCAGGCTGTCGATGTGGAGACGATTGCCCAGTTGCTGGATCGCCGTCAGCCGGAAAACATGATTGCCGTGCGGGCACGGGCCTATGAAGTAGATTCCCTGGCCCGCCTGATGACCCGGCTGGACAACGAAGACCGCTTAAGCCGTGTCGCCATGACGGAGCAGACACTGGGAGCGGGAGTTTCCGGGGGGTATGACATCCTGGATCGTCCGCTTCCATCGGATCGCGAACTGGCCGAACTCACCATCGAGACATTGCCACGCACCATCGGGCAGATCACGCTGTTCGATCGCCAGGAGGATGGGACGTCGGCCATCGCTCATGTCAACGCACTGGAAGGAGATCGTCTCCAGGAGTCGTCTCGGATCTTTGAAGCAGCTGCCGGAGAACTGGCAAAGGCCAAGGTTGAAGAGAAATCGGAACAAGAACCCGATCAGGACGTTCTGGCATGGTACTCCAGAGATGAACTCGCCATTTCAGAATCTGGATTTTTTCCTCCCAAAACGCCCAGTCGGCTTCGCAATACCCTGCGCCGGGCATTCGTTGACCTGTGCAGCGAAGAAACCTGGTTGAAGACAAAGACGGTCGCCCTGGGAGGACTGACACCAGAAGAAGCTGCCGGTAACGCCGCCCTGAAGATTCCGCTTGCAGCCACCCTGCGTGTCTTCGATTCCTTCATGGATCGAAGGCACATGATTCTCGACTCGGAGGCCTTGCAAAAACGTTTGAACCTGCCAGATTCCTCCGCCATTGTGCCTACGGAAGAGATGGATCTCAACACGCTATCGGTCTCGCAGTTGCAACGGCTTGAAACGGCCGGTCTGTCAGATAAGCTCTTTGATCGTTTGTTACAGCGGGCACTGGTGGTCAAGCACTGTGGACTGGGGAAAAAGTTGCTCACGGAGTTTGTGGAGCACCGTTTGGAACTGGTTGCCGCTCAACCGCGCGAAGCAGAACAGGCCTATCTCACTCTGGCTGATCTCTGCAGCCAGGATTTGAATGAAGACGAAGCTCTCAAGTGGCTACAACGTGGATTTCAATTTACACGGGGCTATGAAGGTCCTTTCGAATCGCAACTGATGTGGAAAATGCGAGAGCTCTCATTGAGAGCTCGCAACCCGGATGATCCCAAATTTCGGGAAGTCCTGCTGGAGCTCTGGGAGCGTTACGGCTCCAAGTTGCCGGCGATCCGGGCGCGTCTCGAGGAATTTGTCCAGACACTGGAAGTCGAGGCTCCCTGGAATCAGGGCATCCTGACCCCACAGGTGACGGGCGCCGGAATTGGCACCTGGTCCGCAGACACGGCTCAGTCCTCCACCAGTGAAAAGAAATTGTGGCTTCCCGATTAGAGCCCTGTCGGGGCTTGGATTTAGGCTGCGTGATCGCGAAACGTCCTCCATTGTCGGACTTTACGTGAAGGCCGACCCTAAATTTTAGAGTAGACGAAGGCACGAGAGCAAGTTGCTCTCGCCTGTGCCCGCAGTGAAAGCGTTTCGACTTGATAACATGCCGAATGCCGCAAAAGGCAGGAGGCGGACAGTGCGGAGTGAAGACACACGAATGCTGCTTTTCAGCATTTGTGTGAGGTCCGGGTTACAAGAGTCCCTACGATCAATGCTGGAATATCCATCAAAACGAAGTGGTCATCCCCTCCATGATCCAGTTTCTTGATGAAACCGCCGCGATGCAACGGGCTCTGGAATTGGCACGATCCGGACAAGGCCGTGTCGAACCCAACCCGTGTGTCGGTGCTGTGATTGTGGATCAGGAGTTGCGACTGCTGGGAGAAGGCTTTCACGAAAGCTATGGAGGACCTCATGCAGAAGTGCATGCCCTGCGGGCTGCTGGCGCTGGCGCTCGCGGAGCGACATTATTCGTGACGCTGGAACCTTGTCATCACACCGGGAAAACGCCCCCCTGTACCGCGGCAATCATTGCTGCTGGAATCCAACGTGTTGTGATTGCGATTCTTGATCCTGCACGACATGGAAGCGGCAGCACCGGCCAGCAGCAATTAAGAGCAGCCGGAATTCAGGTCGAAGTTGGTTTGTGTGCCGGGCAGGCCGAGGAATTATTGGCACCGTTCAGCACGCTGGTCATAAAAAAACGTCCCTATCTCCATGCCAAATGGGCGATGACGCTGGATGGGAAGATCGCCAGTGCATGTGGAGATTCAAAATGGATTTCCAATGCGGAATCCCGCATGCAGGTGCATCTTCTGCGCGGCCGGATGGATGGAATTCTGACCGGGATCGGAACAGTGTTACAGGATGATCCGCTCCTGACGGCGCGTCCAGATGGCCCACGGCAGGCGACCCGCATCGTGCTCGATTCCCGGGCACGATTGCCAATGACCTCGCAACTCGTGCAAACTGCACACAGAGTCCCGGTCCTGCTCGTCACAACATCCCAAGCGACAGCATCTCCAGCTGCAGTGGCTCGATGCCGTCAACTGGAGCAGGCCGGAGTAGAAATTATGGTTTGTGATTCCCCGGACGGAAAGGAGAAATGTGACATCCCAGCGCTCATGCAAGAACTGTTTCGCCGAAATTTCACCAACGTGATGCTGGAAGCGGGTAGTGAAATCTGCGGAGCGTTTCATGATCTGCAGCTCATTGATGAAGTTCATTGCTTTATTGCTCCCAAACTGGTGGGAGGAGCCGCGGCCCCCAGTCCACTGGCCGGACAAGGAATGAAACAGATCCCACAACATTCCAGCCTGATTCATCCCCGAATTGAACGATTCGGGGATGACCTCTATCTCCATGGTCGGACCCGTCCTCAAACCTCCGACCTCTGAGAGAACATGTTCTCATCACAACCTCGCGGGAATCCTCCATGACAGCCTCCTTCCGGTTCTCTGCCTGCCTGCTGTTTCTTTCTCTGGCGCATGTGGCGCTGCCTGCGGAACGTCAGGCCACTTCTCCCGCGAATATTCACGTTCGGGACGGATTTCGGGTGGAACTCTTGAGATCTGCTCAACCCGATGAGGGCTCCTGGATCAGCATGACGTTTGATGATCAGGGACGCATCATTCTGGGAGAAGATCGTGCCGGCCTGCTGCGGATGACCCTGGGAGCTTCACCAGCCGAAACAACTCTTGAACGACTTGCCGGAACCGAGGATCTGAAACATTGTCGCGGTGTGCTGTTTGCGTTTCACGCACTCTACGTATGTGCGACGGATGGCAACGGGATTTACCGGCTGAGAGATTCCGATGCGGATGGAACATTTGAGGAAGTCCAGTTGTTGTTTCCACTGGACTATCGCAGCCGCTATGGGCATGGTGCCAATCAGATCACACAAGGGCCTGACGGTCAGTTATACGTGGCAATTGGCAATGATGTCAGCTTTCCGGAGCATTGTTCCGTATCGCCTTACCAGCACCATCAGAACGACTGGATCATTCCGAATCCACATGACGCCGGTCAGGATGGGCGGGTGGGATTTATCCTGCGCATGGACCCGGATGGCGGTCGGCGCACCGTTTATGCAGGCGGTTTGCGCAATCACGTGGATGTGGCATTTAATGCCGCGGGCGACATGTTCACCTGGGATGCCGACATGGAATGGGATGTCGGTCTGCCATGGTATCGTCCGACCCGGTTCCATCACGTTGTTTCTGGAGGAGAGTATGGCTGGAGATGGGGAACCGGAAAGTGGCCCGCATGGTCTCCCGACAGTCTGCCTGCCAATGTGGACTCCGGGCTGGGATCACCCACCGGACTGACGTTCGGGACTCATAGCAATTGGCCTGGTCGTTTTCGCACAGCATTATATGGAGCAGACTGGCAGCATGGCCGTCTTCTGATGCTCGACCTGACTCCTCACGGAGCCTCCTATCGAGGACAGTATTCTGTCTTTCTGGAGGGGAGCCCGCTCAATGTCTGCGACCTGACATTTGGTCCCGATGGAGCACTCTACTTTATTACCGGAGGTCGTGGATCGCAGTCCGGGCTTTATCGCGTCACACTGATCGATCCGGAAGCTGCCATGGCCAGCCTTCCGGCACCTCTCGAGGCGGCCCCCACAGAATCGACTGCTGCGGCACATCAGCTGCGGCGTCAACTCGAAACGTTGCATGTCCTTCAGGATACTCAGCAACTGGACCTCATCTGGTCTCAATTGGGAAGTTCCGACCGCTGGTTACGATTTGCCGCACGCGTCGCCCTGGAGAATCAACCCATCGACAGTTGGCGAAAGCGAGTCGCAACCGGACTGGATTCGCCCGCCCAGCATACAGCCTTGCTGGCACTTGCTCGCGTGGGAGCCCAAGCAGACCAGAAAATTGTCTTGAAAGGAATTCAAAAATGGGACTGGTCACATTCCAATACGGATGAGCTGCTCTGGGGGTTGCGAACGCTGCAGATTTCGCTGATTCGTCAAGGGACACTGGATGAAGTGGCCCGCAAAACAGTATTGCGAAAACTGGCCACCCTTCCACGACAGGACACATTTTCGGCAAACCGGCTACAGACAGAGTTGCTTGTCTATTTGAAAGCACCGAATGCCATCGAACAGACACTGGCTTTGCTGGAATCCTCCGCGACACAGGAAGAGCAAATCCAGTATGCCCAGACCCTGTGCCGGATCGATTCCGGATGGAATCCGCAGCAACGCGAGAAAATGCTGACATGGCTGCTTCAGAATCGTCAGCTTTCTGGTGGGAAACTGGTGAAGAGCACGCTGCAGATGTTGCGGACCGATTTTTCTGAGACGTTGACAACTTCCGAAAAAGTGCTGTTGAGCGAGTCTCTTGCAAAACTGGATGAACCCGTTTCGGAAGTACAGGAGGAGTTGCAGCCGGCCCGTGCTTTTGTGCAGGCATGGACTATGCAGGACCTGGAGGCGGATGTTTCCACATTGCGTCCGCAAGACCGATCCGTGGATCGGGGACGGGCTGCGCTGGCCGCTGCCATTTGCCTGCGCTGCCATCGAGTTGGTGATCGTGGTGGACAGATCGGCCCGGATCTCACAGCGATTGGCAAACGATTCGATGGCCGGGCATTACTGGAATCGATCCTGGAACCGTCAAAGGTGATCGATCCGAAATATCATAATTCCCAGTATCAACTCGCCGATGGCCGAGTGGTGGCTGGCCGGGCAATTTCCGTCAGCCGAGAGCAAATCAGCGTGGAGACTGATGCGCTGACCGGAAAGTTTGTCACGATTTCGCGAGCAGACATTCTGGAGTCCCGCAGCTCAGATGTTTCACCGATGCCGCAAGGGTTGTTGAATACATTCAGCCGAGACGAGATTCTGGACCTGATTGCCTATTTACGTTCGTCCAGTCAAGAACGCAGGTAATCGCAAAGTCTGACAATGGAGGACATTTCGTGATCACGTACCCCAAACCCAAACCCTGACAGGGCACTCGAGTCAGCAATCGAGATCTGCTGCGGGTTGTTGTTGTGTCACGCAGTGGATCGACCCCAGACCCCAGACCAGATCGGTACAGTCAATCCCGACAACTTCACGATCCGGAAACAGCGACTGCAAGATCTCCAGGGCTGATGCATCTCGTGGGCTGCGATAGATGGGCACAATCACCTTACCATTCGTGATCAAGAAGTTGGCATAGCTGGCGGGGAGTCGATGTCCTTCGTGTTCCACGGCATCCGGCATGGGAAGCTGGACGATTTCCAGCGGTCGGCCTTCGAGATCCGTCATTTTCTGCAGCCGCTTCAGGTTCTCCTGCAGTGCGTGATAGTTCACATCAGACGGGTCCTCTTCGACCACAGTGACAATGGTCCGTTGGCTGACAAACCGAGTCATGTCGTCAACATGTCCATCAGTATCGTCACCGGCGATCCCCTCACCCAGCCAGAGCACTTTCTGTACTGCCAGCATCTCTCGCAATCGCTGTTCGATCTGTTCGCGAGAAAGCTGTGGATTGCGATTGGGGTTCAGCAGGCAAGATTCCGATGTCAGTAACAGTCCTGCCCCGTTGACATCGATGGAGCCCCCTTCCAGCACCATGCCGCCGGAGAAGATCATTTCATCGAATTCTTCGCCGATTCTCTGCGGAACTGCGTCATCCAGATTGTAGGGGTGGTACTTATTGCCCCAGGCGTTGTATTTCCAGTTGATCAGAGCGCGGGTCCGCACTCCTTCCTGCTCCCGGATCAGATAAATCGGCCCATGGTCCCGCACCCAGGTATCGTTCGTAGGGTGAAAGTGAAAGTGGACACGGGAGAGGTTGACATGCGCATCCGCCAGAGCCTGCCGGGCAGCAGCAGCCATCCCCTCGTCGGCCACATTGATCCGCACCAGCTCAGAATCCGCGATATGCCTCGCAATTTCGGCATAGATGCGGGGCACAGGATCAAATTTTCCGGGCCAGGTCGCCAGCCGATGTGGCCACGACAACCAAACCGCTTCCTGGGGTTCCCACTCAGCTGGCATACGGAAACCAAGCTCTGCCGGAACGGCGGATGTCTGTTGACTCATCGGTGCGAGTTCTTGAGGGAATGAAATTTGGAATCAATGATCATTGCCTGGAAAACGCCACCGGTCAATTGCACAGCCCCATCAAATCACAAAATCTCATCCACCCGAAGATTCACATCCGCCGTTCCAGGTTTGTTCTTCTTGCTTCATCAACTTTCAAATGCGAGGATAGGTCCTCAAAAATCGAGGATCGGTCCTCACTCAAAGTCCGACAAAAAAAGCGTTTCGTGATCACGTGCCCCAAATCCAAGTTCCGGCGTGTACTCTGCAAAACAGGCACTCTGCAAAACGGGAGACAAGCAGCACAAGGGGGCTGCCCTCCCCTTTTTTTCTGGATTTTCCGTGCAGCTCTTTCCCGATCTCCATCTGCTTGTAACACAGAACCCGATTGCGCATTGCAAAATATTTTACAAAATTTTCGAATTCCAAGTTTGAAAATGTCCCCGAATGCCAAATCTACGAGCCTCGACAAAGGCTCGCACGAGTCCAAGGGAAGTTCACATCTTCTTTTGTAGATTAACTTTGCGGATTTTTTGAATTTGACTTCAAAGAGGCCATCAGGGGGCTGCGAGAATTCGATTTCGGCGTCCTTGTCTCGTGTACAGCCAGTTGATTATACTGCCACGCTTTCAATTTCTGATCGGGTTGCGGCCTGGTGCCCTGTCGAGGCTTGAATTTCGAGACGGTGATCGTGAAACGTCCTCCTTTGTGGGACTTCGCGTGACGACCTACCCTCGTCTTTATAGCTGGCGAAGCATTTGGTTCAATCGATATAAAATTGAATTGGTCGTGCTGTCTCCACAATCAGGCCAGCATGCGATTACATGTCTTTTGGATCAAAGTGCTGTAAGGCCGTGGTCTAAGTACTTGGAGTACAGGTTATCATGAAGGTCCGCTCGAGCGTCAAACGCATCTGCGAGCATTGCAAGGTGGTTCGCCGCAAGCAACGCAATTATGTTATTTGCGCCGCAAACCCCCGCCACAAGCAGCGTCAAGGATAGGAATTTAACATGCCACGCGTACTGGGCGTTGACATCCCCAATGACAAACCAACGTTCATTTCCTTGACCTACCTGCTCGGCGTTGGCCGTGTGCGGTCAATTGAAATCTGTCGAAGTCTCGGTCTGGATCTGCGACGTAAGGCCCGTGATCTGAGTGAAGACGATATTCAGCGTCTGAACTCACTGCTGGACAGCAAATATGTTGTCGAAGGGCAGTTGCGTCGCCAGACTCTGGAAAACATTAATCGCCTGAAGTCGATTCAGTCTTATCGTGGGATTCGCCATCGGAAAGGGTTGCCGGTTCGAGGGCAGAACACGCAGTCCAATGCGCGAACCCGCAAGGGTGTTAAAAAGACTGTGGCAGGTAAGAAGGGCGTCAAGGACAGGTGATGTTCTGTTGAAGCCTGGCGGTGAAGTGTATGGCCGGGGGCATCCTGTGTTGTCGTGCTATGAGGCTGCCTTGGGTCTTCGGGTTGACAGCATTGTTGTCCGCAGGTCGGTTGTCGATCGTTAAAATTGAGATCGTCCAGGCTGCCGGAATTGGTGGGGGTGTTTTTGTAACGGCAGGTTTGGGTCGAGGCTGTGACGCAATTTTGTGGAGTTCCTGGCCCGTTTTGACGGGTTGAGAGCCTGCCGTGAGCACGCCGGTCACTGTGCAAATCATGCTCAAGCATCTATCAGAATAAGGTGGTCAGACCACATAGAAGAGGTGAGTTTGTGGCAAAGGTGAAAACAAAGAAGCGGGTTCGTCGGAATGTGACTCGCGGTGTGGCGCACATTAAGGCGACCTTCAACAATACGACGGTTTCTATTGCTGACACCAATGGTGATGTCCTGTGCTGGGCAAGCGCCGGCACTGTCGGATTCAAGGGGTCTCGAAAGAGTACTCCATTTGCCGCCCAGCGGGCTGCGGAGACCTGTGCTGACCGGGCTCGTAAATTTGGAATTCGTGAACTGGAAATTCGAGTGAAGGGTCCAGGCTCTGGGCGGGAGAGTGCAATTACCGGGTTGCAGGTGGGTGGCATTTCGATCAAGGCGATTGAAGATGTCACGCCATTGCCGCACAATGGATGCCGTCCGCGCAAGCGTCGTCGCGTTTGATACCCTGTCAGGACTTGGTTTTGGAATGTATCATTCTCATTCAGTTTTCTTGTAGAAATCTTTTCATAAAAGGATTTCTTCGAAACAAAATGGGAAGCGGAAGTGCTGATGTCACGACTGACACCTGTGGCGTGTCTGGTATTGCGGAACAAGATAAAGTGGTCCACGGACAGGGGTTTCCCGTCTCGCCCGTAACCGTTGGACTTCAGGGAGAGATCGGGATCGTCGCTTTTTAGGAATAGCCGTCATGCGAATTCGTTGGCGAAATTTGGAATTGCCGAGCCGGGTTGCCCCCAACCAGGACACTTTGACTTCCACTTATGGAGTGTTTGTAGCGGAGCCGTTCGAGCGTGGGTTTGGCCATACGATCGCCAATTCGCTACGTCGGATTTTGCTCTCCAGTCTGGAGGGGAGTGCCGTCACTCGTGTGAAGATCGCGGGAGTTCAGCACGAATTCACCACGATTCCTGGTGTAGTGGAGGACATGACGGACGTCTGTCTGAACCTGAAATCGCTGGTGGTCAAAAATCACAGCAGCACCAACAAGACGTTGCGGATCGAGCGACACGAACGCGGAGTCATCACCGGCGCGGATGTGATCACTGATGATCAGGTGGAAGTGATTAATAAAGATCTGATCATCGCGACGATGACCGATGATGTGCCGGTCAGCATGGAGCTGACTGTCGAAAACGGACGTGGCTATATCCCCGCGACTGAAGCCTATGAAAAGAGTCCGGAATTAGGCATTATTCCCTTGGATGCCGCCTTTTCTCCCATTACTCGGGTGCGTTATAAAGTTGAAGAAACCCGGGTTGGTCAGCGCACCAACTATGATAAGCTCACGTTGGAAATCTGGACAGACGGTACTGTCAAACCAGATATGGCGCTGGTGGAGGCTGCCAAAATTCTGCGTAAGCATCTGAATCCATTCATTAACTACCAGGAACCCGGTCCTGAATTGCCGCCGGAAGCGGGCCTGAAGGGGATGCTGGAAGCGACGGGGTATTCCCCCATCGATTTGGAGCTGGAAGACAAGCTGAATCAGAGTTTGGCCGAGTTGAACCTGTCTGTCCGAGCCACAAACTGCCTGGAATCTGAAGGGATTACCAGTGTGCGGGATCTGGTTGGACGCAGTGAAGATCAGTTGTTGACGGTCCGTAACTTTGGTGAAACAACGCTGTTCGAGGTTCGTGAGCGCCTCGGGGAGATCGGCCTGCGATTGGGAATGCGAGTTCCCGAACGCGTGAAGAAGCCGAGTCGTCCGTAAGGCTTTGTGCCCTGCCGATTTGAAGATCAGCAACAGCATTGTCGAACTTCGCGAATTTGTGTGGGTTGCGCTCTTTCGATGAGGCGAACTGGCCGAGTAAAAGCAAACAGAATAAGCAGTGCAGAAATTGCCAGAGCATTTCTGTCAGATTGATTGGATGAAGAATCATGCGACATCGTACCAGAGGCCGGATTCCTGGCCGCAAAGCCAGTCATCGGAAGGCCATGTTTCGCAATATGGCATCGAGCCTGATCAAGACTGTTCGTTTTGACAAGGACGTGGTTGGGGCACCGAAGGTGGCTGGTCGTATTGTGACCACCACGGAGAAGGCCAAGGAATTGCGGCCCTATGTGGAGAAATTGATTACCCTGGCGAAGAAGGCATTGCCTTACGAAGAGAAGGCCAGACAGCTGGAAACATCGGCAGAGAAAAATTCTGCCGAATGGAAGACATGGCGTGAGGGGGATCAGTGGGCGAAATGGGTGGCTGCGAAATCACCTGCCATTGCGGCCCGTCGCCGCGCGTTTGCAGCGCTCAGGGATATTGAAGCCGTTGAGATTCTCTTTAGCGAGTTGGCGCCGCGGTTTGCGAATCGTGATGGCGGCTATACCCGGATTGTGCGTCTGGCCAAACCTCGTCTGGGGGACGCCGGTGAACGGGCGATCATTGCCTTCGTGGGTGAGAACGACCGGACCCGAGTGCGCCGTGCAGCCCCTGCCGTGGTGGCCGAGAGCGAAACACAGTCAGAATCGCCTTCGGCCGACTGAGTCATGGGATTCCGCTGAGTCATAGGATTCCGCTGGTAAATTTTACAAGAGCCGCCGATTCTTTTCGTGCGGCTCTTTTGTTTTTAGTATCCTCTGTCATGCTCAGATGTTAGAGCATTTAATCTACTGTCGAACAAAGGAATTGTTCAAGTTCGATGAGCGTCCGGGTCGATATCACTTTTACAAAACAGAGTGATTTACTGGCAGAATCATTCAACTTTCCAGCAGGACGCCACGCATTCGGGCAGTGATTGCTGTTTGCGTGTCAATCGGCACCAGGATGGTCGCGAGGAGGAATTCCATGCGACCCACTTTCTATTGGAGCTTCAAACTTGAATTGACAGATTGCGGAGCCGGCCACGAGTGGGTCAACGCGCCCGCGGGCAATTCTCAAAAATCTGTTAGAACAGAGTGGCTACACCACTACACATTTTCAAGTGCTCAATTTTCCAGCTCAGAGAATCCCGGATTGTCACTTCGTGGGGAGTTGGTCTACAATGAACAGCAGAATTTGCCGTTGGCGGGCAAGTTCCAGTTAGACGCTGTGCGTTTTTCCTTAAACTCTGAGGGGGCTATGAAGCCTGCTCGCCCCAAAAAAACGAACTGTGATCCCGTTGTGCTCGAAGAATCGGCTGAGAGCAGGACGGTGGAAACACGTGCTCAGCGTCTGGCGAGGATCAAACAAGAGATTGAAAGCGGCTCGTACGAGACGGAGGAAAAGTTGGAATTGGCCATCGAAAGAATGCTGGGGACATTTCGAGGTGAATAGCGGAAGCGATTTTCACTGGGATGCCCGCGTGGTCGAGCTTGCTGTTTCAGGGTGAACTAGACCAGTTTGGTCTCTCATGTGCCCGCGTCGAAAAGGTTTCACTTGATGAAAGACTGAATGCCGCGAGGCAAGTGCGCTACAAGATTTACAAAAATGCTCTAAAGGGAAAGATTGTGTCGGAGCTGGATCTGGATTCTGTGAGTGTTGCTGTTTCCCCAGCGGAAAAGTATCGGGAGTTTCTGGCGACAAAGGGGTTGCGGATGACTCCAGAGCGCTCGATTATTGTCGATGAAATTTTCTCATCACATGATCATTTCGATGCAGACCAGTTGATTCAGCGACTGGTGCGCAGGAACGACGGGACTCGAGTCAGCCGTTCGACAATCTACCGTTCCATTGCCCTGCTGGAAGAGGCAGGATTGATCCGCAAGATCGCGAGACAGGAAGATCGTGATCTCTACGAGCATGATTATGGTTATCCGCAACATGACCACCTGATTTGCAACCGGTGCGGTGAATTGACGGAGTTTCACAACGATCACATCACCGAACTGCTCAAGCAGATTTCAGGTGAGTTGGGTTTTCGTATGGAAGGGCATCGTCTGGAGGTTTCGGGGCTCTGCCGTAACTGTTGCCGAGCCCCGACCAGCCGCCCCAAGAAACTCAACTTGCTGTAATCATGCTGTGGAGAAGCCATTGCCTGAGCTGTGAAAGCAAGTTGCCCTGACGTGTGCCTCTGGAAAGCATTTCGATCGATAAAGGGCTGCGGGATGTGTTCAATCTGGGGGTATGCGCCCCGTTCCACAAGCCGCGGAATTTGTCCTGCGCAACCGGATTTGCTTGAGTGAAGCCTTGTCTCTTAATGACTTTGGAACACGCAAGCAGTCATATGAAATATCACGGCCAGTCGCTGCAGAACCTGAGTTTCTCATTGTTTCAATTACCGCGCGGGCAGCACGATCCGCTGGTGCTGTGTTTGCGGCCGTTGCCGCTGGGCTTTCACCAGCGGTTAAAACACAGAGGAATTCAACTCCCGGTCCCCCCCATCAAAATCGCCCGCGATTCTGCCGGCCGGCCTCTGCGAGATAGTCAGGGCCAGGCGATGACGCTGCTGGATCAGCAGGATGCAGACTACCTGGCAGCACTGGATCGATATCATCGTTGTGTTGCGGTCCTTTCTGTTGTGGAGTCGTTACAGGGGGATTCCCAGATCGACTTCGAGACCAGTTGTCCGGCTTCCACGGCGGAATCGGATTGGATGCGATATGCGGACCTGATCTTTCAGGAGTTGGAAGAAGCAGGCTTTACAGCTGGAGACCTGATTCTGCTTTGCCGGGAAATCTGCCGGCTCAGTAATCTGATTGATGATCATCTGCTGCAGGCACGCCAAAATTTCTCCCCGTCAGCGGCAGCGAGTCCCGGTTGAACGACGCCACATCTCAACGGAAGACGTTGAGTTTTCATGTTCTGCGTGTGTGCGAACGTCTGCATCTGAGCGAACACGAGTTTCTGGGGCTGAGATACGAAGCGCAGTTGCGGCTGTTGGCCTTCGATCTGCTTCGGGAAGAAGAAGCGTCCTCAGGAACCACTCTCTAGTGCTTCGTTCATTCTAAAATTTGGGATTGGCCTTAACGCAAAGTCCGACAACGGAGGATGTTTCGCGATCACGTACCCCAAATCCAAGCCCTGGCAGGGCACTAGACCAGTTTGGTCTCTCCTGTGCCCGCGTCGAAAGGGTTTCACCTGATGAAAGACTGAATGCCGCGAGGCAAGTGCGCGACAAGATTGACTAAAACGCTCTAATAAAAAGGGAAATCCATCATGAGTGATCTCATCGATCTGGCGAATGTTTCCGGTAAAGAAATCAGCCCTGAACAGATCCAGGGAATTCTCGCCCAGATCGATCTGGATCTGTTGAATTTGGTGCGAGATGGCAAGCTGGCCGCCTTGAAGTATGGAGTGGGAGGAGCTGGCGGCCAACAAACGGATCGTGCGGAAAACCTGCGAGCCCTGCTGGCTGCACGTGACTATTACCACAAACTGCTTGGCGAACAACCGGGCTGGGCGGTCTCGCAGGCCAAGTTTACTTAGACCAGTTTGGTCTATCATGTGCCCGCGCTGAAGAGGTTTCACTTGATGAAAGACTGAATGCCGCGAGGCAAGTCCGCGACAAGATTTACAAAAACGCTCTAGAGTCCGTCCGCGCAGCGCCCTTGCTCGCGGAAAGGAGATTTCCCTGACCCGAGAGGTTTGTACGCGGTTCATGAAAGTTGCTCTTGCCGGGGACTGAAGCAGGTTCACATACAAGAACGATGAGAAGGGATTCGGAGAGGAGAATTATGGCGGAGGAATCGCTGGATCGGCTGGTGGAATCGCTGGCACTCATCAATGTCAATTTGGAAGGCTTGCGGGTCTCGTTGCAGGCCGTTACCGAGACCAAGGTGGATCATGAACAACGGCTGCGCTCCATGGAACGCTGGCGCTATAACATGACTCCGGTGGTGGCCTTGATGACGTTTCTGCTGGGTGCCATCTGCAATGCAGCCCTGGAACGCTGGCTATGAATGATTGGGAGAGAACAGCATCAAGGGCTGGTTTTCCTCTTTCTCTCGTCCCTCTTCAGAAAAGCAAATTTGAGATGCAGAACGTGACACAGTTAATGCAATGTGATGCGGAACAGATGTTTCGCGACTGGGGAGAACCGGCCCGGTTTCTGGAACTGATGCAGCGCTATGATGTGGAGTCTGGCCAGTTGGTCGAAGTCACCTTTGCAACTGAATTACGGGTGATTCGGATGGAGGACAAGGCGATGTCGATGGCCAATGTCTCCGCGACTTTGGATTTGACAAAGCGGCTGGTTCTGGTGAAAGCGGCCGATCTCCCGGACGATGCACCACTCAGCCAGGCTCGGTTGACGTTCGAAGAATGGGAGTACGTCGTTGAACATGTGCGCGAATCGAACGTGTCGGGGATGCTGGTGCTGGAATGCGTTCAGCGTGGACCGCTCAGAGAGAACTGATTGAGCAAGTGCTTTTGCCGGAACCTGCGGCAAACGTGTCTTGACTGATGAAATACTGGATACCGCGAGGCAAGTCCGCGACAAGAATTACAAAAACGCTCCAGGAGGGGGAGACCTCTTCACGCATATTGTTCTTCATGAAAAGAGGCTTGAATGAGAATTGAATTTGGCGTTCAAGGAGATGCGGCGGAAACGCTACGGGAACTGGCGAAGGGCAGGTTGGCCAATGCGCGCAGAGAGATGGTGCGGGCAGCAATGGTTGAGGCATTGCTGCAGACCATTCGGAGAAATCCGGTTGACACCGGGCGTTCGCGTGCAGCCTGGGCCAGCTCATTGGAGGAGTTGGGAGGAACGTTGCCGGCCGGATGGGAAGGACCGCATCCCAGCGCGATCGATGAAGGCCGCAGGCTGGGGCAGTTGAAGAGACATGAATCCGCTTCCAGCAGTGAAATGCAGGCGGTCAGCGAGGTTTCTTATCTCCCGAAATTGGAGTATGGAACATCACGGATGGCCCCGTTTGCAATGGTTCGGAGTTCGCTGGCGATGATTGCGGGCCGGCTCAGAGAGATGTTTCATTTGTCGTGATCTGGTCACTCGTGTTGCACCGCAACTTGGGGTTCGGGTTGGTTTCTCCCGTGTGCCCGCGTCGAAAAGGTTTCACTTGATGAAAGACTGAATGCCGCGAAGCAAGTTCGCCACAAGGTTTACAAAAACGCTCTCTCAGCCTGTTGAAAGGTGCACAGACAGAAATGTCTGTGCCACCGGAAGCTTCTGGATCATTGGAAAAAGTGGGCCGGACATTTTTGTCTGGCCGAGAGTTCATGTTTTTCATCAGGCTGCGATCCCCGTTCTCCGCTCCACTTTTCCCGTTCCCTACACCTGTACAGGGTTCCTTCAATGGAAGGCTTGATCTCGATGATTTCTTATGTCGACGTGACATCTGTGCTGCAGAAATGCTGGGATTCCGCCCGGGAGGAGGAAGTGCCGACACAGTTTCCGGGAACGCCGCTGGATGCCACGCGATTGTCATGCTGGTATGAGTTCTGGATCACCCAGATCTCTCACCCTCCGCGACGTTCTTCGGGTCTGGAAACTCTCGAACTGGTGGTGGATGTGCATTGTTATTCCCGGCAGTCGCACAAACGCCAGGTCTTCATGATGGCAGATCATGTGCAAACGATCCTGTCACAATGTGTGCTGTCTCTGTCATTGGAAGCGGGCGAAGCACGGGCTGCGGGAGTTTTGCGACTTCGGGAGGCGGTGGTCCGCGACCTGACTCGGGAGACAATCCGAGAGGCCCAGCTGCAGTTGCAACATGTCGTTGTTTCATTGCCGGGAACCGCGGAACGCCTGGCATTGTGACGGTACTTCCAAGTTTGAGGTGCAGCCACGCCGAGAGGTCAGAGATCGGGAATCAGAGGTCAGAAAATTCAACGAATCGCAGATTTTTCCCCGATCTCTGCCCCCTGGTTTCTGAACCCTTTTCTTCACTCGATCAGACTTCGAAGTACTGTGCGGCGGTTTTGAATTTCGTTCTCTTCACACTTTCCAGATCAAGGACCCTACCGACTCATGGCTGTTTCCAACATTACACGCAATCTTCGCGACGGCGAACTGGTGATTAAAGATGGCGGCAGCGCGCAGCTGGCCGTGCTGCTGGATCAGGGTGATCTCACCTGGACCCAGCGCCAGCAGACGATTGAAGTGAAGGATCGGGGTTCCATTGCCACGGGTCATTTGCGCAAAGGAGATGAAGAGTCCACCACCATTTCCTTCTCTGCCAAATGGACGCAGCTGATCGGCAAGACAGCCAGCTCCAGTGATCCGCTGCAGCTGTACGAACTGCTGATGTTTCAATCGGGATCGGGTGTGACCAGCACCTCCCCAACCGGCGAACAGGAGACGCTGACCTTTGAATTTACGGTGATCGACCCGGCCGGAGTGGCAAGCGAAAAAATCACCTTCTCGAAGGTCTATCGGGAGACACTCACGATGTCCGAAGGGAATGATGCGAACCTGATCGCCTTCACCGGCCGCGCGTTTCAAACTTCGCCCACCATTCAGCGGCTGGAAACATAAGACCGGTTGCTCTCATCGGGGCTCCTGATTCACAGCCACTCCTGGCGCACTCTTTTCGGAAAATGAACATGCCGCTTGTCGAATCATTAACCGTCCAGATTCTGGGTGACAGTTCGGGGCTGGAACAGGAACTGAACTCGGTTGCGGACCTTCTGGAGGGATTACAGCAGCAGTTGGCCGGGGCGAGTGAAGGGGCTGCGGGGATCGGCAACGCCTTCGGCGGTCTGGCATCTGCATTGGCTCCACTGCAGGCGCTCAGCAGTGAATTGGGGATCATCAGCCAGCAGATTCAACAATTGGCAGGTCAACCCGTGTCGTTGAATGTTCAGCCGGCATTGGAGGCCCTCAACCTGCTGATGCAGAATGCCCAGGCCGCTGCAGCTCAACTGGCAATGCTGAGTTCCATGAGTCTGCCGGGGTTACCAACCGGATTTCCGGGAGGAATCTCAGGAGGAACTGGAGGGATGACGCCAATGCCCCCCCGGGCATATGCGGAAGGTGGAATCGTAACCGGGCCCAGCGGAATTGACGAGGTTCCCGCACGGCTGACGGCGGGAGAATTCGTATTGAATCGCAATGCCGTGGCCGCCCTGGGGGCTGGACAGCTCGATCGTTGGAATCGTGGAATCGGGCTGAATGAGACACAACCCTCTGGCCTGTCACGTTCGCCGGAAGCGACCATCCGGGGTGGATTGCCCACATCTTCGGGAAGCGCTGCGGGAAAATCACAGTCCACCAGCAACAGTCTCGTCCAACAAACCATGAACCACTTTGGCGGGATTGAAATCCACGTTCAGGAAACCGCGGATGTGAGTGAAGTGCTGCAGGATTTGCGGCGGCAAGGGATCAGCACGCGGCATCGTTGGGGATAGGAGATAAGAGATAGACCAGTTTGGTCTATCATGTGCCCGCGTCGAAAAGGTTTCACTTGATGAAAGACGGAATGCCGCGAGGCAAGTACGCTTCAAGATTTACAAAAACGCTCTAGAACGTCGTTGAGTTTTACTCCTGTCTCCCTCCATTTTGAGAAGGACAAAGCGTCATGTTGCAGTTTGCCCCCGCGATTCTTCAGGGAGACCTGGTCATCGAATTTCCACGGCCGATTGTGGTCTGCCGCATTCATGACAGCTGGGACTTTCTGAAATTGAAGGTTCCCCGACAGGACGGGGATCAGCTGGCGGGCCCCTCGCGGGATGGTGTGGAGATTACCATTGAAGGTCAGATCGGCACACATTCCGGAGAGCTCAAACTGACGGAAGAACGAATGCTGGAAGCCATCGACGTGTTGCGCGCCGCATTGCATACGACGGATGATTCCGGATTCTCGCTCGCCCTGTATCAGATGAATGCGGGGAATTATCGCTACTTCAGGAAATGTCTCACCAGCCGGTTTGATTTCGATCTCTCCAGCCAGCACATCTATACTTATGCCGTGTCGATTCACGCTGCAGACCCCACGCTGCATGAGGGACTCCCCGCGTAATGGAGCACGCGGTGCCATTGCTTCGCACAGACTCCTCTGTTTCATTCTTCGCTCTTGCCCGGTCCGGTTTCATGGCATTTCAACGACGTATTCTGCACCACGGGGCCAACCCCTCAGCCGTTCCACAATTGATTTCTCTCACCGCGTTGCGGTCCTGCTGGTTCGAGCTACATCGTCAAGGGGGATGTGGAGCGGGCGAACTGGTGCTGTCGGATGAGTTCGAATTTCGTGGTCAGATCGAACTGGGAGACTGGATCAGCCTGGAAGTCGAATCGGGTGAACGCTGGTATCTGGGAAGGGTGGAAGAACGGACCGCAGAAGTTCCCGCACGGGTTCGATTGCGTCTGGAAGGGATGGCTGCTGAGCTGAATCAAGTGTTTCCGGGCGGCTTCGGCAGTCTGGCGGATGGGAAAAAGCCACATCGGTATGCCGCCACCGACCAGTTTCCGCATGATCCGGACCGTGCAGAAGAAACGGCTGATTTTGTCGCTTCAGCGGAGGACATTGTCAGACTGCTGCTGACTCAATACGTCACTGCTGCGGGCCATATTCAATATGTCCCTGATCAAATTGAACCACCTTTGCAGAGTTCGCCAGTCACCAGTCTGAAAGTGCGGGGTGAGGAGTCGGTCTGGTCATTGATGAAAGATCTGGCGCTGCGAGCCCAGTCCGCCAGCTGGGGTGTCGATGCGAACGGCCAGTTTTATTTTCTCCAGCCACGCAGCACATTACTGGCCACTTATCAGGAACAACGTGATTTGACCGTCTTGACGGAAACGCGGGATGTGGAATACCTGTTTAATCGGCTGCTGCTGACGGGAGACTATGTCTATGACCAGGAACTGGCATCCGAGGACGTGGCGCGCAAGGTCTATCGTTGGCGTGGAAATTTCTATGAACCGGTCAGCCGTGGTCAGTACGGGGATCGGCGTCTGAAAGTCTGGCTACCGTGGATTCGTACGCAAAGTGATTCTCTGGCATTTGCCCGCGAATTTTTCCGAGCCTATGCCCAACCGGGAAACCGGTACTTCATCGAAACCACCGCGCAAACCTTCCTGCCGCGGCCCTGGCTGGGAGAGGTTCGTCTGCAGACACGTGCCGGAGTGGAACTGGCCCGCACACGGGTGGAGACCATCCGCGTTTTGTTTGATCATGCCCCGCGATTCCGTATGGAACTGGGACCGGAAGATCCGCGGAACCTCTGGCCGGAACCTCCGCAGGATGAACGCTGGGAACTTCCCAGCCGGAATGTTCCAGCAGGAGGAATTGTCAGCCAGCCCACTCCCATCTCACCTGGTGATGAGGGAGGGGGGCCAGGGGGATTGTCTTCAGACACCTGGCCACCTTTCTCGTTTGACTCAGATTCTTCAGACGGTTCAGACGGTTCCGACGATCCATCTTCAGGCAGCTCCGACTGGAGTTCGGAGTATTCCTATTCAGGTTCCTCCGGAAGCCATACAGACTGGCATGACGATTCCGAAATCGATCATTCGGCCCCATCCGGCGAACCGTGGTGGCCCAGCTCTCAACCCGCCGCTTCCGAGGCAGACTCCTCGTCGTTGCATTCCTCTGCGGGCACCATTTCCGATGACTGGTTGACAAGCTCGAGTGAGTTGGAGAGTTCGGACGGCGGTGACGATTCCAGCCAGCCCCCCGGAGGAGGATCGACCAGCCAGGCCACGACGACAGATCACGACTCCAGCAGCCTGCACACGCTTCCCGCAACGACGTTCACCTTTGGCGACCATCATTGAAGGTCGACAAACACAAGACCGCAGAAATTTCAGCCTGTTGAGGATCTCATGTTTTATCGCCGTGCCACAGATGGAACCCGCCTGCAGGTTCCATTGGAAAATCTGTATGCGGGACCGGTCAGCACCGCCTGCTGGATCATCGGAGGTGGGCCATCGCTGTCTCAGCTGCCCGTTGAACGGATCGTGGAAACGGCCGCACCGCGGTTTACCATCAATCTGGCCGGCTCTGGTCTGCTGCGTCCGCAATTCTGGACAAGCTATGATCCCACCGCACGATTCCATCGCTCCATCTACCTTGATCCCGGGGTGACCAAATTTGTCCATGAGGGACGGGCGATGGATCTGGTTCCCGAAACCACCTTTAAAGTCTGTGATTGTCCGTCGCTGTATTTCATTGATCGTGAACCAGGACGTGGCTTTCAGGAGTTTCCAGGGACGGGGACAACGGCGATCACGGATTGGCAGGACTCGCTGATTCAGGCCATTGAGATCGCCTTTCGCCTGGGATTTCGCGAACTCTATCTGGTGGGGTGTGAAATGTGGATTTCTCCTTCAAAACCTCTGATCCGTGCCGCGAAAATGCGGGGGGTGACGTATCAGAAAAGGGGCTTGCTGGGGGACTTTATTCGCCATTGTGAGCGGGCGGGGCTGCCACGTGAAGAGATCGAAGCATTGTCCACCGGACCGCAGTATCATTTTGCGGAAAGCAAATCGCTCACAGCCGCCTGTCAGACCGATGCCCATTATTTTCGCGTGGCGCAGACGTTACGACTCTGCCGTCGGTCGATGGCACTGGCCGGATTGCAGCTGATCAGCGTGACACCGGGCAGCCGGCTCAATGATGATTTCCCTGCTTGGAGTCTGGATCGCGTTTGTCGCCATCTTCACGGGGTGACAGGAGATCCCAGGCACGAATGCACACAGGGACGGTATTCCGAATCGCGAAATCGACACCCTCATCAACTCGGACCGATGCGGGATGTCCGACCTCATTTCTGGCCGGTGAAAGCCAAAGTCGCTTCCGCGAAAGAAATTTCACCCCCTGAAAAGGAACAAGCCATGCCGCTGACAGACCTGAAAACGAAGTTGAAAAAGCAAATGGAAGAATTGCCGGAAATCGCGGTCGATCTGGTCGAACACGGAGAAGCGTTCTAGGGCCCTGTCAGGGCTTGGATTTGGAGTGCGTCATCACGAAACGTCCTCCGTTGTCGGACTTTGCGTTTAGACCAACCACAATTTTTAGAGTAGACGATGCACTAAAGCGTTTTAGTCAATCTTGTGGCGGGCGGCATTCAGTCTTTCATCAAGTGAAACCTCTTCGACGCAGGCACATGATCGACCAAACTGGTCTAATGTTCCCAATTTTCCTATTCGTTCTCCTCTTTTTCCTTGCCCCCGCACATCGAACCTGGAAGTCCTGACAGAGTCCACACGCATCTTTAACGTTGACAAAGCAGTCGTCACAGAGATCATCCCACTCGTGCAGCGATAGCGACTGGTGTGAGTGGAACTGGCTCCGGCGTCAGTGTCAACGGGCCTTCTTGAACCATGGCGGCTGCGGGGAGCCGAGTGGAAACAGCAGGTCGCATGTCGGAATCAATGATCCGCCATGTCAACAGGGCATACATCCCCGCTCCCGTCACCAGCACCAGACTGGCCAGAACCAGCATGGGGCCATAGCCCACCTGATCAATCAGCCAGCCCATTACAGGAGCGGTGACCATCGTTCCCATGTCGATGGCCGACAACGTAAGAGTGGTTCCAGTGCCGCGATATTGCTCTGGAAATGCTCCGGAACAGAGAGAGACGATGCAGGGAAACAGCAGCGCCTGCCCAAATCCGAAGCAGATCCCGGAAGGGATCAGGTGCCAGCTTTGAGACACCGGCAGCAGTGCCAGAAATGCAAACAATTGCGACGCCAGCCCCAGCACGATCAGGCGGTGTCGCCCCATCACCCGGCTCCAGTTTCGAGCCGTTAACCGCATCGTAAATGCTGTGACGGCATAAACCGTGAAAAACAGCCGCAATCCTGTAATGCCGCGTTCCGTGGCATACCGCGTTAAAAAAACGGTGCTGATGGCCACCGTCAATCCCATTAACGTTGTCGCCAGGACGGCAACACGCGGCCAGTAACGTATGACCAGCGAATGCATCGGCAGGACTACATCGGGGCGCGCGTGAGGCGATCTTCCTGTCATAAAAATCGCCAGCAGGCCATGCGTGGCCCCCAGCACCAGCGTTATACCGAACAGCACCTGAAACAATTTACCCCCTGCCGGGTAGATACTGAACAGGTAATCTCCCAGCTGGGCGCCACAAATCATGCCCAAAAATCCACTAGCACCATATGTTCCGATGATTTCCGTCCGCCGATCAAGCGGAGCCAGCCCTTGTACAAAAGACAGAGCAGTGGCAAACATGCTCGAAATTCCGATGATGAAAATCGCGCGGGCCGCATAAATCTGCCAATTCAATTGATCTGTCGTCACGAGCATCCAGGTACCAATCAGATAAACGACCGTGCTGAATAGCCAGACATTTCGCACACCAAAACGATCGATGGCCTGTCCCAGAAATGCCCTCCAGAAAATAGAGGCAACCAGGCCAACAGCCACAATCCTGCCGGTATGCTCGTCACTCCCCCCCAGAAACGTAATGAACTCGGCAAAGCGGAATGTCAGGGTGTTGGCCGCACAAAGAAACAGGTTGGCGATAAAAACCAGCCAGAATGCGCAACGATAGATTTCGCCCAGCGATTCTTCGTGGGCACGGGGGTGAGACATTGGATGCAGCCCGATTAGGATCGGGGCTCCTGAGAAGCAAGAAATCAGAGTCAAGTGGACACTCACAATCGTAGCAGATTGCAGGCTGCAGAGAAGATCAGATTTCCCTCTCCCGGGGGGGCATCCCACACTTTGCCTTTAGAGCGTTTTTATAAACGCTTGTGGCGCACTTGCCTCGCGGCATTCAGTCTTTCATCAAGTGAAACCCTCTCGACGCGGGCACATGAGAGACCAAACTGGTCTGACAGCCTGTTGAAAAATGCACAGACAGAAATGTCTGTGCCACCGGAAGCTCCTGAATCATTGGAAAAAGTGGACCGGACATTTCTGTCTGGCCGAGAGTCCATGTTTTTCAACAGGCTGCTAATACTCGCCAATCACTTCTCCCCCGTCACGAGTATGGAGATTGATCAGCAGATCAGCATCGATGTTTGCATTGACGGAACGGACGCTGCCATCACCAAGTAAAACATTCGCTGATCCAGAATGAAAACTATACAGCCCTTCCGAATTACAACAGTTGATAAAGCATGTGCGTTGTGGTTGGGGCGAATTTGTTCCGCTGACGATACTGTTTCGTGCCCCTTCATCCGTGCAATCATTCTTTGCGGCATAGAGATTTGGTGCATTGGGGCTTGACCAGGCTGCCCAGCCAGGTTGATTTGTGTATTTTTCATAGCCCGCCGGACTTCCAGGGTTGATTGCAGGCACTCCTTTCACAATGAATTGCGGGCGTCCGGCAATTTCACCGAGTAAGATCGTATTGGAAAGGCCATCTGAAATTTCGGCAAGCCGGGTATGTTTATTGGAAGCCATCGCTGCGGCCCCCTTTTGTCCTTTGAGGTCCATGATGTATCCCAGTTGAGGGGCACGCGCATAGTAATCTGAAGCCGCTCCATATCGATCCGGCACAAGCTGGGCCGCCGTGGGACCACTTGAAAGTTGAACCATGCGATCCCCGTCCGGAGTGGACGGACAAATAAACATTGACAATTTAATTTTCACCGCAGGCTGATTCTCAGAGGTGTAGTGGCCCTTGTTAAAATTATAAAGGTTTGTCACGTTGACCTGGTCCAGAAATGGCAGCAGGCAGACAGACCAGCCTGAGTAAACAGCATTCTTTCCAGTATCCGGATCTGGGGCCGTAATCCGTACGGGTGGAAGTGCATTATAAACATCTGCATAGTTATGAAATGCTAATCCCAGTTGCTTCAGATTGTTTTTGCATTGCATGCGCCGAGCTGCCTCACGCGCCTGTTGCACTGCCGGCAGGAGCAGCGCGATGAGCACAGCAATAATAGCAATGACGACCAGCAATTCGATTAATGTGAACCCCGGTTGCCTGCTGCGGATTTGGGGGTTGTGAATTTTGGGGCTGTGTAAACTCATTTTTCACTCTGCAGGGGAATTTGAAAAACCAGATCGCGACGCGGGGAATTCGTTGGAGCAACCGGCTCTGATCGATTCGAGATCGATCCATGGCATCCATCCGCGACGTTGAGGGATCGTCACGAAAAATTCGGACGCAAATTTCATTCCTGATACAGAAGTTGTTCTGCCGCGCGCCATGACAGCACGGACCTTGACTGCTGAACAACGTGAAAAGTGTTTGTGCTGTCGTAGAACGCGACCTGTCGCGGCAATCTCGGCATGCGCCGAGTAAACTCTTCAGAACAGGACTTCACCAAGAGTTCCGCCAACACGCATTGGTCCTCTGGCGGTGAAACCGTCACTGCAGGCGAGTGTTTCGCCAGCAGGACGCATGAGAAATTCCGCGAAGAGAAGAATGCACGCAGATCATGCCGATCACTGCCTGCACATCATGCGGATTGCGATCGACAACCGGTTCAGACGCGTTCGCTGCAGTGTCCGGGACAGCAGCACTCTGGCTGGCTCCGAAGCATCAGACCTGTCGGCCACGGGTGTCGATTTCCAGCTGTTCCAGAGAACCATTGGTCTGCTGCAACCAGACCCGATCCTGCAGATTGATACAGGGGCAAATGTGATTCGGCACGATCGTCACCCGGTCGCCGATCCGTGGCCGATGCGAAGATTGTGAAAATTCAATCTCTCCATGCTCTTCACTCAATCGCGCGATGCGGGCTGCGGGAAATTCCAGAACGCAGCCATAACCTGAATCTGGAAATCTCGCATTCCGATCACTGGTCAAGGTCTTTGTCCCCGCATCAATGACCGCTTTGCCCGGTACGGCGGTACTGACCACTGTACAGAGAATTGCAGCGGCACACTCTTCAATCACAGAGAAGCCAGCCCGCACTGTATTCATATCGTTAAAGAGATAAGTTCCCGGTCGAATCTCCGTCTGACTGGGAACCAGGTGAGACTGATAGGCCGTGGGAGTTGATCCACCGGAGACGATTTCCACAGGCAGGCCCGTTGCCCGCCAACGTTCAATCGTTTCAGCCAGCAAGGATTCGACACGGCCCAGTTCTGCGACCTGTTGTGCTGCGGCCGACCAGATCTGACCAGGATAAAAGAACAGACCATCCAGCCTGAGCGCCGGAGTGAGATCTGAAATCCGCTGGGCCAGTTCCAATGCTGCGGCCGGGGATTGCACGCCTGTGCGATGATATCCGACATCGAGATCGACCAGGAGGCCGATTGTTGTTCCGGCAGCTTGTGCGGCGCCGGCCAGCGCTTCAATTCCAGGAAGTGAATCGACAGCAACCCGGACCGTTACTGTTCGGGCAAGTCGTGCCAGTCGTTGAATTCTCGGAGGATCAATGGCGGGATAAGCCACCAGGACATCCGAACTGGCTGCAGCCATGATTTCCGCTTCGCCCACTTTGGCAACAGTCAGCCCCTGGGCTCCGCAATCGAGCTGCAACCGAGCCATTTTCAGCGACTTGTGAGTTTTTGTATGAGGCCGCACCCGTAAGAAGTGGGAACGGGCATAGTCCGCCAGTTTCTGGGCATTGCGTGTGACAGTCGGGAGATCGAGTACCAGTGCCGGCGTGGCAGGAATCAAGTTTAAAGCCGACTCAAAAGTCTTCACCATGGGTTTCAACCTTAACCAATCCGATATTGTGTCATCTCACAGGCTAGACCAGTTTGGTCTCTGATGTGCCCGCGTCAAAAAGGTTTCACTGGATGAAAGACTGAGAGTCTGTCCCGAAAGGTCAATTTGGGCTGCGATCGGTTCTTTTGCGTTCTGAACTTCGTCAGCCTGCATCGACGAATCCTGTGGATTCGTCTGCTTCGGCTTCCTTGTCAGAACACAAATCGCTCGATCTCGCCTGACAAAGTACCTTTCGGGACAGACTCTGAATGCCGCGAGGCAAGTCCGCGACGAGATTTACGAAAATGCTCTAAATTTCCAGGATGACTTGGGGGCGGACCACGATTCCTTGCTGAGCCATGAATTCCTTGGCCTCGGCGATTGTATATTCGCCATAATGAAAGATGCTGGCCGCCAGGACTGCACTGGCTCCCCCTGTGGTGACTGCTTCGCAAAAATGTTGTGGATTTCCCGCACCACCACTGGCCACCACGGGAATCTGGACTGCAGCGGCCACTGCAGACGTGATTTCCAGATCGTATCCATCCTTTGTGCCATCGGCATCCATGCTGGTCAGTACAATTTCCCCTGCTCCCAGAAGTTCCACTTCGCGAGCCCATTTCACCGCATCCAACCCCGTTCGTTTCCGCCCTCCATGCACATGCACATCCCAGTAAACATTTTCTGGACGAGGTTGCAGATCAGCGAACTTTCTGGAAAAAGGACCAGCGGTCGGGGCGGGGCGGGGCACAGCGCGCAGATCATCCCGCACATCAAACATTTCGGCTTCAGCAAGAGAAGCTGGATCGACGATCACACGTTTGGGATCGATGTTCACGACAATGCACTGGCTGCCGAACCGCAATGCAGCTTCCCGGATGAACTCCGGATGACTGACCGCCGCACTGTTAATGGAAACCTTGTCGCACCCGGCTTTGAGTAGTTTTCGGATGTCTTCCAGCGTGCGGATTCCCCCTCCCACGGTGACTGGCATGAAACAGACTTCGCTCGTTCGTGAGACCACATCCAGGATGATGTCGCGTTGTTCATGGCTGGCGGTAATGTCCAGAAAAACCAGTTCGTCCGCCCCTTCAGCTTCATAGCGGGCGGCAATATCCACCGGGTCACCGGCATCGCGCAGGTTGAGAAAGTTCACTCCTTTGACAACACGTCCGGCAAAAACATCCAGACAGGGGATTATCCGTTTCGCCAGCATTTCTATGTTTGCGCTTTCTTGGAGCAAATGTCTTGTCGGGATGGCTATTCCGGCGGTCGGCCCGTTTCCTGAATCGAAACGTTTCATCGCGGGCATCGGAATGAGCAACTTGTTCTAATAATGTCGATTACTGTTCCAGAATTCCATCTGGTGGAGTAAAGCGGCAGGACGCGGAGGGCAAGGGACAGTGAAATTTCAGAACATGATGCAATCTCTCTGCCCCCTGGCCCCTGACTTGCTGTTCAAAGACTTCCCAAACCTGAAACGGCTCTCACACCACCAAATCTGACATCTTTACCTGACATCTTTAAAGGAAACAACGTGTTCGATCCGGCTTTGTTTTTGCGATCTGCTGATATTCGTGGAGTGTATCCGAATCAAATCAACGAAGAACTGGCCTGGCTGACTGGTCGATACTTCGCACAAAGTCTCCGGGAACTGCTGGAGACAGAGACACCATGCGTGATTGTGGGGCGTGATGGCCGTGTTTCTTCACCGGCGATTTATGCAGCCTTGATTCAGGGATTGGCCTCCGAAGGAGCTGCTCCCATTCCTGCCGGACTCGCCACAACAGACATGGTCCAATGGGCTGTCGGAACTGGACTGGGTGGTTCCCAGGCAGGGATCATGGTGACCGCTTCGCATAATCCAGGTGAATATAACGGCATCAAGGCCGTGGTGAAGAACGCCAGCACCAATGGGCTGGATCTTCTCCGCCCCGTGGATCAGCTGCTGCCAAGATTCGAACAAGATGGAGAGTCGGGGCTGGCTGCCGTGTCACCGGTGGTCCCGTTCCCGCAACAGGGACGACTTCAGTTGCAGGAAAAATTTGTGGATGCAGCTGTCAAACGATCGTCGCGATTGAAAATGGCAGCAGGCAAGATTGTGCTCGATCCCGGAAATGGTGTCGGTGGATTGTTCCGTCCATTGCTTAAAAAATCACTGGCAGCACTCGGTGCCAAGGTAGAGTTGCTGGCGGTGGCGGAACGGATTGATGGAACTTTTCCCACTCGTCCTTCGAATCCCGGATTGCCCGGGGCAGTGAAATTGTTGCAGGAAACGGTCATTGCCGCCGGAGCGCAATTTGGTGCCGCCTTTGATGGCGATGCTGATCGGGTCTTCCTGGTGGATGAATGGGGGCAATTCGTTTCGGGATCGGTACTCCTGGCGGCACTCGCCAAAAACCGGGTGCAACAGAACGGAGGCCAGGGAAATGTCGTGTACTCCATGGTTTCCTCCTGGCTGGTGGCGGAAACAGTCCGGGCTGCGGGGGGCACTCCAGTAGTCTCTCGCGTGGGCCAGGATGCGGTCAAGGTTGCATTGGTGAAGAAAGCAGCCGTCTTCGGAGGAGAGTCGTCGGCTCATTACAATTTCCCAGACACGTACTGCCTGGATTCCGGGTTGTTTGCCATGGTGACGTTCTGGGACATGCTGCTGGAATCCGGACTGAACTGTTCGCAGTTGCTCGGACAACTGCGTCCCTGGCCCAGTAGTGGAGAAGTCAACCTGAGAGTGGAGTGCAGCGACTGGAAGCAGATGAGTACGGAAATCATTTCGATGTTGAAGCAGGAGAACTCTGCGGAGAATGCGAATAATTATGTACTGGATCTGGACGGTATCAGCGTCTTCCATCCCCGCGTGCCGCAGTTCAAGACTGTAGACGATGTCTTCCAGATCGACACGGTCGACGATCCGGATGGAAAGACCTATCGAGAAGTGCAGGACTACACTCCGGAATGGTGGTTCAATGTGCGGGCCTCGAATAATGAGCCGTTATTGCGAATCAATTTCGAGTCCCGCGATGCCAGTGAAGTCTCCGGCAGAACGTACTTGCTGATTTCACGCATTCGCGAGATCTGTGCCGACCGTGCCAGGATCGCTGTGCAGGACTGGGGAAATCTGAAATAGATTTCGGAACGCTGGTGCCTTGGTGTCGCTGGAATTTGGGACACGTCACCGAAACCAGAGACTGTCCTTCCATCACGTCAGCAGAATGACCATCACTTCCATACGCCAGTAGATCCGAGGAGGAGGGGACAATGCGTCAAGCTTTGTCAACGCTAAAAATTCGGGTAGTGCCCTGACAGGGCACGAGAACGTATTTGGCAATCTTGTCGCGAACTTGCCTCGCGGCATTCAGCCTTTCATCAAGGGAAGCCCTTTCGACGCGGGGACATGAGAGACTAAACTAGTGCTTCGTCTATTCTAAAATTTGGAGTAGGCCTTCACGCAAAGTCCGACAACGGAGGACGTTTCGCGATCACGCACCCCAAATCCAAGCCCTGACAGGGCACTGGTCTCATATTTTCTGTATTGATCGATGCTTGAAAGTCTCTGTTTGAAGGGAGTGGCCGATGTCGGGAAATCCGTTGTTGTCGATCTGGTTTCGTCCTCGTGAGACGATTCGCGAAGTTCTGAGTCAGCATCCCGGCCTGTATGTCATCCCGATTTTCTGTATCGTCGGAATCAGCCAATCTCTGGACCGGTCGTCATTGCGAAGTCTTGGAGACACAGTCCCCTTGACCACTATTCTGATTGTGTCTGTGTTGATCGGACCGCTGGGAGGACTGTTCAGCATGTGGCTGTGGTCACATCTGGTCCGTTTCTCTGGCAACCTGATGGGAGGCAGCGCCGATCGCACAACATTGAAAACCGCACTGGCGTGGGGGCTCGTGCCGATTGCACTACAAGCTTTTTTGTGGATTCCGGATCTCATCCTGGTTGGGGCGGACATGTTTACGTCCGAGACCCCGCGCCTTGACGAAAACCCGGGAATCGCCCTGTATTTATTGACAAGTGTCGGCATCCAGGTCGGCCTCATTGTCTGGGCGGGCTTTTCGCTCAGTAATACTGTTGCGGAAGTGCAGGGGTTTCGGTCCGCCTGGGCCGGCTTCGGCAATCTGGTCCTGTCCTTGCTGGTTGTACTGATTCCGCTTCTCGTCGTGGTCGGATTCGCAATTGCGCTGCGATCCGGAGGATGAAAATTTACCGCCGCCTGCTCACAGCACTTGATAAAGCCCTGACAATACTTGCAGCATACTGGCTCGCGGTAAGGAAATTTCTTTGTCCAAGCGATTCTGTCGCGGCACTTAGAGTCGATCCGGAAAGGCCCATTTGTGCTGTGATTGGCTCATTTGCGTTCTGAGCTTTGTCAGCCTGCTTCGGCTTCCTTGTCAGAACACAAACCGCTCGATCTCGTCTGACAAAACACCTTTCCGGATCGACTCTTAAAACGCCTGCACAGTCGGGGCGCTGCTCAGTTGAGGGCCGGGCATCGCAGCGGGGGAATAGACTGGTGCGTCGGTGAGTTCCGCTTGTGGGGTCGGCTGGATCTCTTGCATCGAAAAACCAGGGATCGCTTGCGTGACGGGCACCGGTTGACCCAATTCGATCGGGTGCTGTACGGGAACTCCCATTGTGGCCGGTTGCGGCTGTGACATCTGCATCGGAATTGGTGTCGGTGTTGAAATCGACAAAGGTTGCTGAGGAGACGGCATGGAGGCCGGCATTCCGGGTTGCATCGGCAGAGATTGAGGGGTTGGTTGCAGAGAACCTGAATAGGCAGTCGGCATCTGCTGGAACGACTGTCCCATTGGCACTGGACCATGCTCCACCGCAGTCCAGCCGGAATGAGATGGCTGCGGCATGGCTGCCATGTTCGCCGGTGCCATGTTTGCCGGTGCCATGTTCATTTGGGCCATGTTCATTTGTGTTGGATTTGTTGGGGGCATTTCCATGGGCAGCATATTGGCTTGATGCATGACTGGTCCGTGAGACACCATCGTTCCGGGGACCATGGGGCTGGGCATGGTCGCCATCTGCGGATGTGAGTAGCTGGCTTGGATTGCTCCTCCCAACATCGTGGGATCTTTTTGCGGCATCGTGGCTGCCATCGCCAGGGCGGGGGAAGTCTGTGGAGTGGCTGCCATCATTCCAGGTTGTGGTTGCAGAGTCTGTTGCGAAGCACGAGAGGTGAGTGCGAGTTCGGAATAGGGGCCGCCGCGCACCGGCCTGCCAGTGGCCTGCCCCAGTCGAGTCCGTTCATTGATCGCCTGGCGATATCGGGGGCGAATCTGCAGTGCCGTATTGAGTTCCTGCTCGGCAGCTCCGTAGTTGCCGGATTTGCGATACATCTGGGCCAATTCCACGTGAGAAGCTGCGGAATAGGGCTGGGTTTGTGTCCATGCGGTCAGAAGTTCCGCTGCTTCATCCGGGCGTCCCTGGGCGGTGAGCAGTTCGGTCATCCCCCGATAAGAGGGTTGATGACTTGGATCGAGAGTCAAAGCGTGCTGATACATCTGCTCGGCCCCGGTGAAATCTCCCTCTTTTTCCATGGCCTTGCCCACGTTATAGGCATAGGTGGCGTTATACGGGCTGTCCATCAGGGCACGTTCGAATTCGCTGCGGGCGGCTGCGTAATTGCCGCGATGATAGTAGCCCCGCCCCGCCTGATTTTTCACCCAGCCATTGGGGCCGCTGCATCCACACAGTGTGGAGGCAATGCAAATCCAGGCCAGGCCTCCCGTGGCCAGACCAAAACGATAGAGTCGCCAGGCAAACGGCGCCAGTTCACTGCGCGGTGCAGAAGTGGAATTCATTTTTGTATTTGGAACAGACCCGGCAGGCATGACGGTGTCCCTTTTGAGGAAATCAGGAGGGGCAAATTCAGATGGCAGAAACCAACGGGATGGTTTCCAGGATCGTGATGGGAGAAAGAAACCTACCCAGACAGAAAAAAACTGGCAAGAGGAGTTCAAGTTTTCCGGCCGTTCTACCGAGGATCGGCCCAAAAACGTCAAAATCTGCAGATTCTGCCGAAACTTCCCCAGTTTCACCCATCACGAAACCCGATCGATGATGGACGAAAGAACAGGTTTCTGGTAGCTTTTCTGATCACTCACAGCTATTGGCAGAAAGAGGACCAGCAGGATGGCCCGCAAACGGATTTTTCGGGAAAACGAAGAAAATGAAGACGGAGAATTCGCAGATCGTCACTTTCCAGAAGCCTTGAAGTTGCCGGAATTAGATGTCGCAGATCGCGAACTGGATGAACAGCTTCGTCCGCAACAGCTGGAAGATGTTATCGGTCAACGGCAAGTCGTCGATCGCCTGAAGGTTGTTCTGGACGCCACCCGCAAACGGGGCGATGTCCTGGGGCACTTGCTGTTGGATGGCCCTCCGGGAATTGGAAAAACCACACTCGCCACCGTGATCCCCCGGGAACTGGGAGTGGACTGCCAGATTGCCGCCGGGCCGGTGCTGGATGCTCCGAAAGACTTGCTTCCTTATCTCACCAATGCCAGTCATGGCTCGGTGTTGTTCATTGATGAAATTCATCGCCTGCGGCCTGCCGTGGAAGAGTTCCTGTACCCCGCAATGGAAGATTTTCGCATCGACATTGCGCTGGGAGAAGGTCTCAATGCCCGGACGATCAATATGCAGCTCAAGCCGTTCACCGTGATCGGTGCCACCACTCGGGCCGGCATGCTGACCGCTCCCATGCGAGATCGGTTTGTCTATCGGGAACATCTCGATTTCTACCAACTGGAAGACCTGGTGGAGATTGTTCAGCGAAACGCCCGCAAGTTGAAGACCAGCATCACCACCGAAGCAGCAGGCGAAATCGCCCGGCGCAGCCAGGGAACTCCTCGCAAGGCCAATAATATTTTGCGACGCACCCGGGATTTCGCCACGTTGCGTCATCCGGAAGGTGAAATCTCCACTGAGATTGCGGAATATGCACTGCAGGTTCTGGAAATTGATCTTTATGGACTCGAAAAACAGGATCGGCGTTATTTGCAGACACTCATCGAGATTTTTAATGGAGGCCCCGCCGGCCTGAATGCCATCGCTCACAGTATGTCTGTTCCTCCCGACACACTGGAAGATGATATCGAACCATTTCTACTGCGTTCGGGACTGGTGCAAAGGACACCCCGGGGGCGGGTCGTCACTCAAAAAGGGTATGAGCATCTGGGAGTGAAATATCAACCGGTTCCGGGAAGTCTGTTCAAACGATAAAATGCCGTGTCAGGCAGATCTGGAATCTATTATCGCGAAGGTTTTCCGTTGTCGAATGGGGACATTGAGACCCTCTTGGATTTTCGAGTGGACAAAGCAAAGCCCCCTGTTGTCGCCATGTCTGACATCTTGAAGAATCTGGATCGTCGCTGGGTGTTCCTGATGATGGCACTTGCAGTAGCGGTGCCGATTCTGTTTGGGATCACGTTTCCCGAGTCTCCCACGTCGATGACGCAGGACGTGTTCGACGCGATCGAAAAACTCCCTTCCGGTTCGAAGGTCCTGATGGCCTGGGATTATGATCCATCAACCGAAGGTGAACTCGGTCCGATGGCCACCGCCTTCACCCGGCACTGCTGTGAGAAGAAGTTGAAAATGTACTTCATCACGCTGCTGCCCGTCGGCCCGCAGATGATTGAAAAGTCCATCGAGACTGTCATCCATACAGACTTTCCGGATCTGAAATACGGGGAAGACTATGTTAACCTGGGATTCAAATCCGGCTATGAGGGGGTGATCAAAGTCATCGTGACAAATCTGCGTGGCCTGTACACCACGGATGCCCGGGGGACAAATATCGACCAGATTCCCATGTGCAAAAACGTGGCCAACATCCAGGACATGCAACTGATCGTGAATATCAGTGGAGCCTATCCCGGAACGAAAGAATGGGTCCAATACGCTGCGACCCCCTTCCCGGACAAAATTCGCATTGTGGCAGGAGTGACCGGAGTACAGGCACCGATGTTCTATCCGTATGTCCCCCGTCAGTTGATCGGTATGCTGGGGGCGATCAAAGGGGCAGCAGAATATGAAACACTGGTGAACCGGGCCTATGGGGCCAACATTGCCGATAAAAAATACTTTGAAGCCAATCGCCGCATGGGACCACAAATGGTGGCCCATCTCCTGATGGTCGGATTGATTCTCCTGGGGAACTGGGTGTACTTCAGGCAGAGTCGCAAGGAAACTCAGGCCGCATGAGAGAACAGACAGCCCTCCTGAGCAGGCACGCTCTGCCATGTGGTGAACCGCTTTTTCATCAGCGATTTATCAGTCACAATGATTTATCAGTCACGATGGCGAACTGCGCGGGCTCAGGACAAAAGCCATTCCCTGTTAGAGCGTTTTTGTCAATCTTGTCGCGAACTTGCCTCGTGGCATTCCGTCTTTCATCAAGTGAAATCTCTTAAGTAAAACCCCTTCAACGCGGAGACATGAGAGACCAAACTGGTCTGGAACTGTCCCCGGATTTTGATCGACTCGCGATGAACTCCACCACACTTGGCCGCAATTCGTTCTGGCAGAATCTCACCGAGGTTCTTGGGCTCATCCGCTTCAGTCACACGGTGTTCGCGCTCCCATTCGCATTGCTGGCTGCACTTCTCGCCTGGCAACAGACCCCGTTTCGAATCCAGCAGTTGATCGGTATTTTGTTGTGCATGGTTTTCGCCCGTGCGGCAGCAATGGCATTTAACCGACTGGTCGATCGACATTATGACGCCGGGAACCCTCGCACTGCTTCGCGGCACCTGCCTGCGGGTCGGCTCTCACCATTATTCGTGTCTCTGTTTACGGTCACCTGCGTTGGACTGTTTGTTCTGTCCACATTGCTGTTCCTGCCGAACCCCTGGCCTCTCAGACTCTCCGTGCCAGTCATTCTTTTTCTGCTGGGATATTCCTATGCCAAACGCTGGACTGCGTTTTGCCATTATTGGCTGAGCGCAGCACTCATGCTTTCACCGATTGCCACTTGGATTGCATTGACCGGAACGGTGACCTGGGTTCCGGTCTGTCTGGCCGCTGTCATTTTCTTCTGGGTCGGCGGGTTCGATATCCTGTATGCCACACAGGACATGGTGTTCGATCAGAGTCGGCAACTGAAATCGTTGCCAGTCATGCTGGGGGTGAATGCGTCGTTGCGCCTGGCAATGTTCAGCCATCTTTTGACGGTGATCTGCCTGTTTCTTTTCTGGTTCGTCGCGGGACTGGGGCCGCTGTTTCTGGTCAGCGTGATCGCGGTAGGGATCTTGCTGGCCTATGAACACTGGCTGGTCCGGCCGGGCGATCTGACGCGGGTGAACATGGCCTTCTTCAACGTGAACGCCGTAATCAGCCTGGGGCTGCTCGTCGTGGGTGCCTTGGATCTCTGGATCTTTCCCCAATAGAGTAATCTGCTCTAGACCAGTTTGGTCTCTCATGTGCCCGCGTCGAAGAGGTTTCACTTGATGAAAGACTGAATGCCGCGAGGCAAGTCCGCCACAAGAT
>Ga0182745_1000661_pt1 | contig 36437 bp, 48 predicted proteins | sample eDN3rd30CKraftBY_FD_128523 | JGI IMG/M metagenome (GOLD analysis project Ga0182745, IMG submission 128523) | Enriched backyard soil microbial communities from Emeryville, California, USA - eDNA 3rd pass 30_C Kraft BY (version 2) (version 2) | ecosystem: Environmental > Terrestrial > Soil >...
CCTCGTCGAGCAACGGCGACGGCGCCTCCTCGATGACCTTCTGATTGCGGCGCTGGATCGAGCATTCGCGCTCGCCGAGATAGATCACGTTGCCGTGCTTGTCGCCGAGCACCTGGATCTCGATGTGGCGCGGATCGGTGATGAATTTTTCGACGAAGACCCGGTCGTCGCCGAAGGAGGAAGCCGCCTCCGACTTGGCGCGGGCGAAGCCCTCGGCGACCTCGTCGGCGGAGTACGCGATGCGCATGCCCTTGCCGCCGCCGCCGGCGGAGGCCTTGATCATCACCGGATAGCCGATCTCGTCGGCGATGGTCACCGCCTGCTCCGGCCCCTCGATCACACCGAGATAGCCCGGCACGGTCGAGACCTTGGCCGCCGCCGCCGCCTTCTTCGACTCGATCTTGTCGCCCATGGCGGCGATGGCGCCAGGATTGGGGCCGATGAAGACGATGCCGGCCTCGGCCAGCGCCTTCGGGAAGGCCTCGCGCTCGGACAGGAAGCCGTAGCCGGGATGGACGGCCTGGGCGCCGGTGGCCTTGCAGGCCTCGATGATCTTCTCGATCACCAGGTAGGATTGGGCAGCCGCCGCCGGGCCGATATGGACGGCCTCGTCGGCCATCTCCACGTGAAGGGCATCCCGGTCGGCATCGGAATAGACGGCCACCGTCTTGATGCCCATGCGCCGGGCGGTCTTGATGACCCGGCACGCGATCTCGCCCCGGTTCGCAATCAGGATCTTGTCGAACATGAACCTCGAACGCTCCACCCAAACAAATTAAGCCCCACCTCCGTTACTGCACATCGGTGCCTTGGGGAAGCGGGGCTTGTTTCAGCAATTAGCGTTAGGCGCGTCTAAGTCCGTCGGGACTTCACCATACAGCCCTCATCCTGAGAGTCTGGCTCGAAAAGGGTTCCTGCTCCTAAGCCCTCATCCTGAGGGCCGCCGCAGGCGGCGTCTCGAAGGACGAGGGCGTCTCCAGAGATCACTGGATCCTCCTTCGAGACGCAGCTTCGCTGCTCCTCAGGATGAGGTGAGAGATTGATGAGCCAGCCTCTCAGGATGAGGGTTCAGGGATATGCAGGTTGTTATGCAGCCATCTGGGACAGCCGCGCCTGCTGGCGGCCGCGCATGATGAAATCGAGCAGCGCCACGTCCACATGCCCGGCCTCGTCGAGGATCGCGTAGGCGATGCTCATGGCGTTCGGCGACGGACCGCTGACGTCCAGAGCGGTGGCGAGCCAGAATGCATCGTCGTTGCTGACGACCCCGTGGGGCAGCCGCTTCCAGACGACGAATTCGACGACGAGCTTCGTCAGAACGCAGCCCCAGCTCTCGGTACCGCTCGCAACGCGGTCGAGCGCCAGGAGGGATTCGACCTCGAGGCGGCTGGTAATGCCGCAATCCATGATCTGCTGAAGTGTTTCCACGTCATCATCCGACACGTGCTGCGTATCGGTGATCCTGTCGATGAAATCGCGAAGCTGTTCCTTCATCATCCGTTTGACTCCCGCCGGCTTTTCTTTGGCTTACTGCCGGTTGTCCGCTTGTCTGGAAGGAACATTCACACGGATGCCAGGGCTAAACCGTTAACGCGAAATGCTGAATCGCCGTTGAGGTTAAGCCTTGTTGAGAGACTTTGGTTGCTGGATTCTTGCCGTTCCAGATTCGTCAGCAATCACGAGCCTTTGCCGACGCTGATGCGGCCGGCTTTGCAATCACGCAAGGTCGCCCTTTCCGCACTTCACCGACCGTCGGTGGTACATATCTCCCTGCCAAGCGACGCAAATCCGCGTCAGCCCGTTAAGGAACACTCCCATGCGGCACCACGGTATCCATCACGTCACCGCCATCGCAGGCCCCGCCCGCCGCAACCTCGATTTCTACACCCGCGTGCTCGGCCTGCGACTGGTCAAGAAGACCGTCAATTTCGACGATCCCGGCACCTATCACCTCTATTTCGGCGACAGCCTCGGCCAGCCCGGCTCGATCCTGACCTTCTTCCCGTGGGAGCACGTCGCGCCCGGAAGAAACGGCATCGGCTCGACGCAGGAGACGTCGTTCCGGGTGCCTGAGGCCTCTCTCGGCTACTGGACGCACCGGTTCATCGAGCAGGGCGTCGAGCATGGCAACGTGGAGAAGCGCTTCGGGCAGAGCGTGCTGACCTTCAAGGATCCGCACGGCACCACCCTCGCGCTCGTGGGCACGCCGAATGCGGAGAGCGAGCCTGCCTGGACGGCCGGTGACATCCCGGCGGAGCATGCCATCCGCGGCTTGGAGGGCGTCACGCTGCTGGTCGAGAACGGCGAGCGCACCGGCGCAATCCTGACTGACGTCTTCGGCTTCCGTGAGACGGCTCGCGAGGGATCCTTGATCCGCTACAAGACGGATGCGCTCATCGGCGGCACGGTCGACATCCGCAGCGCCGGCGGCTTCCTGCCGGGGCGCATGGGCGGCGGCTCCGTCCATCACGTGGCCTTCCGCGCCAAGGACGATGCCGATCAGGCCGAGATGGTGAAGAAGCTCGCGGAGAAGCACGGCATCGAGACCACGGAGCAGAAGGACCGCAACTACTTCCGGTCCGTCTATTTCCGGGAGCCGGGCGGCATCCTCTTCGAGATCGCCACCGACGAGCCGGGCTTTGCCGCGGACGAGCCTCAGGACAGCCTGGGCGTCGCGCTGAAGCTCCCGGCCTTCCTGGAGGCTCGGCGCAGCGAGATCGAGGCGCACCTGCCTGAGTTGGCCTGAACCAAGAAGCCCTCTCCCCACGCAAGTCGGGTGTTCCCGACTTGCGATCTTAAAGCGGATCTCGGCAACAGCCGAGATCCGTGGGAGAGGGTGGCGAACGAATGTGAGCCGGGAGAGGGGCAGTCCTTAACTGAGCACGCCCCTCTCCCACCCTGCTTCGCAGGGCACCCTCTCCCGCTCCGGGGAGAGGGAAACTGTTGAGGAATCCCATGACCGAACTGTCCTTCATCCACCGCTTCGAGCCTGCCACGGATCCGAAGCGTCCGCCGCTTCTGTTGCTCCACGGCACCGGCGGCGACGAGAACGACCTCTTAGGTCTCGGCCGCACCATCTCCCCCGGCTCTGCCCTGCTCTCCCCGCGCGGCAAGATCCTGGAGAACGGCATGCCGCGCTTCTTCCGCCGTCTGGCCGAGGGCGTGTTCGACGAGGAGGACGTGAAGTTCCGCGCGAACGAGCTCGCCGATTTCGTCGCCGAGGCGCGCAAGGCCTATGGGCTCGAGGCGCCTGTCGCGGTGGGCTTCTCCAACGGTGCCAACATCGCCGCCGCGATGCTGATGCTGCGTCCCGAGGCGCTGTCCGGCGCCGCGCTGCTCCGGGCGATGGTGCCCCTGTCGAACGCGCCGCGGGCGGATCTCGCGGGCAAGCAGGTGCTGATGACTTCGGGTGCCATGGACCCGATCATCTCGTCCGACAATGCGAAGCGTCTTGCCACGGCTCTCTCGGCCTCCGGCGCCGAGGTCCAGCATGAGACGCTGCCGACGGGCCACAACCTGTCGCAGACGGATCTGCAGCTTCTCGTAAAATGGTTTGAGCAGTCTCGCAAATAAGCGGCTTCAACTAACACAAACCTCATCCTGAGGAGGCCGCAGAGCGGCCGTCTCGAAGGAGGTTCCAGTGCGCTCTGGATCCTCCTTCGAGACGCAGACTTTGTCTGCTCCTCAGGATGAGGGCAAAGTTTGCGACAGCTCGGGTTTAAAAACACCCGTCTCGAAAAACCGCTCCATCGCCTCTTCCGCCGGCTTGATGTCGATGCCGCGCGCGCCGAGCCACGCATCATCGAAATGCGTGCTGCGGTAGCGCTCGCCGGAATCGCAGAGCAGCGTCACGACGGAGCCCTGCTCGCCGTTCTTCACCATCTCGCCGACGATCTGGGCCACTGCCCATAGGTTCGTCCCCGTGGAGCCGCCACAGGAGCGCCCGATGCGACGAGAGAGAACCCGTGCGGCGGCGATGCTCGCCGCGTCCGGCACCGCATAGGCACGATCGATCAGCTCCGGCACGAAGGATGGCTCGCAGCGGGGCCGGCCGATGCCTTCGACCACCGATGGCGGCCCTGAGACGCTGCAGACGCTCCGGTCCGCCAGATAATGGTGGAAGATCGAGGCCTCCGGGTCGGCGAGGCACAGCCGCGTCGGCAGGCGGCGATAGCGGATGTACCGCCCGAGCGTCGCCGAGGTGCCGCCGGTCCCCGCCCCCACCACGATCCAGCTCGGCACCGGATGCTCCTCGCGGGTCATCTGGCTGAAGATGGATTCGGCGATGTTGTTGTTGCCGCGCCAGTCGGTCGCCCTCTCGGCATAGGTGAACTGGTCCATGTAATGGCCACCGAGTTCCTCAGCGAGCCGTGCGCTCTCGGCATACATCTCGGCCGGACTGTCCACGAAATGGCTCTCGCCGCCATAGAAGGCGATCTGCGCGATCTTCTCGGCGGAAGTCGAGCGCGGCATCACGGCGATGAAGCGCAAGCCCAGCATCCGGGCGAAATAGGCTTCCGACACGGCCGTCGAGCCGCTCGAGGCCTCGACGATCGTGGTCTCCGATCCGATCCAGCCGTTGCAGAGCCCATAGAGAAAGAGCGACCGCGCCAGCCGGTGCTTGAGGCTGCCCGAGGGATGGGTCGATTCATCCTTGAGGTAGAGCTCGACGCCGGGCGCCGCCGGGAGCGGCACCCGCAGAAGATGCGTATCCGAGGAACGGTTGAAATCCGCCTCGATGGTCTGGATGGCGGCGGCAACCCAGGAGCGATCGCATGGGATGGTCATGGCAGGCCTCGATCAGGCATCTGAACGCTCGTCCTAGAGACGCTTTCAGGCCGAGAAATATTCGGGGCAACGCCTTATCGGGATAGGTCGCGCAGCGCAATGGCGTGCCGGGCTGTCTATCGTCCGTGCGAAAAGGGCCGATCTTACGGCTGCGCGGCAACCGTGGCGGCCATGCCGGGTGCGATCTCGGACACCGCCATCGGGTAATGCAGGCCGTCGGCGATGAGCTGCGCCAGGCAATCGTAGCCGCGATCGCCCATATGGAACCCGTCGCTCGACAGCATGGAGCCCAGGATGTCCGCCGAGCGCTCGCTCCAGGCTTTCATCAGCTTGTAGCGCGAGAACACCGGCACCTGCTCCGTAGCGGCGGTCGCGCCGACGAGGCTTACGAACCGCTCGTAGCGGCCCAAATCCTTGATTGCCGGATAATATTGCTGGTCGACGAGAATGACCTCGACGCCGAGCGCCTGCGCCGCATCGATGCCCTGCCGCAGAAGGGTCGAGAAACCGGCTTCGTCGCCGCCCTTCACCGCATCGTTCGTGCCGACCTGCCAGATGACGAGGTCGGGCTTCTTGGCCTTCAGGGCCGCTTCGAGGCGCCCGATGGTCTCGATGATCGTCTCGCCGCCCTTGCCCGCATTCTCGACTGTGACGGGCCCTTTCCACGCCTGGATGAGGTCGGCCTGGAGCTGGGCCGGATAGGAAAAGGCTGGGGAAGACGCGCCGATCCCTTCCGTCGAAGAGGAACCGATGGCGAGAATCCGCACCGGTTCATGGCGCCGGAGCTTGGACGCGATGGCCTCCAGCTTCACGGGAGTCGAGAAGATCGGCTTGGACCCGTGGCAGACGGCGTCCTGCGCGTTCGCAGACCCGCCAATGCCGACGAGGAAAATGGATGCTATTGCGGCAGCTGCCCGGACGATACCGACACGAGGCCAGATTTTCCGACCCGCTCCGATCGGGGAGCGGTCGAGCCTTTCTTTTTCCATTCGAGATATCGCGCCAGCAGGAGGAGTCCGAGGATACCGAACACCGTGAATACCATACCGACGATATGCGGACTAGCGGAGGACTTCACCGCGGCAAGCGTCATTGTGACCTCCCCAAGCGCGCTCAGGATAGATCCGGCGGCGAAGACCGGCAGGGAATAACGCCCCAGGCGCATCATCTCGGCGCCGAGGGTGGTCCCCTGCAGGACATGCCCCAGGCGGATCTGCGTCACCACATAGGCGAGTGCCAGGAAGTGGATCAGGCGGCCGAGGCCGAGATCGCTTTTGACGAGGTCGACATTATTGAAGGCGCCCCAGAGCAGGTTCGGCGCCAGGCCGAACCCGTTCATCATGGTCACGAAGGAAGCTGTCAGCAGCGCCAACGAACCGATGAAGGCCGGGCGCCAGTAAGGCACGCTCTTCATCTGCGAGAACAATGCGCCGGCAAAAATGCCGAGCGTGAACAGAAGTTGCCAGGCGAAGGGATTGAAGAACCATCGTCCCGGCTCGGGCCAGCTTGGCAGGGCCAGAACGTCGGCGCGAGCGAGCAGGTAAACCACTACGGAGACCACAGCCGCCAGTGCCACATGGATCCGCAGCAGAATCAAGGCCAAGGGGGCCCAGAGCATGAGAGCGATGTAGAGGGGCAGGATGTTGAAATAGCCGAGCTGATGCCCGAGCAGAAGAACGCCCGTCACGCCGCGTGCCGTATCCTCGAACACCGCGCTGCGGCCATGGGCCTCGATCATCATGATGTCGTCGCTGAGCACATAGCCCACGGAGAACAGCGCCACGGCCGCGCCGGTCATGATCAGATGCATGCGATAGAGTTCGAGCGAACGCCGGAAGCACCGCCTGATGATATCGAGGATGCCGCGCTGATGCAGCTTCGGATAATAGACAAGCGCAACCGAGAGGCCGGAGATGAAGACGAAGGCTTCCGCCGCGTCGGAAAAGCCGTAATTGCGCGGCGTCAGGTGTTCGAGAATGTTGCCCGGAACGTGATTCACGAAAATGATGACGAGGACCAGCCCTCGCCAAAAATCGATCACGGTGTTGCGGCCTTCCGAGGCGTGCATTCCCAACCCTCGCAGTTTTTTGGATGACGGCAGAACGCCTGAAAGCGGCGGCAGATCCGAGAATCGTCATCAACTCTTCGAGACGGATTCGGCGCTTAAGCTCGGTATTTCAGATCGGCCAAGCTGAGGCAAGCGTGACAGAGCAGCGCGTGCCCGAATTGGCACACGCTGCGGTCATGTCGGTCGACGAGAATTCCGGAGGTGTTAAGGCGGCGTAATTCGCCGTTCTTCAATCAGTTACAACGGAATGTTGTCGTGCTTCTTCCACGGACGCTCGGTTTCCTTGTGCCGCAGCATCGCGAGTGCCCGCGCGATCCGCCGGCGCGTCGAATGCGGCATGATCACTTCATCGATATATCCGCGCTCGGCCGCCACGAAGGGCGACATGAAGCGGTCCTCGTATTCCTTTGTGCGCGCAGCGATTTTCTCCGCATCGCCGATATCTTGCCGGAAGATGATCTCCACCGCGCCCTTGGCGCCCATCACCGCGATCTGCGCGGTCGGCCACGCATAATTGATGTCGCCGCCGATATGCTTTGACGCCATCACGTCATAGGCGCCACCGAAGGCCTTTCGCGTGATCACCGTCACCAGCGGCACGGTCGCTTCCGAATAGGCGAAGAGCAGCTTGGCGCCGTGCTTGATCAGACCGCCATACTCCTGCGCCGTGCCCGGCAGGAAGCCCGGCACATCCTCGAAAGTGACGATCGGGATGTTGAAGGCATCGCAGAAGCGCACGAAGCGCGCCGCCTTGCGCGAGGCATCCGAGTCGAGCACGCCGGCGAGCACCATCGGCTGGTTGGCGACGAAGCCCACCGTGTGGCCCTCGATGCGCCCGAAGCCGGTGATGATGTTCCTGGCGTAAGCTTCCTGAATCTCGAAGAAATCGCCCTCGTCCACAACCTTCAGGATCAGCTCCTTCATGTCATAGGGCTTGTTTGGATTGTCCGGGATCAGCGTGTCGAGGCTGTCGTCGGTGCGGTTGGGATCGTCGAAGCTCGGGATCTCCGGCACGCCGTCCATGTTGTTCGCCGGCAGGAAGTCGATCAGACGGCGCACCTGCAGCAGCGCCTCGACATCGTTGTCATAGGCGCCATCGGCCACCGAGGATTTGCTGGTGTGGACCTTCGCCCCGCCGAGCTCCTCCGAAGTCACCGTCTCGTTGGTGACGGTCTTCACCACCTCGGGCCCGGTGACGAACATGTAGGAGCGGTCGCGCACCATGAAGATGAAATCGGTCATGGCCGGCGAATAGACGTCGCCACCGGCGCAGGGCCCCATGATCACCGAGATCTGCGGGATGACGCCGGAGGCGATGACATTGCGCTTGAACACCTCGCCGTAACCGCCGAGCGCCGCGACGCCCTCCTGGATGCGCGCGCCGCCGGCATCGAACAGGCCGACGATGGGCGCACGCATCTTGAGCGCCATGTCCTGGATCTTGATGATCTTCTGGGCGTGCGCCTCGGACAGCGAACCGCCGAAGACGGTGAAATCCTTGGCGAAGACGAAGACCGTGCGGCCGTTGACCGTGCCCCAGCCCGTGACGACGCCGTCGCCCGGGATCTTGACCTTCTCCATGCCGAAATCGCTCGAGCGATGCTCGACGAACATGTCGAACTCCTCGAAGGAGCCCTTGTCGAGCAGGAGCTCGATGCGCTCGCGAGCCGTCAGCTTGCCGCGGCCGTGCTGCGCCTCGATGCGCTTTTCGCCGCCGCCGAGGCGGGCCTGGGCGCGCCGCTCTTCGAGCCGTTCGAGGATATCTTTCATGGCAGGTCCCTGTCCCGGGGAAATGATCCTCCGCTTAGCACAGCCGTGCGAACCCCAAAATCCCACTATGGACGTGTGCTCCACAGCACTTCACAGGCCGTTCGAAGAAGGCTACCAGATAAACGTTATCACGTTTACTACGGGGCTTACCACGAACAAGACCACTTCCCTCGCGGCCGCCGCCGCCCTCCTGTCGCTCGCAACCGCCGGCTGCGCCAGCCGCTCGGAGGACGTCGCCGCATCCTATGTGTCGCCGACGATGTATGGCAGCTATAGCTGCCGTGAGCTGAGCGCGGAGGCGCAGCGCGTCAGCGCGGCTGCCGCCGTGGCCTCGGGCGCACAGGATTCGCAGGCTACGAAAGATGCGGTCGCGACGACGGCCGCCGTCGTCATCTTCTGGCCGGCCGCCTTCTTCGTCAGCGGCAACAATGCCCAGACCGCCGAACTCGCCCGTCTCAAGGGGCAGATGCAGGCCATCGAGGGCGCGTCCGTCCAGAAGAAGTGCGGAATCAATTTCCAGCGCGCCTAAGATCCCAACCGACAGCATTCAGGGCCGTCGCTCCTCCCGGGTCGGCGGCTTTTTTATTCGGTGGCCAATTATTCGGTGGCCAAGCGAAAAACCCGGGCGGCGGCTTTGAACTCGGCCTCACGACGGCGGCGGCGCTCCATGGCCTCGTAATCCTCGCCCCAGACGCTCTCCTGATAGAGCTCGTCCACATGGGCGGCGGCCCAGGCCGCGTCGGCATCCATCTGCTGCGCGGCATGGGCGAGCGAGATCAGCACAGAACCGGACAGGGTGGTCATCACGTGGAGGGCGGCAAGGGCAAAGGGTGATTCGATCTGCTCGATGGCCCGGCGAATGGCCGCAACGGACTCCTCGGGCTGCGTGACATGCATCACCCCCTCGCCCAGGGAAAAGCGGGCGCCATGCACCTCTTTCGCCCAGTCGAGCACGGGGCTCCAGGCAGCATCCTGGGAGTGCGCGAGGCGCTCGGGCTCGGCGGCCCGATAATAAACCAGATCGGATCCGGCATAGCGGACGAGATCGTCGACCACCTCGGCCTGCCGCGGCGCAACGCCGTCGATGGCGGAATTGACGATGCGGGTCACCGGCATGGTCGAGGGATCGATCTCGCCGCCCTGCCCCCGCCATTCCTCGGCGAGCGCCTCGGCAAGACCTCGCGAAGGCACCGCCAAGTCCTGCTTGCTCGGGGTCTTCGCCGTTCGTCCATCCAGGGCGAGGAAGAACTTGCCGTCCCGCTCCTTTACGCCCGCATCCTTATAGAAGCGCTTCGGCAGGGTTGGCTTCATACCGGCCTGGGCGGCCCGCATCGGATTGGGTTCTTCTTCGGATGGGAACCAGTCGCGTGGATCTGTCATGGTCGGAAAATAGGGTTTCAGGCCGGGATCTGCGAGGGCAAAATCTGAATGGACCGGTCGAGGAAATCGTCCAGGACGGTCGCGAGTTCCGCGTAGGAATGGACGATGGCGCCTGCTCCCGCCTCGTTAAGCGCGGCTACCGGCTGGAAGCCCCAGGAAACGCCGACGGACATCACCCCAGCGGCGCGGGCCATAGCCATGTCGAAACTCGAATCGCCGATCATCACCGTCTCATGCGGAGCGACTCCGGTTGCCCGCATCGCCTGGAGGATCATGCCGGGATGCGGCTTGGACGGCGCATCGTCGGCAGTCTGGATCGACGCGAAGACGCCATGCCATCCGAAGCTGTCGAGAATGCGCGCCACGCCCCGTTGCGAGTTGCCGGTGGCGATGCCGAGCGCCACCTCACGCCGATCCCGCAGCGCCGCGATGCATTCGCCCGCACCAGGAAACAGCGGCTCGGCATGAGCCGGGTCCCGCCGCAGGACAGCGGACACCTCTCTGTAGGTGGCGACCAGATCGGCAATCGGCGCTTTCGGCCCCGCCAGGGCCGTAAAAGCCTCGGCGAGCGACAGTCCGACGATGGACAGCGCCCGCTCGCGGCTTGGGGGCTCCAGTCCATGGGCGGCGAAGGTCGCCTGCTGGGCCGCGACGATGATGTTCTGGCTGTCGACGAGCGTTCCGTCGACATCGAAAAGAACGAGCTTCAAGGATCTTTCCCGGTTAGGCGGCTGTTAGCTCTTCGGTTTGTCGGCGTGGCAGAATTGCGGAGTGTTCATGCTCCAGTTGCCGCACTTGTCGCAGGCCGTGGCCAGAAGGCCCAGACAGACGACGACGGCGACACGAATGATGCGTTGCATGATGGAAGCCCCCTTGTTGCGCGCACCATAGGCAAGTTTCCCGTCATCGGCCAGAACCTGCGACCGGAAACCGCCCGCCCCTCGCGGTTTTTTCGAGGCATGGGTCTATCTTCGCAACGGATGCTGCGGATAGGATCTTACTGCCGTATAGGATGGGCCAGAACAATAGATGAGAACGACTGAGCCCTTGGATCCGGATGTCCTGCTGCACAGGATAGCCGAATTGGAGCGGGAAAACTTTCGGCTCCGGGAGCGAGCCGGCGACGGCGTTTCAGCCCTGCCCTCAGACCCGGCGATCGAAGGCTCCAACGACAACGAGTGGCCGCGCCGTGTCGGCGAGGAGAAGCTCCGGCAGATCGCGGATCATCTGCCCGCCCTCGTCGCCTATGTGGACGCGGATCAGCGTTACCGGTTCAACAACCGTGCCTACGAGACCTGGATCGGGCAGAGTCCGGAAAGCCTGTACGGACGTACCCTGTGGGAGGCTGTCGGCATCCCGGCCTATGAACGGACGAGGCCCTATATCGAAGCTGCTCTCTCGGGCGAGAGGACAGGTCATGAATGGTGGGCACCGTTCCGGTCGGGCATGCGGTATGTGAAATCCGACTACATTCCGGATCGCAGCGAAGATGGGACCGTCATCGGCTTCTACGTGCTTGCTGCGGATCTTTCCGAATCCAAGCTGTCTCAGGCTGCTCTTGCCAAGAGCGAAACCCGGCTGCGCCTTGCCATCGACGCCGGGCGCATGGCCGTCTGGGAGGTGGAGACCGCGACCGAGCGGGTGACGGTGTCGCCGGAGCTGAACCGGCTGCTGGGACTTCCACCGGATGCCGCTCCGTCCATGGACGAAATCCGGGCGTGCTACTATCCGGGCGAGCGGGAGCGCATCCGCGCCATTGTCATGGAGGCCCTTGCCCGCGGCGAGAGCCACATCGAATCCGAACTGCGGATCCTCTGGCGCGACGGGTCCATTCATTGGCTCCTGCTTCGCGCCGAACTCCAGGACATCACGGACGGAATTCCCGCCCGAACCCTCGGTGTAGCGCTCGACATCACGGAGATGAAGAAGGCGGAGGAGCACCAGCAGCTCCTCATCAACGAACTCAACCACCGTGTGAAGAATACGCTGGCGACTGTGCAATCCATTGCTTCCCAAAGCCTGCGCAACGCGGGGTCCACGGTCGAGGCTCGCGAAGCGATGGAGGGGCGGCTGTTCGCGCTCTCGCGGGCGCATGACGTGCTGACCCGGGAGAACTGGGGCGGAGCCTTCCTGCACGAGGTCATTCAGGAAGCCATCGCACCGTTTCAGGCCGATGGCGGCGAGCACTTCGATATCGGGGGGCCGGAGATCCGTCTGCCGCCGCGTGTCGCCCTGGCCATCGCCATGGCACTGCAGGAGCTCGGGACGAACGCGGTCAAGTACGGTGCTTTGCGCAACGAACCCGGTCGCGTCGCAATCACCTGGTCGGTGACGCCGCAGGCCGGCAGCACGAGGCTGCGAATAGTCTGGGAGGAGAAGGCCGGCCCGCCCGTTGTGGAGCCGAGCCGGAGAGGTTTCGGCACACGGCTGATCGAGCGCAGCCTCGCTCAGGAGCTCGACGGCGTCGTCTCGATCCTTTTCGCACCCGGCGGGGTGGTCTGCACGATCGACGCCCCCCTCTCCGCCTCGGCTGAATCCGAGGGGAGACGAGGTGGCGTCTGACCCGGCAAACCGAGCCAGGCCTTAAGCGGCAAGCCTGTCCTGTCGCCGCGCGACGATGTCTCGAACCTCGTCGCCCTCGATGGTCTCATGATCGAGAAGCGCCTCGGTCAGCGCGTCGAGCGCGTCGCGGTTGTCCTCGATGCAGGTCTTCGCAGCCGCGTACATCTCGTCGATGATGCGGCGGATCTCCTGCTCGACCTCGCGCGGCAGGCTATCGCCCGAATGCGCGATCCGGACCATGCCGATGGCCGGGCTCATGCCCCACTCGGTCACCATCTTGGTGACGATGTTGGTGGCATGGGCGATGTCGCTCGCAGCCCCCGTCGTCACTTTCTTCGGCCCGAACACGACCTCCTCGGCGGCGCGGCCGCCCATGGCGACGATCAGATCGGCCTCGAGCTTTTCCACCGGGATGCAGAACCGGTCGTGCTCCGGCAGCCGCATGACGAGGCCGAGCGCCTGGCCGTGCGGGATGATGGTGGCGCTGTGCACCTTGTCGGAAGCCGGCAGGAGGCAGGCGCAGAGGGCATGACCCGCCTCATGGACGGCGACCAGCCGACGCTCGTCGTCAGAGATGACGAGCGAACGCCGCTCGAGACCCATGATGATCTTGTTGCGGGCCGCCTCCAGATGATCGCGGCCGACCTCCCCGACGCCCTCGCGCGCCGCGAAGATCGCAGCTTCATTGAGGAGGTTGCCCAGATCGGCTCCGGAGAATCCCGGCGTGCCCTTGGCGATGGAGGCAAGGCTGACGCCTTCGGCCAGCTTCACGTTGCGGGCATGTACGTTGAGGATCGCCTCGCGGCCGCTGATATCGGGGAGACCGATATGGACCTGACGGTCGAAGCGGCCGGGACGCAGAAGAGCGGGATCCAGCACATCGACGCGGTTCGTGGCACCGATGACGATTACGCCGGCGGTGGTGTTGAAGCCGTCCATCTCGACCAGGAGCTGGTTCAGCGTCGCCTCGAATTCGCGGTCGGCCGCCGAGCCCCCGCCGCCGCGCTTGCGGCCGATGGCATCGATCTCGTCGATGAAGATCAGGCAGGGCGCCTTCTTCCGCGCCTGCTCGAAGAGCTTTGAGACACGGCCCTTGGCGATGCCGATCAGGGGGGCGGAGAAGTCGCTGCCCGAGACCGCCATGAACGAGACACCGGCCTCGCCGGCGAGCGCCTTGGCGATCAGGGTCTTGCCGGTTCCGGGCGGCCCGACCATCAGCAGTCCGCGCGGAATGCGGGCGCCGACCCGCGTGAAGGCGTCGGCATCCTTGAGGAAGGCGATCACCTCCTGCAATTCTCCCTTGGCCTCCTCCTGACCGGCGACATCGTCGAAGCGGTTCGGGATGCTGCGCACCACGCGCGGCCAGCGGGCGCCCGGCTTGAAATCGGTCTGGATGGCCAGCATCGCCAGCACGGCGACCACCAGGATCAGCGGCCCCAGGATCCCGGCTATATGGGCAGCGTCGAAGCCGGGTTTCTTGAAGTCCACCTCGGCACCGGCAGCAGTGATCCGCTCAATGTAATCGGCGCTCACCAGCCCGTTCGGCATCCGGACGAAGACTTCCCTGTCGCCCATCGAGACGGAAAGGCCGCCGCTTTCGATCAGGACCTTCTGGACCTTCTTGTCGGAAAGCTCGCGCGTGAAGTCCGAATAGGATATTTCGCTGACGGGCTCGGCCAGCAGGCGGGGCCCCATGAATACGGCTGCTGCGACGAGCAAGGCGAGGATCGCGGACGAAATTGCCACGCTTTTCTTGGTCAGGTGCCTTCTTGCTTTTTCGAGAACGTTGGTCACAGGCGGCGCCCCCATAGCGCGGTTCGGAGTTTTTTGGAGGAGCCGCTGTTTAGTCTATTTTGACGCAGTCCGCAGTACGGCGAATGGGCACACCCACCGAATGGATAGGTGCGGATGCCTAGAGTTGCCGCGCTTTTGAAGGCGAACCGGATCCACCTCGCCGAAAAGCGCTCTAGTTGAGAAGATCGCGATACTCTTTGTGGCGCTTGATCCAGGCCCAGGCATAGCCGCAGAGCGGAGTGATCTTGAGACCCTCGGAGCGCGCGATCTCCGCAACGCCCTTCATCAATTCGCCGGCAGCCCCGGTGCCGCGCAGCGGGATGGCCGCCTCAACATGCCGGATCACGAGATCGGATCCGCGCCTCTCGTAATCGGCGAAGGCGATATGCCCGTTTCTCTCCAGCTCGAACCGACGATGGGCGGCGTTGTCGCGGACGGTATCGTTCATGCCTCAACTCGCTGACGGAACCTGTCGAAGACCAACGTGGTGTCGCTACCTGCGTTCCGCCATAGTCAAGCTTCGCTCCGCTAAAGAGCGGCCATCCGCTGCTCCAATCCCGCCTTCACCGCAGGCCACTCGTCACGGACGATGCTGTAGGTCGCCGTGTCGCGGATATGCCCGTCGGGCATGATCATGTGATGGCGCAGGATGCCGTCAAGCTTGGCGCCGAGGCGCTCGATGGCGGCACGGGACTGGTCATTGCCGGCATGGGTACGAATCTCGACCGAGATGCAGCCGAGTGTCTCGAAGGCATGCCGCAGCATGAGGAACTTGGCGTGGGTGTTGACGAAGGTCCGCTGCCAGGACCTGGCGATCCAGGTGGTGCCGATCTCGACCCGGTGATTGGCGGCATCGATGTTCATGAACCGTGTCGAGCCGACGACTTGGTTGCCCTCATTCACCACAGTTGCGAAGGGAAGCGCGAGACCGGCCGCCTGGAGCTTGAGGGCCGACTCGACATAGGCTTCGAAACCTTCCGGCCGGGGCACGGTGGTCGTCTTCTTCTCCCAAAGCTCGCCATCGCTCGCCGCCTTCGCGAGCGCCGGGACCTCGGCGAGGCTCAAGGGCCTCAACGTCAGAAGGTCCGTCGAGAGGGTCACGGGCTCGATGTGCAGCATGATGGGAGTGCCTTTGCGTTCTGCCGCTTTGTTACCTATTCCGGCAGAACTCGCAACGGCACAGGCCTATCGTCAGGAGGCGCCTTGCCTCCTGATGTGGATATCAGCAATCGGCCTGACCCTCAGCTCAGAAGATAGACGAGGCCGGGCAGGCTGACCGCCAGGACCGCGAGCGTCCAGGCTCCCACCGCCGATTCCCAGGCGACGTTGCCCGTGGCGTTCCGCAGTCGTTGTGCGCAGGTGCCGGCATCCATCGTCCGGCCGCTCAGGCACGAGCAGAGCGCGTAATGCGCCTGGCCATCGGACAGCGCGAAGTAGCGCATGGCATCGCCGAGCCGGTCGCTCGCCAAGCCGTCCGCACGCAGGATCGGATCGTCATAGGCAACGGTCAGCGGGGAATTGTCTTCGCGGACCAGAGCCCTTTCGGCCGGGGGCTTGTATTCGATCTCCCCGAGGGAATTCAGGCGGCGCTTCGGATCGGCCTCGAGCAGGTCGATCCAGCGCTGGAGGCGTTCCTCGCGGGACAGGGGTCTCGGCTGAACGTCGGCGACGCTGCGGAGCTGATCAAGATGCTTGTGTTCCATCGATCTCCTCCTTGCTCTGTGAGCACCACGATGCTGCGCGTGATGCGCGGCGAAAGTGCGACAGGAAGATTGGGCGATGGAGGTAGCCGAAACTAGTCTTCCGGCGCCTCGACGATGGGATCGTAGCGGCTCGTATCGAGCCCGAGCAGGTTGAAGCTCTGCTGCATGTGCGGCGGCAGCGGCGCGGTGACGTCGATGGGCTTGCCGGTGCGCGGATGGGCGATGACGATGCGGCGTGCGAGCAGATGCAGCTTGTTCTGGATGCCCCCCGGCAGCTCCCAGTTCTCGATGTCGAAATACTTCGGATCGCCGACGATGGGATGGCCGATATGCGCGGCATGGGCACGCAGCTGATGGGTGCGCCCCGTCACCGGCTTCAGCGACAGCCAGGCGAGCTTTTGGGCCGCCGTGTCGACCACCGCGTAATAGGTCAGCGCGTGGCTTGCGCCCTCGTCGCCGTGGCGGGCGACGCGCATGCGGGAATCGCCCTCGTCGCCTTCCTTGGCGAGATAGGTCGATACCCTGCCCTGCCGCACGCGCGGCACGCCGGCAACCAGCGCCCAGTAGATCTTGCGCGTGGTGCGAGCGCGGAAGGATTTCGCCATGGTCGAGGCGGCGAAACGCGTCTTGGCGATGACGAGGCAGCCGGCCGTGTCCTTGTCGAGACGATGCACGAGACGCGGCTTCTGCCCGTCGTCTGCCGTCAGCGCCTCGAGCAAGCCGTCCACATGCCGCTTGGTGCCGGAGCCGCCTTGCACCGCAAGCCCCATGGGCTTGTTGATGATGAGGACGTCCTTGTCCTCGTAGAGCGTGATCGACTTCAGGAAATCGCGGTCGTCCTGGTCCTTGGCGGCGCTGCGCGAGACCGGACGCGGCTGGTCGAGCTTCAGGGGCGGGATGCGAACCTTCTGGCCTGCCACGAGCCGGTCGTTCGGCTGGGCGCGCTTGCCGTCGATGCGCAGCTCGCCTTTGCGGACGATGCGCTGGATATGCGTGAAGGCGAGCTGCGGGAAGCGGGCGACGAGGAAGCGATCGACGCGCATGTCGGCCTCGTCCGGCTCGACCACGAGGGTCTGCACGCCGGTTGCCAGAACCTCCTGAGCCTCCGCCTTGGCCTGGGCCCGCGTCGGGCGCGGGGGAGCCTCCGCCGCAGACTTAGCTTGGCGCGGCCGCGCCGGCGCCTTGTCGCGCAGGGTAGTGGCTGGTCGTGCCTTGGCAGCCGACTTCAACCCATCCTGCTTAGCCGAGGGAGTCCTGGTCGACGAAGACTTGGCCGACGAGGACTTTGTCGACGTCCCCTTGCGTGCCGGCTTGTCCTCGCGCGAGCGAAACCCCTGCCGGGCACCCGAGCGCCCGCCGCGGGCACCATTCTGTCCTGAACCGCTTTTTCTCATGCGAATGTGGGTATCAGAGCGCCGCGCGGGCGGCAATCGAGGTTTAGCCGCTGATCGCCCTGATCATGCCGAGGCCGGCGACCAGCCCGGCAATGGAGAGAACGACCGAGGCAACCACGTAAGTCGCGGCGATACCCACCTGCCCTCTCTCCCAGATCAGTACCGCGTCGAGGGAGAAGGCCGAGAAGGTGGTGAACCCGCCGAGGATTCCGGTCGTCAGGAAAAGCCGCAGCGGCTGGCTCCATCCCTCGCCCGCCTTGAAGGCAAGCCATCCGGCAAGGACGCCCATGATGAAGGAGCCGACGATGTTCACCGTGAGCGTGCCCCACGGAAACGCCGTTCCGCAATAGCGCGCGCAGCCGACATTCACCCCATGCCGGAGCGCGCCGCCGATCCCGGCACCGAGGAAGACGAGGAGGTAAGATTTCATCGCGTCAGCCCTGCTCGTCCTCGGCCCGCCGGTCGCGGCGCAGCCTCTCCCACCAGTCGAGCCGCTTCCGGATCTCGCGCTCGAAGCCGCGGTCCACGGGCTCGTAGAATTCCTGCCGTCCCAGCTTTTCCGGCCAGTAATCCTGGCCTGAAAAGGCGTCCGGCTCGTCGTGGTCGTAAGCGTAGCTCTCGCCGTAACCGATCTGTTTCATGAGCTTTGTCGGCGCATTCAGGATCGTCTTCGGCGGCATCAGGGAGCCGTGCTCCTTCGCCACCCGCGTGGCGGCCTTATAGGCGGTGTAGACCGCGTTCGATTTCGGCGCGGTGGCGAGATAGACGGCGGCCTGGGCGAGGGCCAGCTCGCCTTCGGGCGACCCGAGGAAGTCGAAGGCGTCCTTCGCGGCGTTGGCAATGACGAGGGCCTGGGGATCTGCGAGCCCGATATCCTCGACAGCCATCCGCACCAGCCGGCGGGCGATGAAGAGCCGGTCCTCGCCGGCGTCCAACATGCGGGCCAGGTAATAGAGCGCCGCATCGGGATCCGACCCTCGAACGGTCTTATGCAGGGCGGAGATGAGGTTGTAATGCCCTTCCTGTCCCTTGTCGTAGATCGGCGCCCGGCGCTGGATGATCTCCTGCAGCTGCTCGGCATCGAAGACCTCGCCGGGCTTGGCTGAACGCCAGACCTCTTCGGCGAGCGTCAGCACGGCCCGGCCGTCGCCGTCCGCCATCCGCACGAGGGAGGCTCTCGCCTCCTCGTCGAGTGGCAGGCTTTTACCCGAGATCTCCTCCGCTCGGACCAGGATCCTCGCGATGGCGTCTTCGTCGAGCGACTTGAACAGGAGCACGCGGGCGCGGGAGAGAAGCGCAGCATTCAGCTCGAAGGACGGGTTCTCTGTGGTCGCGCCCACCAGAGTGATGGTGCCGTCTTCCATGACGGGCAGGAAAGCATCGAGCTGGGCGCGGTTGAAGCGATGGATCTCGTCGACGAAGAGGAGCGTGCCCTTGCCGATGGAGCGGCGATGGCGGGCGGCCTCAAAAACCTTCTTCAGGTCCGCCACGCCGGAGAAGATTGCCGAGATCTGCTCGAAATGAAGATCCGTCTCATGGGCGAGCAACCGCGCCACCGTCGTCTTGCCGGTGCCGGGTGGCCCCCAGAAGATCAGGGAGCCCAAGGTCTTCGAGGCGATGAGCCGGGTCAGGATCCCGTCCGGGCCGACCAGATGGTCCTGACCGACGACCTCGGAGAGATGCTGCGGGCGCATCCTGTCCGCCAGCGGACGGGGCGCGTTCTGGTCGAGGCCGGCGGATGAGAACAGGTCGCTCATGATGGTTCAAGGACTCGGGGACGGGCCGACATCAATACCCGATCTCCCCGCCTCCGTCCCGCCTATCGCCCGAGGACAGTCGTGAAGACGCGCCCGCCCCGGCTGACGGTCACCTCCCAGTAGCCGCCGGTCCGGTTGAGCGCGCGTTCGGCGTCTTTGGTGGAAGCCAGCCGCTCGCCGTTGACGGCCACGATCTGGTCGCCCTTCTCGAAGCCGACGCCGCCGGCGACGCTGCGGTCTTCGATATCCGCAACCACCACGCCGTCATCCGCGATCTCGATCTGCAGCTCGTCGGCGACGGCGGGCGACATGTTGACGAGGGTCGCCCCGGCAAAAGGCGTCCGAGCCCGGCCGCGTACCGGATCCCGGGCCGGATTTTCCGGCGGCGGCGTGAGCCTGACCTGAACCGTGTTCTGCTTGCCGCCCCGCAGGATCGTCAGCGGAACCTGCCCTTGCGTCCCCTTCAGAGTGAAGCGGTAGCCGAAGGAATCCGGGTTATCGACGGGCTGTCCGTCGACCATCAGGATCGCATCGCCCCGCTTGAGACCGGCTTCGGCGGCAGGTCCCTTGTCGTAGATCGCGGTCACGAGGACGCCGGTCGGACGCTCCAGCCCGAGTCCGTTGGCGATGTCGCCGTCCACGGGCTGGAGGCGTGCGCCGAGCCAGGGCCGGACCACGTTCTTGGAGCCGCCCCTCGCCGAGTTCAGCACCACCCGGACCATGCTGGAGGGCACGGCGAAGCCGATGCCGATGCTGCCGCCGGAGCGGGAATAGATCGCGGTGTTGATGCCGACCACGCGGCCGTTCATGTCGATCAGCGCGCCGCCCGAGTTGCCGGGATTGATGGCCGCATCCGTCTGGATGAAGAACTGGTAGTCGGAAATGCCGACCTGCGTCCGCGCAAGCGCCGAAACGATGCCCTGTGTCACCGTCTGGCCGACGCCGAAAGGGTTGCCGATGGCGAGCACGAGATCGCCGACCTGAAGCGCCTCCGAGTCGCCCAGCTCGATCGCCTGCAGGTTCGTGGCGTCCTTCAGCTTCAGCACGGCGATATCCGTACGGGAGTCGCGCAGCAGGATCTCTGCCTCGAATTCCCGACGGTCGGCGAGCGCGACCTTCACCTCGTTCATGTTCTCGATCACGTGGTTGTTCGTGATCACGAGACCCGACGGATCGACGATCACGCCCGAACCGAGTGAGCTCTGGGACCGCCCGCGGGGCACGCCCGGGGCATTGTCACCGAAGAAGCGGCGAAAGTAGTCCTCGATGGCCGCGTTCTGCCGGCGATCATTCCGCTTGGCATAGACGTTGACGACAGATCCTGCGGTCTGGCGCACCACGGGCGCGAAGGAGAGCTGGACCTGAGCCTTGCTCTCGGGAACGACGCGCTGGGCGGGCGTCTGGGCGCCGGCCGGACCGAAGGCCAGCATGGCGGCGAGAAATCCGATCGCGGGGTGGAAGAAGCGCATACCTGTCGAATCCTGTCTTCGAGAGCCGTATGGATAGAACGCGGAAAGCGAAACACCAAGTTCCGGCCGCCTAAAACGAAAAGGGCGGCCCGAGGACCGCCCTTCATGAAATCCGATGACCTAAGAAATTACTCGGCGGCCTCGACGATCTCTTCCTTCATGGTCGGGCCCGAATCCTGGCCGCGCGCATCGACGTCGCGATCGACGAACTCGATCACGGCCATCGGCGCGTTGTCGCCGTAGCGGAAGCCGGCCTTCAGGACGCGGGTGTAGCCGCCATTGCGGTCCTGGTAGCGCTTGCCCAGCACGTCGAAGAGCTTCTTGACCATGGTCTCGTCGCGCAGCTTCGACATGGCGAGGCGGCGGGCATGCAGGTCGCCGCGCTTGCCGAGCGTGATCAGCTTCTCGACGACCGGACGCAGGTCCTTGGCCTTCGGGAGCGTGGTGACGATCTGCTCGTGCTTGATCAGGGCCGCCGCCATATTGGCGAACATGGCCTTGCGGTGTTCGGTCGTGCGGTTGAAGCGACGACCACGGAATCCGTGACGCATTGGCTTTCTCCTAAATCTTCCGGCCGCCGTGCCAAGGGACGGACCGTCTCTCTTGATTTCCGCCGGTTTCCGGCGGGGCTGGACCGAAGCCGCTTCTCAGCAATGAGAAGCGGCTTCGGACAATCTCAGTAATGCTCTTCGAAGCGCTTCGCGAGGTCTTCGATGTTCTCCGGCGGCCAGCCCGGCACGTCCATGCCGAGGTGCAGGCCCATGCCGGCGAGAACTTCCTTGATCTCGTTGAGCGACTTGCGGCCGAAGTTCGGGGTGCGAAGCATTTCCGCCTCGGACTTCTGGATGAGGTCGCCGATATAGACGATGTTGTCGTTCTTCAGGCAGTTCGCCGAACGGACCGACAGCTCGAGCTCGTCGACCTTCTTGAGAAGTGCCGGGTTGAAGGGCAGCTGCGGCGCGGTAGCGGCAGCCTCTTCCTTGCGCGGCTCTTCGAAGTTGACGAAGACCTGGAGCTGGTCCTGCAGGATGCGGGCGGCATAGGCCACGGCATCCTCGGGGGTCACGGCGCCGTTGGTCTCGACCGTCATGATCAGCTTGTCGTAGTCGAGAATCTGGCCCTCGCGAGTGTTCTCGATGCGATAGGAGACCTTCTTCACCGGGCTGTAGAGCGAGTCGACCGGGATGAGGCCGATCGGGGCGTCCTCGGTGCGGTTGCGCTCGGCCGGGACATAGCCCTTGCCGGTGTCGACAGTGAACTCCATGCGGATCTCGGCGCCCTCGTCGAGGGTGCAGAGCACGAGCTCGGGGTTCAGGATCTGCACGTCGCCGACCGTGTTGATGTCGCCGGCGGTGACGAGGCCGGGGCCGGTCTTGCGGAGCGTCATGCGCTTCGCGCCCTCGCCCTGCATCTTGATGGCGATCGTCTTCACGTTGAGGACGATATCCGTCACGTCCTCGCGGACGCCCGGGATGGAGGAGAACTCGTGCAGCACGCCATCGATATGGATCGCCGTGACAGCGGCGCCCTGGAGCGACGACAGCAGGACCCGGCGCAGAGAGTTGCCGAGCGTCGTGCCGAAGCCACGCTCGAGCGGCTCCGCAACAACCGTCGCGATGCGCTTCGGATCGTCGCCGGGAGAGACCTCGAGCTTGTTCGGCTTAATCAGCTCTTGCCAGTTCTTTTGGATCACAACCACACCTCATGAGGTACGGCTTGAAGGGCGGCTTTTGGCCGGCCCTTTAAACCGGAACGCGCGCGGGCTCATGTCCCACGCGCAGGATAACCTTAGACGCGGCGACGCTTGCGCGGGCGGCAGCCGTTGTGCGGGATCGGCGTCACGTCACGGATCGAGGTGACGGTGAAGCCGGCCGACTGAAGGGCGCGCAGAGCGGACTCGCGGCCGGAGCCGGGACCGGAAACCTCGACCTCGAGGGTGCGCATGCCGTGCTCGGCAGCCTTGCGGGCCGCATCTTCAGCGGCGATCTGCGCCGCATAAGGGGTCGACTTGCGCGAACCCTTGAAGCCCATGGCGCCAGCCGAGGACCAGGAGATCGTGTTGCCCTGGGCGTCGGTGATGGTGATCATGGTGTTGTTGAACGAGGCGTTCACATGCGCCACGCCGGAAACGATGTTCTTGCGTTCGCGGCGGCGGACGCGGGTTGCTTCTTTAGCCATTCCAAAGATCCTTCAAGCGCGCCCGTCGTTCCAGGCGCTCGGGAGAAAGGGCCACCCGCAAGGGGTGGCCGATAAAACTTATTTCTTCTTGCCGGCGATCGGCTTCGCCTTGCCCTTGCGGGTGCGGGCGTTGGTATGGGTGCGCTGGCCGCGGGTCGGCAGGCTGCGGCGGTGGCGCAGGCCACGATAGGCGGCAAGATCCATCAGGCGCTTGATGTTCATGGACACTTCGCGGCGCAGATCGCCTTCGACGATGTAGTCGCGGTCGATCGTCTCGCGGATGGCCAGAACCTCGGCGTCGGTCAGCTGATTCACGCGGCGCTCGGCCGGGATGCTGACCTTCTCGATGATCTCCTGGGCCTTCTTGGGTCCAATGCCGTGGATATACTGAAGCGCGATCACAACGCGCTTTGCAGTCGGGATGTTGACGCCTGCTATACGGGCCATCGTCCGTCTCCATGTCAGAAGCAAATGCTTCGGGTTTTGGTTATCGCGCGTCCGGTGGAGGCCGGCCCCTGCGCGGGCTTATGCAAAACAAAACGACCCGAGTGACTTCTTCACGAAGCCGTCCGAGCCGAATGCCTTCTTTTGCAAGGGGAGGCACATACCCGTGTTTTGGCGATACGTCAACTCTGTTTCCGTCAAACATCGATTTACGTTTGCAACTCAACCTGGGCCTTGAGGGCAAGCCGAGCCGGTACGTAAGAGAAGTGAGCTTTTGTTCTCTATATGTTCTTGACATGATAATCGAAATGTTGTATCAATTAGCGATTGTTTGAAGGCTTTGAATTATGACTGAGTCACTTAGTACGAAAAGCAAATTGCTGCGAATAAGAACCAAACTTATGTCGCTCCGCCAACAACTTCTGGACGCTGACATCAAGCACGTCCTTGAGTATCGCTACGATCCCAGCCAACCGCGCGTTCCGGCGGGATCGCCAAGCGGCGGGCAGTGGGCGAGTGGTGGGGGCAGCGATGTCAGCACGGTTCATCAACGTGATCGAGAGGCTGTCTCTCAAGGGGAGCGCCTTAAGACCAATAATGGAGCTGGTCGGATTACATTAGCTGCGAGACGTACACTCGCGGAATGTAAGGTACAATACGACCGCGACATGTTTCACTGCAAATTGGTTGGCCTAAAGAGTTGCTATGCTCAGGCTGCAGTCCGTTGGATCGCTTGCGAGAAAGGTCACCCTATTCCACCACTGAACTATTGAGTGTCACGATGATCATCGCACAACGTGAACTTGACTATGTCACTCAGTTAGGGAACCCCATAAAAGTTCTCGTCACACTCTATGCTCCTGAGGGAAGCGGCAAACACTGGCGGTGCCGCTTCACTATTAATTGGCCTAATGGCGTAGAAGAGAGCACGACTTATGGCGTCGATCAATTCCAGGCGATTATTCTAACACTCCAAATGATCGGTGCCCGGCTCTACTTCAGTGACTATCATAAGTCTGGTAGGCTTTACTTTGAAAAGCCGGGATCCGGTTATGGCTTTCCAGTACCAAAAGACGTGCGAGATATGCTGGTAGGAGACGATAAGAGATTCGACGGAAACGTATGAACGAAACCAAGCCGTTCGTTATGCTGTCACCGCCCCAGGATCCCCCGAATCGCCTCGGTCACCTCGTCGATCGGCCTCATGCCATCGGCGGTCTTCAGCGCGCCCTTGCTGTCGTAATAGGCCGAAAGCGGGGCCGTCTGTTTCCTGTAGGCCTCGAGCCGGGTCTTGAACACGTCCGGATTGTCATCCTTGCGGACCGGTTCGCCGCGGGCCTCGGTGTCCTTGGCCCGTTTGACGATCCGCTCGACCAGCTCGCCCTCGTTCACCTTGAATTCGATGACGGCGTCGAGCTTCAGGCCCTTGTCGGCGAGCATCCTGTCGAAGGCCTCGGCCTGGGCCACGGTGCGGGGAAACCCGTCGAGGATGAAGCCGCCCTTGGCATCCTGCTCCTCGATCCGGTCGGCGATGATCCCGACGACGATGTCGTCGGACACCAGGTCGCCCCGGTCCATGACAGCTTTGGCCTTGAGGCCGACCGGCGTACCGGCCGCCACAGCTGCGCGGAGCATGTCGCCGGTGGAAAGCTGGGGAATTCCCAGCCGCTCGACCAGACGCACGGCCTGAGTGCCTTTTCCGGCTCCCGGCGGCCCCAGCAGGATGATCCTCATCGACGTCCCCCTCACTTCGTCGAGAAATGCCCGCCTTCAGGCGAGATCTTTCAATCTAGAGCCGGTCCCTTTGCAGGGACCAACTCTCTTTTTTAACTTATCGCATTTTCTAACGGCGAACCGGATCCACTTCGCCTGAAAATGCTTCAGCGTCTGCGCGCGCCTTTGAGCTTCGCCTTCTTGACGAGACCCTCATACTGGTGAGCCAGGAGATGGCCGTGCACCTGCGCGACGGTGTCCATGGTAACAGACACCACGATCAGAAGCGAAGTGCCGCCAAAGTAGAATGGCAAAGCCGCGTAAGATACCAGTAGCTCGGGAATCAAGCAGATGATCACCAGATAGGCGGCGCCCAGCACCGTGATGCGGGTCAGAACCTGATCGATGAAATCGGCCGTGCGCTCGCCGGGACGGATGCCCGGGATGAAGCCGCCCTGCTTTTTCAGGTTGTCGGCAGTCTCCGTCGGGTTGAAGACGATCGCCGTGTAGAAGAAGGCGAAGAACACGATCAGCGCCGCATACATGAACATGTAGGCGGGACGCCCGTGACCGAGATAGGCCGTCAGCATGGAGATGATGCCGGTACCGTCCGTGTTCGTCTGGAAGCTGGCGATGGTGGCCGGCAGCAGCAGGAGCGACGAGGCGAAGATCGGCGGAATCACGCCCGAGGTGTTCAGCTTGAGCGGCAGGAACGAGGTTTGCCCCTCATACATCCGGTTGCCGACCTGGCGTTTCGGATAATTGATGAGCAGACGGCGCTGGGCGCGCTCCATGAACACGACGAAATAGATGATGGCCACGGCCATGACGATGACGCCGAGAATCAGGCCGGTGGAGATCGCGCCCTGGCGGCCGAGTTCGAGAGTTCCGGCGATAGCGTTCGGCAGGTTCGCCACGATACCCGCGAAAATGATCAGGGAGGTGCCGTTGCCGATGCCGCGGGAGGTGATCTGCTCGCCCAGCCACATCAGGAACATGGTGCCACCGGTGAGCGTGATCACGGTCGAGATGAGGAAGAACGGACCTGGCGCCTGCACGATCGTGCCGGAGCTCTGCAATCCGACCGCGATGCCCCAGGACTGGAACACTGCCAGGAGAACCGTGAGATAGCGGGTGTACTGGTTCAGGATCTTGCGGCCCGCCTCCCCTTCCTTCTTGAGCGCCTCGAGAGAGGGCAGGACGGAGGTGAGGAGCTGAATGATAATCGAGGCCGAAATATACGGCATGATGTTCAGGGCGAAGATGGCCATGCGCTCCACGGCGCCGCCCGAGAACATGTTGAAGAGGCCGAGCACGCCGCCGCTGGCGTTCTGGAAGCTCTGCCTGAGAGCTTCCGGATCGATGCCGGGAAGCGGGATGTAGGTGCCGAGACGGTAGACGATGAGCGCGCCCAAGGTGAACCAGATGCGCTTTTTCAGCTCATCGGCCTTCGCGATGGCGCCGAAATTGATGTTTGCCGCAAGTTGCTCGGCTGCTGAGGCCATAGTGGTGTCCCCGAAATACCTGAACCGTGATGGTCATCACGCAAACGGCGGCCACGCGATCAGACGCGGGCCGCCGCCTGGATCCTAGTCAATGTGGGCGCTGGCTCACGCCTGCGCAACGGCACCCAGCAGGGTGACCGAGCCACCAGCCTTCTCGATCGCCTCGACGGCCGACTTGGAGGCGCCGTGGACCTGGAAGGAAAGCTTCGTCTTGAGCTCGCCGACGCCGAGGATCTTCACGCCGTCGCGCGGCTTGGAGACCACGCCCGCAGCCACCAGCGTCTCGACGGTGACGGCAGCGCCCGTGTCGAGCTTGCCGGCCTCGATGGCCTGCTGGATGCGGCCGACATTGACCTCGTTCAGCTCGATCGCGTTCGGCTTGTTGAAGCCGCGCTTCGGCAGACGACGGTGCAGAGGCATCTGACCGCCTTCGAAGCCCTTGATCGCCACGCCGGTACGGGACTTCTGTCCCTTCACGCCGCGACCACCGGTCTTGCCCTTGCCGGAGCCGATACCACGGCCGACGCGCATGCGGTTCTTGGTGGAACCTTCGTTGTCACGAATTTCGTTGAGTTTCATGACGCTCTCCTCACTGCCCGTCGACAACGCGCACGAGGTGCTTGACCTTCTCGATCATGCCGCGAACTGCAGGCGTGTCTTCCAAGGTCGAAGTACGGTGAAGCTTGTTGAGCTTGAGGCCGACCAGCGTCTGGCGCTGCTTGGCTTCGCGGCGGATCGGCGAACCGATCTGCTCAACGGTGACGGTGCTCTTCTCTGAAGCAGCGGGCTTCTTTGCCATTGTCAAAGCCTCCCTTACGCTTCAGCGCCAGCGGCTTCGCCGGCATCCGCATCGCGGCGGCGAGCCTGCAGCGTCGAGACCTTCAGGCCACGGCGAGCGGCGACCGAACGCGGGCTGTCCTCGTTCTTGAGCGCATCGAAGGTCGCGCGGACGAGGTTGTACGGGTTCGACGAGCCGAGCGACTTGGCGACCACGTCCTGCATGCCCACCACTTCGAAGACGGCGCGCATCGGGCCGCCGGCGATGATGCCGGTACCCTGAGGAGCGGCACGCAGCACGACCTTGCCGGCGCCGTGGCGGCCGTTGACGTCGTGATGGAGTGTACGGCCTTCGCGAAGGGCGACGCGGATCATGGAGCGCTTGGCAGCATCCGTAGCCTTACGGATCGCTTCCGGCACTTCACGGGCCTTGCCGTGGCCGAAGCCGACGCGGCCCTTCTGGTCGCCGACGACGACGAGAGCAGCAAAGCCGAAGCGACGGCCGCCCTTCACCACCTTGGCGACGCGGTTGATGTGGACCAGGCGGTCCACGAATTCGCTGTCGCGCTCTTCGCGATCAGCACGTTCTCTAGGTTCTCTAGCCATGAGACCTCTCACTTGCGCGGGCGGCGGGCCCGCTCGCTAAGGGTTTTCGGATTATACCCGCCGTTAGAAATCCAGACCGCTTTCACGGGCAGCGTCGGCCAGAGCCTTGACGCGGCCATGATAGAGGTAGCCCGAGCGGTCGAAGATGACCTGCTTCACGCCGGCAGCAACCGCGCGCTCTGCAACGAGCTTGCCCACTTCCTTCGCCGCATCCATCGTGGCGCCGGTCTTGAGCTTGCCCTTGAGGTCAGCCTCGATCGTCGAAGCCGAGGCGACCGTATGGCCGCGCACGTCATCGATGACCTGGGCATAGATCTGCTTGGACGAACGGAAGACCGACAAACGCGGACGGCCATTCGCTGCCTTCTTGATCGCACGGCGCACACGAGCCTTGCGGCGATCTTCAGCGCCTTTCTTCTCAGCCATGATACGTCGTCCTTACTTCTTCTTGCCTTCCTTGCGGAAGATGAACTCGTCGGAGTACTTCACGCCCTTGCCCTTATAGGGCTCCGGACCGCGATATTCGCGGATCTCGGCGGCGGTCTGACCGACGACCTGCTTGTCGATGCCGGCAACGACCACCTCGGTCGGCTTCGGCGTCGTAATCGTGACACCGGCCGGGATCGCGTAGTCGATATCGTGGCTGTAGCCCAGCGACAGCTTCAGCACCTTGCCAGCGACGGCGGCCTTGTAGCCGACGCCGTTGATCTCGAGGCGCTTCTCGAAGCCCTTGGACACGCCCTCGACCAGGTTCGCCACCTGAGCGCGGGACATGCCCCACTTCGACCGGGCCGTCTTGGACTCGTCGCGCGGATTGACCGACACGGCGCCGTTCTCAAGAGCAACCGACACTTCTTCGGGAACGACGAACGAAAGCTCGCCCTTCGAACCCTTAACCTTCACCATCTGACCGTCAACGGTAGCCGTCACTCCGGACGGAACCGTAACGGGCTTCTTGCCTACTCGGGACATTTTCGAATCTCCGTGGTTCTGTGCGGGTGCTAAGGCTTAGAAGACCTTGCAGAGCACTTCGCCGCCCACGTTCTTCTCCCGGGCCTCGTGATCGGCCATCACGCCCTGGGGCGTCGAGAGAATGGTGATGCCCAGCCCATCGGCCACGCGCGGCATGGTGTCGACGGAAGCGTACACGCGGCGGCCCGGCTTGGAGACGCGCTCGATGGAGCGGATCACCGGCTGGCCGTCATAGTACTTGAGCTCGATCGAGAACTCGGTGCGGCCGTTGCCGAACTCGGTCTGCGAGAAGTCGCGGATATAGCCTTCGGACTTCAGGACCTCGAGAACGCGAGCGCGAAGCTTCGAGCCGGGGGTGGAAACGGACCCGCGACGGCGCATCTGCGCGTTACGGATACGGGTGAGCATATCGCCCAACGGATCGTTGATCATATGATGCTCTCCCCCTTACCAGCTGGACTTCACGAGGCCCGGGATCAGGCCCTTGTTGCCGAGCTCGCGCAGAGCGATACGCGACATGCCGAGCTTGCGGTAATACGCACGCGGACGGCCCGTGATCTCGCAACGGTTGCGGATGCGGGTCTTGCTCGCGTTGCGCGGCAGCTCAGCCAGCTTGAGGCGCGCCTCGAAGCGCTCCTCCATGGACTTCGACTCGTCGTTGGCGACCGCCAGGAGGCGCTCGCGGCGGCCGGCGAACTTCTTCACCAGCTCACGACGATGCTTGTTCTTCTCAATAGCGCTTTTCTTAGCCATGCTTTTATCTCCAGTGTCCGCGTTTGAGGACGGTTATCCTCACTGCCGGAACGGGAAGTTGAAGTGACGCAGCAGGGCGCGGGCTTCGTCGTCAGTCTTCGCCGTGGTGGTGATGATGACGTCCATGCCCCAGACCTGCTCGACCCGGTCATAGTTGATCTCAGGGAACACCAAGTGCTCCTTGATACCCATTGCGTAGTTGCCGCGGCCGTCGAACGACTTCGGGTTCAGGCCCCGGAAGTCGCGGACGCGGGGAAGCGCAACGGTCACGAGACGGTCAAGGAACTCGTACATGCGAGCCTTGCGCAGCGTAACCTTGGCGCCGATCGGCATGCCCTCGCGAACCTTGAACTGCGAGATAGCCTTGCGGGCCCGCGTGATCACCGGCTTCTGGCCAGCGATGAGCGCGAGATCGCCGGCGGCGACCGTAGCTTTCTTCGAGTCCGCGGTCGACTCGCCAACGCCCATGTTGAGGACGATCTTCTCGATCGTCGGCACTTCCATGGGGTTCTTGTAGCCGAATTCTTCAATGAGCTTCGGACGCACCACTTCCTCGTAGTGCTTCTTCAGCCGCGGCGTGTAGCCGTCCAACTGGGCCTTAGCCATCGATCAGGTCCCCCGAACGCTTGGCGAAACGGACCTTGCGGCCGTCTTCGAGAGTTTTGAAACCAACCCGGGTCGGCTTGCCGTCCTTCGGGTCCGCATAGGCCAGGTTCGACAGGTGGATCGACGCCTCTTTCGAGATGATGCCGCCCTCAGAGTTTGCCGACTGGCGCGTGTGACGCTTCACGAGGTTCACGCCACGCACGAGCGCGCGCTCTTCCTTGGGGAGCATCTGCACGACTTCACCGGTCTTGCCCTTGTCGCGACCGGTCAGGACGACGACCTTATCGCCCTTCTTGATCTTCGCGGCCATTAGAGCACCTCCGGCGCAAGCGAAATGATTTTCATGTGGTTCTTGGCACGCAGTTCACGCGGAACGGGGCCGAAGATACGGGTGCCGACCGGCTCTTTCTGATTGTTGATCAGAACGGCGGCATTACGGTCGAAACGGATGACCGAGCCGTCAGCGCGACGGATGTCCTTCGCGGTGCGCACGACGACCGCCTTCATGACGTCGCCCTTCTTCACGCGGCCGCGCGGAATAGCCTCTTTCACGGATACGACGATGATATCGCCCACCGAAGCGTACTTACGCTTCGAACCGCCGAGAACCTTGATGCACATCACGCGACGGGCGCCGGAATTATCGGCGACGTCAAGATTCGTCTGCATCTGGATCATGGCTTTGATCCTTTCCTTTGTTTCAGACAGGTTTCCGGGCAAAAGGCACTATTGCCCCCCGGACTACGCCTGACGGGGATCTCATGTCCCCTGCCCTTCAAATGTCGAGAGAGGCGGCCGTATACACGAACCGCCCCCGTTAGACAAGCCCTTACGGCAGCCTTTTCAGGCCTTCGCTTGGTCGACGAGCACCCAGGTCTTGAGTTTGGAGAGCGGCTTGGTCTCTTCAATGAAGACCGTGTCGCCCACCTTGGCTGTGTTGTTCTCGTCGTGAGCGTGGTAGTTCTTCGTCTTACGCACGGTCTTCTTCATGACCGGGTGCGTGAAACGGCGCTCCACCTTCACGACGACCGTCTTGTCCTGCTTATCGCTGACAACGACGCCCTGCAAAACGCGCTTCGGCATCTCGATTTCCTCTTAAGCCTTAGCCGCAGCGGCCTTGTTGCGCTGCAGCGTCTTGACGCGGGCGATGTCCCGACGGACCTCGCGAACGCGCCCGGTGTTCTCGAGCTGGCCGGTCGCGCGCTGGAAGCGGAGGTTGAACTGCTCCTTCTTCAGGTTCAGCAACTCGTCCGACAGCTGGTCCTTCGACATCGCGTTGAGGTCGGAGGCTCTCTGCTTAGACTTCATGATCCCCTCCTTACTCGGCAATGCGCTGAATGAAGCGCGTCTTGATCGGAAGCTTCGCCGCGCCGAGGCGCAGGGCCTCGCGGGCGATATCCTCCGCCACGCCGTCGATCTCGAACATGATACGGCCCGGCTTCACCTTGGCCGCCCAGAATTCGGGAGCGCCCTTGCCCTTACCCATACGCACTTCGGTCGGCTTCGACGACACCGGCACGTCCGGGAAGATGCGGATCCACACCCGGCCCGCGCGCTTCATGGCGCGGGTGATGGCGCGGCGGGCCGCTTCGATCTGTCGAGCGTTGACACGCTCGGGTTCCATCGCCTTCAGGCCGAACTGGCCGAAGTTGAGGTCCGTGCCGCCCTTCGCGGTGCCGGAGATACGGCCCTTGAACTGCTTACGGAACTTGGTTTTCTTCGGTTGCAACATGGCAAACGTCTCCTGACCCCTCGGTTACGCCGCTTGCTCGCGGCGGCCACCGGAGCGGCCTCCTTCGTCATTCATCCGCTTGTCCTGTGCCATCGGGTCGTGCTCAAGGATTTCGCCCTTGAAGATCCAGACCTTGATGCCGCAGGTGCCATAGGTCGTGAAGGCCGTGGACGTACCGTAATCCACATCCGCACGCAGGGTGTGCAGCGGAACGCGGCCCTCGCGGTACCATTCCAGGCGGGCGATTTCAGCGCCACCCAGACGGCCCGAGCAGTTGATACGGATGCCCTCGGCGCCCAGACGCATCGCCGACTGAACGGCGCGCTTCATGGCGCGACGGAACGCAACGCGGCGCTCGAGCTGCTGGGCGATCGAATCGGCCACCAGCGTCGCATCGACTTCCGGCTTGCGGACTTCGACGATGTTGATCGCCACATCCGCGTCCGTCATCTTCGAGACGAGCTTGCGCAGCTTCTCGATGTCGGCACCCTTCTTGCCGATCACCACGCCCGGACGACCCGAGTGGATGGTGACGCGGCACTTCTTGTGCGGACGCTCGATGACGATCTTCGAAACGGCGGCCTGCTTGAGCTGCTTCATGAGAGCTTCGCGGATCGCCATGTCCTCATGCATCAGCTTGGCATACTCGCCTTTGCCGGCGAACCAGCGCGAGTCCCAGGTCCGGTTGATGCCGAGCCGAAGACCGATCGGGTTGATTTTCTGACCCATCTGGTTCTCCTTTATGCCTGTTCGGCAACTTCCCGAACCACGATCGTGAGGTTCGAGAAGGGCTTCATGATACGAGCACCCCGGCCACGAGCCCGGGCGTGGAAGCGCTTCATGACGAGCGCCTTGCCGACATAAGCCTGGCTGACGACGAGATCGTCCACATCGAGGTTGTGGTTGTTCTCGGCGTTGGCAATGGCGCTCTCGAGGCACTTCTTCACGTCGCGAGCGATGCGCTTGCGGGAGAACTCGAGATCGGCGAGAGCCGAAGAAACCTTCTTGCCGCGGATAAGGGCCGCAACAAGATTGAGCTTCTGGGGGCTGACGCGCAGCATGCGAGCGACGGCTTGAGCCTCGGTGTCGCTCAGTGCGCGAGGAGTCGCGGCCTTACCCATCTTACTTCCTCTTCGCCTTCTTGTCCGCCGCGTGGCCGTGGAAGGTGCGGGTCGGCGAGAACTCGCCGAACTTGTGACCCACCATTTCCTCGCTCACGTTGACGGGAATGTGCTTCTGACCGTTGTAGACCCCAAACGTGAGGCCCACAAACTGCGGGAGGATCGTGGAGCGGCGGCTCCAGATCTTGATGACCTCGTTGCGGCCCGAACCACGGGCAGCCTCGGCCTTCTTGAGGAGGTAGCCGTCGACGAACGGACCCTTCCAAAGCGAACGTGCCATGACGTGCCTCTATCCTTACTTCTTCCGAGCGTGACGGCTCGACACGATGAACTTGTCGGTCCGCTTGTTCGAACGGGTTTTCTTGCCTTTGGTCGGAACGCCCCACGGGGACACCGGGTGACGACCACCGGAGGTGCGGCCCTCACCACCACCGTGCGGGTGGTCGATCGGGTTCATGGCGACGCCGCGGTTATGCGGACGCTTGCCGAGCCAGCGGTTACGACCGGCCTTGCCCACCGAGGTGTTCATGTGGTCCGGGTTCGACACCGCACCGACGCTGGCGAAGCACAGGCCATGGACCATGCGCTGCTCGCCGGAGTTCAGGCGGACCGTCACGTAGCCCTGGTCACGACCCACGATCTGAGCATAGGTGCCGGCGGAGCGGGCGAGAGCGCCGCCCTTGCCGATCTTCAGCTCGACATTGTGAATGATCGTTCCCACCGGCATGTTGCCGATCGGCATCGCGTTGCCCGGCTTAATGTCGACCTGCTCGCCGGCCGACACCTGATCGCCGACAGCCAGACGCTGCGGAGCCAGGATGTAGGCCTGCTCGCCGTCGGCATAGCCGATGAGTGCGATGAAGGCGGTGCGGTTCGGATCGTACTCGATCCGCTCCACGGTCGCCACATCGCCCAGACGGGAGCGACGCTTGAAGTCGACCAGACGGAGGGTGCGCTTGTGTCCGCCGCCACGGAAGCGGACGGTCACGCGACCCAGGTTGTTACGGCCGCCGGAGGAGCTCTTGCCCTCCGTCAGCTTCTTGACCGGCTTGCCCTTGTAGAGCTCGCTGCGGTCGACGATCACCAGCTGGCGCAGGCCGGGGGTGATTGGTTTGAATGTTTTCAAAGCCATCGGATCACTCTCTCAACCGATCAGAGGCCCGTCGTGACGTCGATGGTCTGGCCCTCTGCGAGGGTTACAACCGCCTTCTTCACGTCCGACCGCTGGCCGCGGGTGCCGCGGAACATCTTCACTTTGCCCTTGGTGACGAGCGTGTTGACGCTCTTCACCTTGACATCGAACAGCTTCTCAACCGCTTCCTTGATCTGCGGCTTCGTCGCATCCAGTCGAACCTTGAAGACGACCTTGTTCTGTTCGGACAGGGCCGTGGCCTTCTCGGTGATGACCGGGCTTACGATCACATCGTAATGGCGCGGGTCCAGGCTCATTTGAAGCGCGCCTCCAGCGCATCGACAGCCGACTTCGTGAGAACGAGCTTCTCGCGACGAAGGATGTCATAGACGTTGATGCCCTGCACCGGCAGGACGTCGATGTTCGGGATGTTGCGAGCAGCCCGCTGGAAGTTCGTCTCGATCTCGGCGCCGCCGATGATCAGGGCGTTGCCGAGGCCGAGCTTGCCGAAGCGCTCGACGAGAGCCTTCGTCTTGGGCTCGGACAGCGTCACGTCGTCGATCACGACGAGCGAGGCATCCTTCGCCTTGGACGAGAGCGCGTGCTTCAGGGCGAGAGCGCGAACCTTCTTGGGCAGGTCGTGAGCATGGCTGCGGACCTGCGGGCCGAAGGCACGACCGCCACCCCGGAACTGGGGAGCGCTCGCGGCGCCGTGACGGGCGCTGCCGGTGCCCTTCTGCTTGTAGACCTTCTTCGTCGTCCGGTCGATGTCCGAACGATTCTTGACGGCGTGCGTGCCGGCCTGGCGCTTCGCGAGCTGCCAGCGGACGCAACGGGCAAGCAGATCGGCGCGCGGCTCGAGGCCGAAGATGGCCTCGTTCAGATCGACCGAACCGGCCTTGGCGCCTTCGAGCGTGGTGACATCAAGTTTCATCACGCATTCTCCTCTTGGGCCTGCTCAGCCTGAGCGGCGGGCGCAGCCTCGTTGCCGGTGCGGAACGAGCCGGGAACCGGCACTTCCTTCGGCAGCTTGCGCTTCACCGCGTCGCGGACGAAGATCCAGCCGCCTGCAACGCCGGGAACGGCGCCTTCGACGAGGATCAGACCGCGCTCGACGTCGGTCGACACGACGCGCAGGTTCTGCGTCGTCACGCGCTCGACACCCAGGTGACCCGGCATCTTCTTGTTCTTGAACGTCTTGCCCGGATCCTGGCGGCCGCCGGTCGAACCGATCGAGCGGTGGGAGACCGACACGCCGTGCGTGGCGCGCAGTCCGCCGAAGTTCCAGCGCTTCATGCCGCCGGCGAAGCCCTTACCGGTCGTGATGCCCGTGACATCCACGAACTGACCGGCAATGAAGTGATCAGCGGTGATCTCGGCGCCGACCGGGATGAAATTATCCTCGGAGACGCGGAACTCCGCGAGCTTGCGCTTCGGCTCGACCTGAGCAACGGCGAAACTTCCGCGCTCGGCCTTCGAAACGTTCTTCACCTTGGCCTTGCCGACGCCGACCTGCAGCGCGGTGTAGCCGTTCTTTTCCTTGGTCCGGTGGGCGACAACCTGGCAGCTGTCGACCTTCAGAACCGTGACAGGGACATGTTCACCGGCATCCGTGAAGATGCGGGTCATCCCGACTTTCTGTGCAATGACGCCTGAGCGCATGTGCGTATCCTCTCGGCGTGTCTACCGACAGCTCCAAGCCCAAAGGCTCAGAGCTTGATTTCCACGTCCACACCAGCAGCGAGATCGAGCTTCATCAGAGCGTCAACCGTCTGCGGGGTGGGGTCCACGATATCGAGAACACGCTTGTGAGTGCGCATCTCGAACTGCTCGCGCGACTTCTTGTCGATGTGCGGCGAGCGAAGCACCGTAAAGCGCTCGATGCGCGTCGGCAGCGGGATGGGCCCGCGAACCTGAGCGCCGGTCCGCTTCGCGGTCGACACGATTTCCCGTGTCGAAGCGTCGAGGATCCTGTGATCGAACGCCTTAAGGCGAATACGAATGTTTTGACCGTTCATGGCTTATCCATTCAACGATGGAAGCGGCCGGACCGAAACCCGGCCGCCATCCAAAGATCCTCTCAGAATTAATCGATGACCGCGGCGACGACGCCGGCGCCGACGGTGCGGCCGCCTTCACGGATGGCGAAGCGCAGCTTCTCCTCCATGGCGATCGGCGCGATCAGCTCGACTTCCATCGTGATGTTGTCGCCC